>OGZO01002330.1_pt1 | contig 13099 bp, 6 predicted proteins | sample 1576721 | NCBI WGS metagenome assembly OGZO01 (sample SAMEA3541516, study PRJEB24748) | human gut metagenome | biome: human gut; feature: human-associated habitat; material: faeces | place: China | collected 2012 | reverse complement strand
CTTAAAACAGGTGAAAGCGGAGTCATCGTCAAGGTTTCCGGTCACGGTGGCTTCAGAAAGAGAGTCATCGAGATGGGATTCATCAAGGGCAAGAAGGTAGATGTACTCCTTAACGCCCCACTCCAGGACCCAGTGAAATACAAGATTATGGGTTACGAGGTGTCTCTCCGCCACAGCGAAGCCGACCATATCGAGGTGGTTTCCATTGATGAAGCCAAGAACGATGCAAAGCTCAGCAAGGCGGAAGAAGAAGACCGCCAGCAGGTAATTGACTCAAAAGTAGTAGATTCCAACGATAGCGACGAGCAGGCGCTCGGCGACAAGATGCTCGTGGCTGAAAGAAAAGACAATGCCAGCAACGAAGCCCTGGCTGAACAGGAAGCAGAACGACTCCACCGCGTCATCAATGTGGCACTGGTAGGTAACCCAAACTGCGGTAAGACTTCCCTCTTCAACTTCGCATCGGGTGCTCACGAACGTGTTGGAAATTATAGTGGTGTAACCGTGGATGCAAAGGTGGGCGAAGCCGATTTCAACGGCTATCACTTCAATCTGGTAGATTTACCGGGCACCTATTCGCTTTCAGCCTATTCTCCAGAAGAACTCTATGTGCGCAAGCAGCTCATCGAGCATACGCCGGATATCGTCATCAACGTCATCGACACCAGCAACCTGGAGCGCAATCTCTATCTCACCACACAATTGATAGATATGCACATCCGCATGGTCTGCGCCCTCAATATGTTTGATGAAACCGAGAAGCGTGGCGATAACATCGACTACGACAAACTGGGCGAACTCTTCGGTATCTCGATGATTCCTACCGTCTTCACCAATGGCCGAGGCGTGGACAAGCTCTTCGAGACCATCATCGAACTCTACGAAGGCAAGGAAGATTCCAACGCTCACTATCGCCATATCCACATCAACCACGGACATGAGATAGAACATGGTATCGAGCATATCCAGAAGTATCTGAAGGCAGATGATTCCATCCGCCAGCGCTACTCTACCCGATATCTTTCTATCAAGTTGTTGGAGAATGATAAGCACGCCGAGGAATACGTAAGTCATCTGAAATCGGCCAAGGAAATTTTCGCAGCCCGTGACGAGGCAGCCAAGCGTGTGAAGGAAGAGACCCAGGAGGATAGCGAAACCGCCATCATGGATGCCAAATACGGTTTCATTCATGGCGCATTGCAGGAAGCGGGCTATGAACCGGGCAAGGCAAAGGATACCTATCAGGTAACCCACCTCATCGACAGAATCCTGACCAATAAATATGTAGGATTCCCTATCTTCATCCTCCTGCTGTTCATCATGTTCTCAGCCACCTTCGTTCTGGGCGAGATTCCTAAGGGATGGATTGAGGACGGCGTGGCATGGCTGGGCGAGTTCATCAGCAATACGATGCCGGACGGACCAGTGAAGGATATGCTGGTAGATGGTGTGATTGGTGGTGTAGGTGCCGTGATCGTGTTCCTGCCACAGATTCTGATTCTCTATTTCTTCATCTCTTATATGGAGGATTCGGGATATATGGCTCGTGCAGCCTTCATCATGGATAAGCTGATGCACAAGATGGGACTGCATGGCAAATCATTCATCCCGCTGATTATGGGATTCGGATGTAACGTACCTGCCGTAATGGCAACAAGAACCATCGAGAGTCACCGTTCCCGTCTGATTACGATGCTGATATTGCCATTGATGAGCTGTTCTGCTCGTCTGCCAATCTACATCATGGTCATCGGAACGTTCTTTGCCATCCAATACCGTTCGCTCATCATGGTATCGCTCTATCTCATCGGCATCTTCCTTGCCGTGATATTGAGCCGCATCTTTGCCAGTTTCGTGGTGAAGGGCGAAGATACCCCGTTCGTAATGGAGTTGCCTCCTTACCGCTTCCCTACCTGGAAGGCGATAGGCCGCCATACCTGGGAAAAGGGTAAGCAGTACTTAAAGAAGATGGGTGGTATCATCCTCGTGGCAAGTATCATCGTCTGGGCATTGGGCTACTTCCCTCACAATGAGGAACTTGATAACCAGGCTCAGCAGGAACAGAGCTATATCGGCAGAATCGGTAAGACCATCGAGCCTATCTTCACCCCACAGGGTTTCGACTGGAAACTGGATGTGGGCTTGGTTTCCGGTGTGGGTGCCAAGGAGATTGTAGCCTCAACAATGGGCGTGCTCTACAGCAACAACGACAGTTTCTCTGATGATCAGGATTACAACGATGAAGACGGAAAATACGAAGTCTTGAAGAAGCAGATGACTTCAGACCTGAAGAAGGCCTACGGTTACAGCGATGCCGAGGCAGCAGCGAAGGCAATGCTCACCGCCTACTGTTTCCTCCTCTTTGTATTGCTCTACTTCCCTTGCATAGCCACCATCGCTGCCATCAAGGGCGAGACGGGCAGTTGGAAATGGGCAGGCTTCGCTGCCGGCTACACCACGCTTCTGGCATGGGTAGTATCAGCCCTGGTCTTCCAGATAGGAAGTTTGTTTATCTAATCAAGGTGTCTGCTTTAAGAAAACAAACAAAGAGAGCGCACAACACCTGAACGACAGCCGCACAACAGCTGAGCGACGCTCGCACAACACCTGTTGTGCAAGCGCACATCAGCTGTTGTGCGGCTCACTATTTAATATATCCTGAAGACTTATTCAATATATCTGAAAGACTTCAAGTAACTGTTCGGAAGACTTATGTCATATCCTTGAACGCCATCAATCATATCCTTAAACGACATCAACCATATCATTAGAAGACATCAACCGTTTCCTTATTCAGGATAATCTCTTTCCTACCTTTGCGGCAACAAACGCTATCATCAGACCCAGGCAGGCAGCAATGCTGATGGCAATGCGGAGACCGGTAGCCTCAGCAAGCCATCCGATAACCGGAGGTCCTACCAGGAAACCGAAGAAGCTGATGCTCGAAACGATGGTAATAGCAATGCTCGCCTTGATGGTTCCCAGTTTTCCGGCGATACTGTAACAGATAGGAACCGACGAAGAGATGCCGAAACCTACCAGCAGGAAACCCAAGGTGGCAGGAATGAGATAAGGCAAGGCAGCAGCCAGCCACAAGCCGCCCAATATCAAACCACCACAAACCTTCAATACTCTGGCTGGGCCGTATTTCGTAACAAACCCATCGGCCATGAATCTACCCAACGTCATCGCACCCATACCAGCCACATAGCCCGCACGGATAAAAGCCTCATCGGGTTTTACTACTGATGAAAAATATACGCTACTCCAATCGTAAACGGTACCTTCACAGAACATGCCTGCAAATCCCATCAGTCCCAAAAGGAACAGAATCGGGTCGATGTTTTTGAAAGAGAACTTCGGAACATCCTCCTCTTCTGCTTTCGCCATGGCATCATTAATCAGAAAACGGAAACCGACAGCAACGATGAGAATACTCAGAGCCAGGATAGTTCCAAAGTGGACATCTATCGGGAGCAAGGTGTTGGCAAAGATGGCACCAATGATACCACCGGAGAATCCCCCCAGACTCCACAGACCATGAAACGAAGACATGATGTTGCGCCCATACATCTTCTCTACCAGACATGCCTGCGTATTGGTGGCAATGTTCATCAGATTCGCCATCATTCCGAAAGCAATAAGACTCAAAATCAGATGAAAAACCGTAGTACTGCTACCGATGCAGAAAAGAACCAGAACATAGAGCAACTCAGAGAGAACCAGCATCTTCTTGCTGCCAAATCTACTCACCAGGATACCCGAGAAAGCCATCATCAGAAGTTGGCCGATAGGAATGGCGAAAAGCACCGTTCCCAACTGGCCGTTGCTCAGATGCAACATCTGTTTTACATCAGGAATACGGCTTGCCCAACTGGCAAACACTACTCCCGGAACAAAATAATAAGCCGCAACCGCCACTCGCTTGCGCGCCAAATCACTTAAATTACTCAAATTACTCAAACTGACTGTCATCCTTAATAATATACCTATTATAAATACTCATTTCTATTAGCGGCTGCAAAATTACAAAAAAAAACAGAAAAAGACTGATATTTGAACAATAAATGTTGCGCCGTTTGAGATTTTTGCCGTACCTTTGCACTCAGAAAAAGAATTAAAAACAAACTAGCAATGAAGAAACAAATAATGATTACCCTGGCACTCGCCTTGACTTTGGCGATGCCAACCCTACCCGCCTTCGCTCAGAAGGCGATGAGCAAGAAAGAAATTGCCGAAAAAGAAAAGGCTTTCAAGAACCTTCAGCATCCCTGGAAGGGGAAGAAGGTGGCTTACTTCGGCGACTCCATCACAGACCCAAGAATCAAAGCATCAAAAGTAAAATACTGGGGATTCCTGCAGGATTGGCTCGGCATCACCCCTTACGTTTATGGTGTGAGCGGCAGACAGTGGAACGACATTCCCCGACAGGCTGATCTACTCCAGAAAGAGCATGGCGATGATTTCGATGCCATCCTCATCTTTATGGGTACCAACGATTACAATAACGGTGTGCCTGTAGGCGAATGGTACACGGAGACTTTCGACAGCGTGAGAGTTGCCCGCCACAAGCCAAGCGAAATGGTACAGCGCCGCCACCGCCACTTCTGCATGGACAAGAATACATTAAAAGGCCGCATCAACATCGCCATGTCGAAGTTGAAGCAGATGTATCCTACCAAGCAAATCGTGGTGATGACTCCTGTGCATCGTGCTCTCTTTGCCAGTGGTGACAAGAACATCCAACCAGATGAGATGTACGAGAATGCGCGTGGCATCTTCTTCGATGAATACGTGAAAGCTATCAAGGAAACAGGCAATGTCTGGGCAGTTCCGGTCATCGACCTCAACTCCCTTTCCGGTCTCTTCCCTCTTTACGATGCTGGTGCACAGATGTTTAACAAACCGGATACCGACCGTCTTCATCCAAACGATGCCGGTCACTCCCGCATGGCTAAGACCATCATGCAGCAGCTCTCTGCATTGCCTTGCGTCTTCTAGAAATCCGCATCATCATTTTCTGCCCGCGTACATGAGCATCCATACCCACGTACACGGGTATCCGTGACCACGTACGCGGGTACGAATGACCGAGACGATGAGCAAAGATACCCGAGGTAGTTGGGCAAATTTGCCCAACGCCTCGGGCACTAGCGGGCATTGCCTTAGCGTGACTTTTCCTGATTTCAGTAGACACTTTTTTACTTTATAGACTAGAAAGGTAGACAGTATCTATTTTATAAAACAGAAATAGTAGACACTCTGCCTTCACTAAGCAATAAGGCTTAAAAAGTTCACTTTTTCTATAAAAAGTTTGGAAGAACCGATAAAAAAGATTATATTTGCAACATAAATCAAATTGTATCGCTTATGCTTAGCAAGAATGTACAAGAAATGATACCAAAGATACAGCAGTATCTTGCTAGCCAGCCCATAGAAAAGGCTTGGCTGTTTGGTTCATGCTCTCGTGGTGAAGAAACTCCAAAGAGCGATGTTGACTTGTTGGTTAAATACCAAGACAGTGACTCCATATCCCTGTTCGACATCTCAGGAATCATGGTAAACCTCAAAAAGATAATCAAGCGCCCTGTAGATTTAATAGAAGAGGATTGCCTTCTTCCTTTTGCATCAAAATCAGCAAACCGAGATAAAATATTGATTTATGAGAGAAAAAGTTAAAGACAAAGGAAGGCTTGAACATATTCTCCAAGCTTGCAATGATTTACTTGCCTCAAAAGACAAGTACACATTTGATGCAGTTAAGGACGATCCAATTATCTTTTATGGTTTCGTCAAGTTAGCAGAAATCATAGGTGAAGCCTCTTATATGCTTACCAAAGAATTTCGAGCAAAACATACAGAGATTCCATGGGAGCAAATGATAGGTTTAAGGCATGTTTTGGTGCATGGATACTATACAATAAAGCCCAAACAGCTTTGGAATATCATAGAGAAGGATATACCTGTTTTGATGCCACAAATCAAACAACTGCTTGATTCTGAGAAGTTTACAGAAGAATAAGCAAAAACAAGGCGTGGCAATAGGTGGCAATAGGTGACAATAAGAATACGTCTTATTGCCACCCATTTCTTTCTGTGTATCAATTACTTACAATCTGCGTGGCAGATGTGACAATAAAATAGAAAAACTTTTTCTATATACGCGATGAAACATAACCATCAATAATAGCTATTTATCACGCCACCCAACCATATCCTTGTACTGCCATATCCACAAAATGTTCAAATAGCAGATGAGTTTTGTCATTGAACGACATACGATCATAGCTCATCGGCAAATCTTCATTGAGCGAGGTCTGTATCAAGGCTAACACTTGATGTCTTGGTTGTTCATCCTTATACCAATCCACCACCATCACCTTGTCCTTCTCCTCCAATAACTTTTTATAGAGGTTCTTGGAGGCAAGAATCACTTTTTGCTCCTCAGCCTTTGTAAGTTTTCTGCCAGAAGTCAACATATCGTAGATTTCCAACTCTTCTTCCTTCAATCCTATATCCGTGGAGCGAGATTGCTCCTTCTTCAGTTCTTCCACCAACTGGAGCAATTTTTCATAGTAATCCTCATTCTCACTTCCACCGGCATTATACTTGTCGATGATGTTCTTGTATCGCTCAGAGAACTTTACACGAGTACAGTTTCTGTTAATCATCTGCACCAAAGTTTGCTCGATGAAACTACGCAGGTCTTCAACCTCCAAAGCCTTGTAAGGAGTGGCGTTGAGTTCCTTTCGAAGAGCCTCAACGTCTATCTTGCTCAGGTCGATGACTTTGCCTTGATGAATCATGTATCCCGGACGAGGATGGAGTTCATCCGCCGCCATAGAACCATCAGCCAAAGAGCCTGGCATTCCCACCATTACAGATGAAACGCTCTGATCTAGCGTCTCAGCCATACGCTGCTTTGCCCTGCGCAACTTCTCATCGTCTATCTGGTTACAGAACAAGCCGTTCAAGTATGCTAACGGCGCAAACTTTTCATTGTACCAAGCACGTTCAAATATCTCAGGCTTCGCTGCATCATATAGATTCATCAGGAGATTGGTGAGAACCTTGAATCGGTCTTTCCATTCGTCTTTCTCTAAGATGCGGTTGTATGCCTTACGGAACATTTCCAGCTGGTCGAGGGTATTACCTTCGGCAATAATGCCATCAATCTTGACACCAAGCGACAGCAAGAACCCATCGCATTCCACGATTGTTCGGTCGATGTTCGCTATCAACAGCCCGATATCCTTAGCAGGATAATCCATATCATCACCAGTGGATGCATAATCAGAAAGAGCTTGCTGCATATACTTAAACACGTTGACGTAATCGACGATGATGCCGCAGGACTTGCCTGGGAACACACGATTGGCTCGAGCAATAGCCTGCATCAAGGTGTGTCCTTTCATCGGTTTGTCAAGATAGAGCGTAGAGAGTGACGGAACATCAAAACCTGTGAGCCACATGGCACAGACGAAGACCAAGCTTAATGGGTCATCCTTGTCCTTGAACCTATCCTCAATATCTTTGCCATCGGCAGTTATGGCCTCCAACTTTTTGCGATGAAGAGTAATGTCAAGCCCTTGGGCTGCAAACTTTCCTTCCTCGCCGTCCTCCTTACTGATAACTACAGCCATTTCCACCTTGTTCATATAGGCAAGCATCGCGTTTATCTTCTCTCGCTCCTCCTGTGTCTTAGCTTCGTTGCGTTCCTTCACCAGCGCCTTCTTCTCCTCTGCCCAATATTTCTGCACCTTGTCGTACATTCTTACGGCGGTGTACTTATCCACACTTACAACCATACCTTTCCCCATGAATCCACGACGAGGGAAATGGTGGGCAATGTCCTTGGCTATGCGGTCTAAGCGTTCCTCACGCTTGATTACTTCCAAGATGCGAGAGGAAGAATTCTCTAAAAGCTCCTTCTCCCGACCATTGAGGTTTTCTTCTTCGCATATCTGGTCGATATCAGTATCAAGCCAGTTGTTGGTCAATCCCACCTCCGGCACTCTTCTGCTATAAAAAAGCGGCACGGTACTACCATCCTTGATGGCTTGGGCGAAGTTGTATTCTGACACATAGTCACCAAACCACTGATTGGTGAGTCTCTTACTTCCCAAGAGCGGTGTACCTGTAAAGGCGATGTAGTTGGCATTCGGCAGTCCCGTATGCATATTCTCGGCAAGCTGCTTGTACTGGGTGCGATGCGCCTCGTCCACCAAGACAAAGATGTCATTGCGGTCGGAAAGGAGAGGGTATTTTTTGGTCTTGTCGTACTGGAATTTATGTATCAGCGTAAAGACTATCGGCTTATTAGTTCTGAGAAAATCCCTCAGCTGAGTAGAGTTCTTAGGTTGGCACTCTTCCTTGTTGCCAATTACCTCTGTACGCACGAAAGTCTTGTGAATCTGATCATCCAAGTCTTCACGGTCGGTAATCACAAGGAAGGTAAAGTTACCATGCAACTTGCGTTTTACCTTTCTCACGAACATCACCATTGAATAACTCTTGCCCGAGCCTTGGGTGTGCCAGAACACACCAAGCTTACCATTCAGTTTCTCTCGATTCCTGACGCTCTTCATCAGATTGTTCACACCAAGATACTGGTGGTTCTTCGCTATGATTTTTATTCTCTTGTTATCGAAGAAAACGAAATTCTCAATATAATCCAAGAGACGTTTCTTTCGGAACAGACCATCAATCAAATTAGTTACACTCAGTCCATGTTCTTCTATCTGCTCTCGGTTGAGTTTCTCCTTCTCGTCATCAACACGTAGCCATTCGAAAAAGAACTCAAACTTACTTCCCCACGCCCCTATCTTGGTTTGCAACCCATTACTCAACACACAAATCTGGTTGAAAGCAAAGATGTTCGGAATGTCCTGGCGATAGCTCGTCAGGTTCTTATTGTAGGCTTCCTCTATCTTGACTGTAGAATTTTTCAGTTCGATAAAGACCACAGGCAACCCATTCACAAAGAGAAGCACATCGGGACGGCGATAACGATAATGTCCCTTAATCCACATCTGATTGACGCAATGGAAATCATTGAGCAAAACGGCATCAAAATCTATCAACTTCACAATATCAAAGTCTTCCTTGCCGTTCTTGCGAATCGGTACTTTGATGCCATTTCTTATCTTCTGATAGAGACTATAGTTGGTATCTACCATGTCCGTTCCTGTAAAGTCTTTCCTCAGGTCATGCACGATGTTCTGCAAAACAGTTTCTTCTATTTGCGGATTAATACGTTTCAAGGAAGCCAACAGAATATCAGGAAGGATGCACTCTGAAGAATTGGCACGACCTGTGGTTGAGACTTCATTCTGAGCCTCAACATGCGCATCACATTCTATTCGCTTCCACCCATACTCGGGTTGAGAAAGGCGGTTGCATATCGCCTGCTCTATATCGTCTTCACTGATAAATGACTTCATATTGTTATCTTGTTTTATCGGTTAAACTATGTTTGTTATTTCCTTTGACTAGCTATCGAAAAAATCGATAGGTTATAGAAACTATACCTCAAGTTTGCCAGACATCAGGCGAGGAAGAAGAAGGTCTCGCTGGCGAGCAAGGAGGGAGTTCTGCTTGGCAAGTAGATTCATTTCCTGATGCAACACCATCACTTTCTTTCCAAAAGCCTCCATTATTTCTTTTGCAGGTAACATCACATCACCTTTTCGCAAAAATGGTTCAAACTTAAAGTTGATAATCCCAGTAGACTGCAGCTGGAATCTATCAATGATTCTTGTATCATACAAGAACTTCATCCAATAATAGAAATAATATGGAGATACCTTTTCCTTATTCAACCTAATCAACTTACAAAAACTTGCACAAATAACTCTTCCACCTTCAAATCGTTCAACCAATTCTTTAGTAACGAGAACAGTTCTGCCAACAGGTTGTTCTGATGTTCCACCCGATATTTCCATTATTATATCGCCAGCTTCCAACCGACGCGCTTTGTAATTTCTAGTTTTGTGGAATCGTCGTGGACAAGAATCTACATCATAGTGCCATACATTAGGAAAGTCTGCACCTCTAATAACACTTGCTACTTCAGGAAACTCATCAGATTCATTTTCTTCTCCCCAACCACCACCTATATAATATCCAAAGACATCTTTCATCCGCACTATTTCAAAAGTATTTGGCAGTTTACCATATTTTGAATCCGCAAATTCTACCTTTTCATACCCAGGAAAGCGGAAACGAACGAACCATTCTTTATATAGGTTCTCCGCCATTTTCTCCAAAATACGAATACGCTTAGTATTGTTCTCTATGAGAGAATCGTAAGTGGAAAGAATAGAGGCAACTCTGTCTTGATACTGTCTTGATGGCATTTCAAACTTTAACCTTAATAATTTTGTTACAGAAAGCCCAGGTTGAGCTGCTTGCCCAGAAAAACGACCTAATTTAGCCAAAGATAACTTATAGGCGAAATATCTATTGTTGTGATTTGGATTGGTCACTGCAACAATAGCATGTTCACTCATATAAGATTTACCTAAAACATATTTCACATTACCACAATATGCCCCTTGGCGACCAATAATGGCACATTCTCCATCATAATTGTAAGAGTTTGTAAAACCTCGCAATCCATTACCACCATAGACAGGATACAAGCCAAATTCGTGTATATTCGCAGCCGTGATATTTTTACCACTACTAAAACGAGAACAGATTTGCCCAATACTAAGTACTTCCATTTTCATATCCTATTCCTCCCCAAACAGTTCAACCATATTCTTCCCAATCACTTTCTCCAATTCTCCTGCCTCAGCGCTAAGCTGCGAGAACTCATCATTAAGTGACAACATTTCCTGGCGGAATTCCTCTTCGGTCATTCCGTCGTCCTCTATTACTACTCCTACATATCTTCCAGCATTAAGACTCCAATCATTGTCCTCAATTCCGTCTTCACCAACAATCTTCGCCACCTTGCACAAGCCGATGACATCACGATACTTTCCATCAGGCCAACGTTCAAGAAGCCAATCTACCTCCTCTTGCTTACCAGCTCTCTTGTACTCATCAATCAAAGCCCAGAAAGCCTCGCTGTCTCCCTCGTAGAGACGAGTGATGATGCCGAGGTTCTTGATTTGCTCTTCGCTGAACTTACGGTGGGCACGATCCACTTGCGTAAAAATGTTGCGAGCATCAATAAAGAGAATTTCATCCTTCTTGATACGCTTTTTATTGAAAAACCAAAGAGTAGCAGGAAGGGTAACAGTGGAGAACATGTTGCTTGGAAGAGTAACCATTTGAGAGATGATACCATCCTGTATCATCTTCTTGCGGATTTCAAGTTCACTGCCACCAGCATCGCTAGCAGAGTTCGCCATAACGAGAGCAGCCTTGCCATTCTCATTGAGAGCCGTGGCAAAATAACCTATCCACAGATAGTTAGCATTAGGCACAGTCTCCTTCTTGTCGCTTGCCTTTTTAGCAGATTTCGTCTTATTACGCGGCACGCCGTAAGTGTTGAATCGGGCATCTTCAGCCACCTTTTCAAACACCACCTCATCTACATTGAAAGGAGGATTAGCCATCACATAGTCGAAATGTCCGAAGGCATTGTACGGATCACTATAGAAGGAGTTGGCTTCCGTTATCTCACCTCGAACATTGTTAAGTAGGAGATTCATCTTCGCCAACTTCACGGTATCAGGTTCCTTCTCCACACCATAGCAACGGAAACTCATAATATCCTGGTTGGTAGCATTGTGACGATGCATGTATCGAGCAGCTTGCACAAACATACCGCCCGAACCACAAGCAGGATCGAGAAATTTCTTATCGCCTGTAACAGGACGAAGTACCTCCACCATATACTGCACCACAGAGGGTGGTGTATAAAAGGCTCCACCACCCTGTCCCTCAGCCAAAGCGAAGTTGCCAAGGAAGTACTCGTAAATCTGACCGAATATGTCAATACTGATGTTTTCAGGAATATCCTTGAAAACCCTAACGATGTTACTTAGCAACTCAGGCTCTTCCTCTGGCACCAACTGCCCATATACTTCTTTGGGCAGTACGTCCACCATAGAAGCATTTTCGCATTCGATAGCTTCCATCGCCTTTTTCACGAGTACAGCCTTTTTGGCATCATCAGGCGCATCATTGATAGTATCGAAATAAGCACATTCAGGAAGATAGAATCCGCACTTCTGCACAGCAATGTCCTTATAGCTGCGCTCCATGCGAGTACCTTTGAGAGTTTCATATTCCTTGTCTATTTCCGCTTTATGCTGTTTGAAAAGCACATCAGCATAACGGAGAAAGATAAGCCCAAGGATAGGTTGCCCATATTTGTTTGGTGCCAAATGGGCACCCGCACGCAGCATATCAGCCGAGTGCCAAAGATTATCTTTTAGATTTTTCAGTTCAATGTCTGTCATAAAGTTTGCCGCATCAGCGCCGAAGCGGTCCATGACTACATTGATGAGGGCCCGGTCAAAGCGCAGCTGCACCGTTTCGGTGCGGCCATTGTACATATCGAAAATCGTTTTGACGTATTTGCCCAGGTCGAACTGCTCCGGCAGCGGATCGCGGGGTGTGTCGGTAACGGTCAGGGACTCCATACGGTCCACACGGTAGTGGCGATAGTCCTGAATGGCCGGGTCGTAAGCCACCAGATAGTAATGCTTATCCACGCAGAGGGCCACCGGGTTCGTCTCATAGGGCGTGCCGCTGCGGCGGTAGGCCTTGCCGCCATCAGGTGTCCAGTCGAAGTAGCGAAACGTGACCTTGCGGTCATCGTTGATGGCGGTATTCAGACCGTCGATGGCGTAATAGAGCTTCTCATTGTGGGTGCGGACCCGGTCCATGACGTAGACCTGACGGCGCAGCTGGCGGGCATTGGGGCGGCTGGTGAGCTGCTCCAGCTTGGCGATGAGCTCCATGCTCTTGCTCTGTGTGAGAAAGGGCGACGCCTGTACCACATCAATGAGCAGCTTCAGCTCCGGCAGCTGGAACTCCCGTTCGCCAAGAAAATAGCCGTAGGTCTTGCCCCGGACAGCCTGCATTTCGGATAAGTTCATAATAAAATTACGAGGGCCGGTTATGGTAAGGTGAAGCA
>OGZO01002321.1_pt1 | contig 13143 bp, 15 predicted proteins | sample 1576721 | NCBI WGS metagenome assembly OGZO01 (sample SAMEA3541516, study PRJEB24748) | human gut metagenome | biome: human gut; feature: human-associated habitat; material: faeces | place: China | collected 2012 | reverse complement strand
GCTATCCCTATAGCTCGTTCTTCAATATAGTCTTTCAAAGGAAAACCCCTCAGGATACTTTTTTACAGTGTATGAAAGTATCTGAGGGGTTATGATAGGGATTGTATTTATCTCTCCAATTATATTATTGCTTTCTTTTATCGTAAGCGCCAAATAATCCCGCGGCTAGCCAACAACCGCCTCTAACTTCATAATCGTAGTTAGACTATTTTACTACAACAACTACAATTATGGAGGACAACATCATGGCAAACACCAGAAAATCTCGAGTTCCAAAGGAAGAACAGTTGAAACTTATCAATGAATGCCGGACCAGTGGCATGACAGACATTGACTGGTGCCGCGAGCACGGCATTGCTGTCAGCACCTTTTACTACTGGGTAAAGCAGCTTCGAAAAGAAGCTGCCCAGATACCGGCACCTGCCTATGGTCATTCTGAGAATCCCCGCCCCAAACAGGACGTGGTTCCCATTGACATAGTACCGGAACGCTTCCCGGTACAGCATACTCCGTACCTTGACAATCCTCATACATTAGAGATCATTCTAGGATCTGCAACGATACGCGTTACCAATGAAACGGATCCCCAGCTGCTTTCCAGAACGCTTCAGATTCTGAAAGGTTCTTTATGTTAGGCGATATTTCAGGGTTGGAACGGATCTACATTGTCTGCGGTTACACCGATATGCGCAAATCTATTGACGGACTTTGTGCAGTCGTGGAAGAACAGCTGAAGCTGGATCCTGCATCCAGTTCTCTGTTTCTGTTCTGTGGCAGACGCCGGGACCGGATCAAGGCCTTGTACCGCGATGCAGATGGTTTTGTACTGATCTATAAAAAGCTGACAGTGCATGGCGGATACCAGTGGCCGAGGAAACACTCTGAGGTCAGAAATCTGACCTGGAGAGAGTTTGACTGGCTCATGTCCGGTATCGATATCGACCAGCCCAAAGCCCTGAAACAGGAATAAAAACATGCACAGAAAAATGCCTGCAAACCGCATATTTTCGGCATTTTTCAAGAGTGATTTTCCTTTAGGAAGACTGCTTTTTCTGGTATAATAAAGGTATCAAAACCAAGGAGAAAAAGCGTGGCTTCCAGTGCAAAAGACATTCAGCTGCGAGAGCTGAAGGATACCATTTCACAACTGAATACGATAATGTCCGAGCAGACAGAACTGATCCGTTCCCTCAGAACGATCATTGAGGAAAAGACTGCCCATGAGATGGTGCTTCAGGAACAGGTGGACTATCTGACGAAAAAACTTTTCGGCTCTTCCAGCGAAAAGACACCGGCTGATATTCCCGGACAGTTGAATCTGTTTAATGAAGCTGAAGTTTACCAGGATCCGGAACTTCCGGAAGAAGACTGCAGCCGGGAGCCACGTCCACGGAAGAAAAAAGCTACCCATGCGGAACTTTTTAAAGGTCTCAAGGTTCATAAGGAAGTAATACCGCTGGATGAAGAAGATAAAGTCTGTCCGGTATGCGGTAGCCCGATGGAACGTATCGGAGAAGAATACGTCCGCAGGGAACTCGTTTTTACTCCTGCCAAATGTGAAGTTTATGAATACTACACGGAAAGCTATGGCTGCCCTGACTGTAAGGAAGGAAAGGGCGATACGGAAAAGTCTGTGATCGTCAAATCCAAAGTACCGCCCGCACTTATTGGCAAGGGTCCGGCTTCTTCTTCCACGGTTGCATGGACAATCTATCAGAAGTATGCAAACGGCATGCCTCTCTATCGTCAGGAAAAGGACTGGAAAGAGTATGGTGCCGCTGTCAGCAGGACAACCCTTGCGAACTGGATCATCTACAGTGCTGGGCATTATTTCCGGCCACTGTATGATTACTTTCACCGCCAGCTTCTGCTGAGGGAATTTCTCATGGCAGATGAGACCCGGGTACAGGTGCTGAAAGAACCCGGACGCAGTGCAGAAAGCCAGTCCTTCATGTGGCTGTACCGCACCGGGGAAGATGGTCTTCCGGTCATCCTGCTGTATGGATATACCCCGACGAGGAGCGGAGACAATGCAGCAGACTTTCTGGACGGCTTTCAGGGATATCTGGAAACCGACGGTTACCAGGGGTATAACAAGGTATCCGGCATCAAACGGTGCTCCTGCTGGGCACATATCCGCCGATACTTTGTGGATGCGATCCCGAAAGGAAAGCAGCTGGATTACAACCAGCCGGCAGTACAGGGAGTGCATTACTGCGACCGCCTGGCAAGACTGGAAAGCAGCATTTCCGGTAAGTGCGGAACGGATTATGAAAAAAGGAAACAAATGCGTCTCGAGAAGGAAAAACCGGTTCTCGAGGCCTTTTGGACGTGGGTTGACAGCCAGAAGCCAGTCCGCAACACCCGCCTGGATAAAGCACTGACCTATGTGAAGAACCGCAGGGAAACATCCATGACCTATCTGGAGGACGGGCGCTGCAGCTTCACCAATAACCTTAGTGAGAATGCCATCCGACCTTTTACAGTAGGACGTAAGAACTGGCTGTTCAGTGATTCCGTAGAAGGTGCAGAAGCCAGTGCGATTGCCTACACGATGGTAGAGATGGCGAAGGCACACAACCTGAACATTTATCAATACCTCAGCTACGTTCTGGAACAAAGGCCGAATGAAAACTGGAGTGATGAACAGCTTGCAGAGTTGGCACCCTGGAGTGAAAAACTCCAAACTCTAAAAATGTGAGAATGAATTTGTAGCAAAATACTCCAACCGAAAATAGGTTGGGGTAAATTTATAGGTACCGCCGGATTATTTGGCGCTTACCTCAGTTCTCCATATACCTGCGCCCAGTTTCGAATCGTTGTAGTCCATTTCTTGGTAGCTTCAAAGGTGGACAGATACAATGCCTTTAACAGTGCAGTATCACTCGGAAATACGCTCCTCTGGCGGTTCAGTTTGCGGTATGTTGCATTCAACGATTCAATGGAATTCGTCGTGTAAATGACCTTTCGGACTGCTGCTGAAAACTTAAAAATAGGCGAAACAGCATCCCAGTTGTCGTACCAGCGTTTCATGGAGTTGGGGTATTTCGGAGACCATTTTTCATTGACTCTCTCCAGTGCCTCTCTGGCTTTCGATTCATCTGAAGCATGATAGATGGTTTTTAGGTCTGTGGCAAAAGCCTTCCTGTCTTTGTCAGGGACGTATTTCAGAGTGTTTCTTACCTGATGGACAATACACCGCTGGTATTCTGTCTTGGGGAATGCAGCAGCAATTGCTTCCTTGATTCCTGTAAGTCCATCAGCACAGAGAATAAGGATATCCCTTACTCCGCGATTTTTTAACTCATTTAAAACAGAAAGCCAGTACTTTGCACTTTCGTTATCGCCTACATTGATGGAAAGTACTTCCTTTTTTCCTTCTGTATTGATACCAAGAATGACATATGCAGCAAGTTTCCGAATCACCCCATTATCACGTACAGAATAATGGATTGCATCAATGTAGACGATCGGATAGATTTCATCCAGAGGGCGGTTCTGCCAGTCTTCAATCTGAGGCAACAGCTTGTCTGTCACGTCGGAAATAAACCCTTCTGACACGTCAAAACCATAGATATCTTCAATCGTTTCAGATATCTGTCTGGTAGTCATTCCTTTGGCATACATGGATATGATCTTACTGTCAATATCGGAAATATCTTTCTGACGCTTTTGAACAACCTTAGGCTCAAAAGAGGATCTGCGATCCTGTGGCACCTCAATCTCCATAGCGCCATAGCTGCTGTTGACTCGTTTGGTTTTGTAACCATTCCGGTAATCATCACTATCAGAACGCTGGGATTTTTCATATCCAAGGTGATCATCCATTTCGGCTTCCATCATTTCTTTGATTGTGCCACCCAGGAGATCTTTGAGAGCTTCCTGAATATCTTCAGCAGACTGGATATCGTATTCGTCCAAAAGCTGATGAATGATATTCCGTTTTCCTTCGGTCATTTGTACTTTGTGAACAGGTTTCTTTTCTCTTGCCATAATAATAGGCCTCCTATGATTTAGATTTTATCATAGAAGACCTATTAGCTAATACTTATTTACAGAAAAACTTTCACAGACGAGGGTGCGGACATTTTCTTGGATGAAAGGATGTTAGAACTCCTGGCTGATTCCGGAATGCCTTTCAATAAGGACATCGACTCTCTCATAGGTATATATCTGGTGGGATGGAGACCTGAGTGGAATAGCCAGACTACGAGCATGAGGTATAAGTCAATCATGGCAGCCATGAACTATACTTTGTGTTTGGTACCCATTCAAGGTCAATTTCCAGTAAAGCCGTACGGAATGAATCCTTTGGATATTCTTGACCTGAAGAGTCGGGTTCAATCTGTAGAGAGTAAGTTAGATTCTACTAATATAAAGGGCAATTCTAAGGTGGTTGATTCTTTGGCTATTACCCAAGGTAATGGTGTAGAAGTAGACTATGAGTTATCTAAAATCGATACGGATAGCACAGGAATTCAGGGGACTGTAAGAGTAGTTATTAAAAGCTTAAAAGTCAAAGGGGTAACTTTATTCAGGGACTACAGTAATCCACGTACTTTTGATACCTTAGCAAATTACATCTATGATTACTTAAAGGCCATAGGTATATGGGGTATAAAAAATGGCAATGACCCAGATACTGGGTTACCCATATATACGGATTGGGGCCTAACCATCATGCATAGAAACTTAAGTAAAGAAGCTAACTACTTAGACCCAGAAGATAATGTGTGGTCGGTAAATGGTGGATTTACTTTACCAGACCGAGCCGAGATATTAGGTACTTTATGTGTGTGTCCCTATAATTCTGCAGTAAGACCCTATTTATCTCCTCTATTACCAGAGCATAGTTCTACAGTTGAAAGGATAAGTAAAGACCCAGCTTTGACTTTAGCTGTAGCCATGGATAATATATTCATGTCAGGTTCTCCTACTGTAGTATCTACTCCCATATCTCAGTATATATCTCCGACTACCAGTAAAGGTACTCTGAAGATGAGACTGACACCATTCGGAGTAATATTCATAGCTGCAGTAAACGTAGCAGAAACATTTACTGATATAACTTATATTACTCTACGAACTCGTAATTTGTATGAATTAGTAGGTAATAATCCTAAATGGTTATTAGCTTTGAAATCCATACAAAAACAGGTAAAAGAAGACCAGCAAGGTTTGACCAGTAATCCTTCCATGGTGCCCTTAACAGTTCTGGGTAATATACAGTGTGTACCAGGTTCTGCCTATACTTGTGAGGTAGGTTTAGAAGTAGGCCCAGCTATACCAAATCCTTCTGGAATCAACGAAATGTACGTAAGGGTTGGAATCCCCATGTATAGAGGAAGTACTCCTAATTTAGATTATATAGGTTGGACTCAGGCTCTAAGAGTATTTGTACCATTATCCATATCAGACTTATGGTATAAGGGATTACATCCCAGTATGGAAATAGAAGACTAAACTGAACCATAGTTGAGTTGGTTAAGTGGGGCCGGGGTGAGGTTAGCAATAACCTTGCTCTGGCCTTTTTCATTGTTTAAGGTCTACTGCAGCTTGTTCTAAAACCTTCTGAATGGTTTTCCTCATCCGGGAAAACATATTAACTGCAAACTTATCCCGGGGTAACTCAAAGTAATCTATAAGATGTAATATAGAAAGCTTGCCATGGGAATCTTTGATACGAGACTCAAACCATTTGGGAGGTTCAAGTTGTATTTGCATAACCAGATATTCATCTGGTGTAAGGTGTTCTTTCATGTATTGATGGAATCTTTGAGATTGTTCCTCCTTTATTCTGGTCTCATCGGAATCATCAAGTAGCTCTTTATTATTGTCAAATAATACCTCAAATGAAGTTAACTCTTGATTGAACTCTGCTTGCTTGGTATAAGCATTCCTCAGTAACTTACTTTTATAAGTTTGCAGGGAAGATAAGAGAGTTGCTTTCAACCTTTCTTCATCGTATTCGTCTTGGTATTTATTAAATACATACAAGAACTTATCCCAGAAAAAAGAGTTAATAATATCTGGTGTGAGATTAAATCTTCTGGAATCAACTCCTCTCGTCAGTCTACGGATTAAGGGTTTGCAGGTTTTATATAACCTATTAAACAAATCCTCATCATAAGGTTTTAATTCTGTCAAACGATGTAGTTCACTTCCGTTGTTGCCTTTCATAGTAGTAAAGATTTTTAACAATGCAAATATAAATAATAAAGTAACAACTTGTATGAATTTTATCAAAATTATTTCACCGTCTGTGTTCAAGTATGTTCAAAGATGAGCTTGGAGAACTATATTATCTAGCAGATACTATTGATTATACACTCATGAATATTATATAATATATGAAACAAAATAGGGTAAAGAAGAGGTTAAACTCCTGTGACAAGTTTACGTTCTCTATCGAGTTTCAATTAGAAGTACTTAGGTTTTTGGTACAAGGGAAGGAAGCTCTTCTATATGTTACAAAGATAAAACCTGGGTACTTTACTTTAATTGAACACTCAATAGTAGTAGAGGCCTTGGTAAAATTCGTAAAGAAATATCAACGAATACCAAGTGAGGTCTTAATGGTTGAGCAGGTTAAAACTTTGTTAGAAGGTAAGGATTATGTAGACTTAGTTACCAAGGATGATATCCCTAATATTCATAGTTTAATATCTGAACTTTATAATAAGCCTCTAAAAGATGTAGATATTGTTCTGGAGAACATACACAAGTTTATTGCCTACATTGAATTGAAAGCCTTAAATGAAAGTATGGACTTCTCTGATTACAATTCTTACGAAACCTATCAAGCTAAACTAACTAAGATTCTACAAAGTTCAAAACCACAAAAGAAGGACGAACCTTTGTTAATGGTTAGTGGAACTGCAATGCGACAACTTATGCGAAAGGTTGACCCAGATGTAGTTCCCACTCCATTTTGGCAGTTGAATAGGTTGGGTAATGGAGATGGATATCCCAAGAACTCTCTTTTCGTTTTAATTGACCGTCCCAAACGAAGAAAGACTTTTGCACTTATCAATGTTGCTCGGGGATATCTGGCTATGAAAAAGAATGTTCTTTACATAGATACCGAAAATGGTAAAAACCAGTTAATGGACCGTATGATTCAGTCCACCCTAAATAAGACCAAGAGGGAAATGTTAACTGGTGATTATGATAAGATGGAGCAAAGGCACATGCGTAAATATAAACGTCTTGGTGTAGAGTTTATTGTGGAGCGTGTACCTGCAACCATTGCGGATTGTAATACCATTATTAACTTGGTTAGGAAACTGGAAACCGAGAAAGGTATCAAGGTGAATGTCATAATGGTTGACTATGCTGCAAAGTTAGCTTCTATTGCCCGGGATAGGGATGATGTAGAACGTATCAACAATGTATACATTGACCTGGATAATATGGGCGATGAGTTAGGGTTAGATGCCATTTGGACTGCCCAACATGTTACCCGAGAAGGTGCTAAGCATCAAGAAACCAGATACGAGGATAATGATATAGCATCCGCTATTTCTATAATAAGGAATGCAAAATGCGTCATGGGATTAAATTCTACTCAAGACGAAGAAGAGCATAACATCATGAGAATGGAAGTTGTAGTTCAACGTGATGGAGTTCCAAATGGTCGGGTAATGTTTAATATGGACCCAGAAAGACAACGTATGAAAGAGTTCTCTAAAGAAGCCAGAGCAAAGTACGATGAGTCCATGGGTAAACAGGTAGATGACTTACTTAAGAAAAAGAAGAGAGTAAGTAATCCCAATGCAGACCCAGAAAAGAGAAGTAAAACATCAGGAGATATATAAAAGTTAAACCTTAAATAATTAAAATTGTATGGCACGAATTATTGATTCTATGGATTTGGCTAAGTTTGGAGAAGGTGTTACATCTTGTAACAAGTGTAAAAAAGTAATAGCCTTCAATAGGAAGGAAATATTCTTAGACTTAAGCTATGGTCCGGGACATGATGGGGAAGAAAGTGTTAAATGTCCTCAATGCAACTCGGTATTACATATAGGAGAGTTTCATGCTACTGAACACATGTAATCATGAACATCCGATTACTAAAAATGTTTCGGAGGAGAGCTTCCAAAGAAATATGTTTAAGAAGACAAGGCGGTAACCGATATGAGATAGTATGCCCAGTAAATGAAACTGATGCTCTCGGATATTTCACTAAACAATGGGTACATATAAATGAACCTAAAGCTTCTATAACTTTTAAGATGTGTGTTCCTAATGGCAGCACATTTGTAAGGAAAGTAGGCTACAATCAGAGTTATGATGAATGCTGTATTCCATTTCCTACTAATTTACTACGGTTAGAGGAAGCTCAAAAAGAATTAGTAAAGATTCGGAGAGGTTATATAATGTATCACTTAATACCGGAGTTCTGTAAGAGATTGCCTATTAAGTAATAACTACCCGGCTATGTTATTCATGGTCGGGTACTTTCGTTTACAATATGAGACTTAACAGTAATATAAAAGGTTTTCCTTTGTACCATGTAACTAAAGATGGAAAGGTATATAATATAAGGCGTAATCGTGAAGTAACTATACATCCTCACTATCGTACAGGTAGAAATATAGTTCATCTATATTCGAATGGTAAAAGATATAATCTGAAAGTATACAGATTAGTGGCTGAAGCTTATATACCTAATCCAGAAAATAAACCTTGTGTATGTCATAAAGATAATAATAAATCCAACGACCGGGTTGAGAACTTATATTGGGGTACCTATAAAGAAAATTCTCAACAAATGGTTAGTGATGGTAGAAGTACAAAAGGTCAACACCGTCCTGGTATCAAACAACTCAAATGCTTCAGGAATCCTCGTTCAATACTCACTAAAGTTAGATATCAGACTTTATTAAAATGTATAGATGATAAGACTAAAATAAAGGCTTTAATTAAAGCCTGGGGTATATCAACACGTAGTATGAATAGGTATGTACATAAAATAAAGACTGGGTATTATGAAGCTTAATGGTAATTTCAAGGGTAGGCTCCATCAATACTTTATGAGGAAGATAGGAGCCTTTGACTACAGACACTCATGGATGAAGTCAGACTGTCCCTACTGTGGAGGAGAAAAGAAGTTTGGTATCAACCTTTCAAACAATCGATGTAATTGTTTTAAGTGTGGTGAACATCCTTCTCCTATAAGTTTGGTAATGTATTTGGAGAGTACAGATAGTTTTCAAGAAGTACTATCTATACTCGAATCAGGAGATTATTCTGGATATGTATTCAAAGAAGAGAAGGTTGAGTTAAAAGGTAAGAAAGAGTTCTTCCTCCCAGAGGGATTCAAGAACATATCTATGGGCACTTCTCTATTGGCAAGGTCTGCCAGGAATTACCTTAAGAAACGGGGATTTAAGATAGAAGAGTTAGCTCGTAAAGGATGGGGATATTGTAACACAGGTAAGTATCTTGGATATATCATTATCCCATTTACAGAGCATGGGCAATTAACTTATTTCAATGCTCGATTATATATGGGCGCTGGTCCCAAATATAACAACCCAGAAGTAGATGTAACAGGTTTGGGAAAGAGTTTTATTATATATAATGCGGATGCTCTAGAAATATACCGAACCGTTTATATTTGTGAGGGTGCAATCAATGCTGAAACTTTGGGGGAGAATGGAATTGCAACCGGAGGTAAGGCCGTCAGCAGATACCAGGTAAACAAGTTCATCAAGAGTCCAGTTGAGAAGTTTATCATATTGATTGACCCTGATGCTAAAGATAAGGCATTAGACCTGGCCTTCAAGTTGGTACCCTTCAAAAAAGTAAAGGTGGTATTCTTACCAGATAATGAGGATGTCAATTCATTGGGTAAGCGAAGGACTTTAGAATATGTACGAGAGACGACATATCAGACTTATCAAGAACTTTTATCTATAAAATCACAATTGAAATTATAATGGCAAAAAGAGAACCTTCCATACATATCTCCAAAACTCTATTCTATAAACTCTGGAATGAGATGGGAGGTATGATATCAGAAGAATTTGTTGATAAGTTTTTCACTAAAGCTAGACAATATTCTTTAGACCACCGTTCAGTGGTGGGAGAGAATAAAAAGGTACAAACCCAAGCTGTTCGTAGAGCTTCAGGAAGTATAGGAGATGCAAACTTATTAGCAGATATCATCTATTCTACTAGAATCCAACTCAAACACATAGGAGTAACTAAAATAAAGCAAACCGATTTACAATGGGCCTCAGTAAAAGAGTTGGTACCTGTTGTAAACGAGTTCTGTCAAAAGTTTGGGTTTGAACCTCGTCAAGGATATATAGAGTTTGTAACAACTGGTATTAAGCTCATGTCTCAAGCAAAGAGGGTGAACTATAACTTCTGTGCTAATTGGTTACATCAGAGAGTTAATTGGATTATGGATGTATACGAAGCAGATAGAGAAGTAAAAGAAGATTCAGCTCCCCAGTATACCCGAGAAGTATATGAATATTATACTAAAGAGATTCTTGACAGAATAGGGATTAATAATACTTACGATAAAAACCCTCAAGAGTATGTATGGTTTGTAAGAGCAAGAAAATTAGCTGATGAAGTTGGAGTTGACTATGAAACCTTTGTTCAAGCTCAGTTCTATGCTTTAGAATTCTGTAATGGAATACCTAAGATAGAAGATTTATCGAATGACAAGGCTAGACAAAGAGTTATTAATTACATGGCAAGATTTAATATAGTATCTCGGCCTAAATCAGAACATGTAGATTGGGATGCTTTCAAGAAATAAGGTATGATAACTATAACCATAAAGAACTGCAATGTTTGTGAATTATCTGGCCCAGCTAAGTTCACAAACAAGTTGTATGAAATGTTCCGGATTAAACATCCGGACGCTTGGCATATAATGATGTATAGCAGGGCAAAGAACTGGGATGGTTACGTAAAATATATCTCTGATTATGGGCAATTCAAAATAGGTCTTCTAAATAGGGTTTACAATGAATGCCTTAAAACGGGACAGGAGGTTAAAATCATAGATAATAGACCCCAGTTAGGAGTTAAACCAGTAATTCCAACAATACTTGGAGATAAAGAATTACGGGAAGTACAAAAAGAAGCTCTAGAAAAGATTCTAAATAACCGAGTTGGAGATACTCCTTTTCTTATCTGTGCATCTGATTTGGCAGTTAATTTCGGAAAGACTTTGGTGTTCTGTGGATTACACCAGGCTTTCAAGAGGAAATTGAAAACTGTTTTATTGTTGAACAGTGCCGACTTGTTTAAGCAGTTCAAGAAAGAGATTCCAGAGTTATTACCGGGAGAAAAGGTAGCATTTATCCAGGGTAGTAAATGCAGTGAGTGGGGTAACTTTAATGTTTGTATGGTTCAATCTCTGGCAGGTAATATAAATAGGTATCAGAAGTTCCTTTCAGAAATAGACATGGTACTTATAGATGAGGCTGACGTGATAGATAATAAAACATATAAAACAGTAATACAACATCTGTATAACTCTAGAATACGAGTAGGTTTGAGTGGTACCATCTACATGAGTAATCAGAAGAAGAAGTTAATACATAACCTGAATATCATGTCATTTATTGGTGATAAGGTTAACCAGATAAAATTAAGTGATATGATAGAGAAAGGGTATTCTACTCCTATTACTTGCAAGTTGGTATATGCTCCCTTTAAATACTCTAAAGATGTGGATTACCCAACAGAATACAAGGAAGTGATATCAGATAATGTTAAAGCTTGGAAACTATCCCTTGACCGTACCAAGTATAACATTGGTAGAAAGAGATTACCAGCTTTGGTAGTATGTAAGTTTATAGGTCATTGTGAAAATCTTTATCGGTATTATGCTAAACATCTCGGGAATCAATACAACATACAATATGTACATCATAATACCAAAGGGCGTGATGAAATTCTACAAGCTTTTAGAGAAGGTAAAATCGATATACTAATAGCTACCACGATTATTTCTAGAGGTCAAAACTTCCCTGAATTAAAATATCTGCAGAATACTGCATCAATGGATTCTAATGAAAAATCCATACAGATATTGGGACGTCTTGCACGAACTCACATGAATAAAAAGAAAGCATACCTGGACGACCTTCAATTCCCGGGTAATTATCTAAAGAGACATGGCAACCATAGACGAATGTATTATCAGAAAGAAAAATTAAAGGTAATCAGAGTGGAAGGGTAATACGCATATATGCGCACGTATATACCTACACTTATAACTCTATTAGTATTTAGTATACTAAATACTAATAGAGGTTTATATAGCTAAAGCTATATAAACTTATACTTAACTTACTTAGTAAGTATTAACTTAAGCTAAAGCTTAAATGCGCACGCACGTATATGGTGAACCCGAAAGTTAGTGCATATACTATTCTACATCAATGACATTGAAATACCTATTAACTATCACTTGATATCAAACTCTCAAATATATGGCGAAGAAAAAGAAAGACAAACTTAAGGAAGTAAGAAAGGAGTTAGAGACTGGGGATATTCTTGAACCTATAGATATCACCAAACTTGGTTCGGGTTCAGACCCTTGTTTCGGTAAACACTACGACCTTTCAACCAAGGAATGTAAGATGTGCGGAGATTCTGAACTCTGTTGCATTAAGTTCACAGCTCTCATGGGTAAGACTCGTAAAGAATTAGAAGCAGAAACCAAGTTCAAGGATTTGGAACCCTTGGTAGATATAGAAGGTTGCAAAAAGTATTACCGTAAACTGGTAAGGGAGAAATTAGGTAAGAAGGAAATACTCGATAAGCTTCAGAGTAAGTTCGAGTTATCACGAAAAGAAGCAAGAGACATTTATCGTAAATTCAACAGTAAATAACATGGTACAATTAGAGTTCACAAAGATTAGAGATGTTAAATCCCCAAACCGAGCAAATGATGGGGATGCAGGTCTGGATTTCTACATCCCAAAGTTATACATGGATGATATACTAAAGGTGGGAGAAAAACACGAGAGGGATTTCACTGGTATCAATCGTAGAATGTTCAGCAATGGCAGTCTGAAATTCAGGAGTATAGAAACCAATGGGATATGTTATGGATTACACTCCGGAAGAGATTACTTATCTGATTGACCTCTCACAGGAGCT
>OGZO01002316.1_pt1 | contig 13163 bp, 13 predicted proteins | sample 1576721 | NCBI WGS metagenome assembly OGZO01 (sample SAMEA3541516, study PRJEB24748) | human gut metagenome | biome: human gut; feature: human-associated habitat; material: faeces | place: China | collected 2012 | reverse complement strand
TGTGCAGCCCCGGCGGCAGCACCATTCAGGGCGTGCGCGTGCTGGAAGAGCACGGTTTCCGCGGTGCGGTGACCGATGCGGTGATCGCCGCCTATGACAAGACAAAGGAAATGGGAAAGGGTTAAGTTTATGCGCATCGTCGTCAAAGTGGGCACCTCCACGCTGGCACACTCCACCGGGCGGCTGAACATCCGCCACACGGAGGATCTGGTCAAGGTGCTGAGCGACCTGAAGAACGCAGGGCACGAGGTCATCCTCGTCTCGTCCGGTGCCATCGGCATGGGAGTGGGCAAGCTGTCCCTGCCCTCCCGCCCCGGTGATATGGCCACCAAGCAGGCCTGCGCCGCTGTGGGCCAATGTGAGCTGATGTACACCTACGACCGCCTGTTCACCGCCTACAACCACAACGTGGCGCAGATCCTGCTCACCGGCGTGGATGTGGAGCACGAGGGACGGCGGCTGAATTTCCAGAACACCCTGACCCGGCTGCTGGAGCTGGGTGCGCTGCCCATCATCAACGAGAACGACACCGTTGCCACTGATGAGATCACCTCCATCGGCGACAATGACACGCTGGCCGCCATCGTCACCTGCTGCATCCATGCGGACCTGCTGGTGCTGCTGAGCGACATCGACGGCCTGTACACCGCCAACCCCCACACCCACCCGGACGCAAAGCTCATCCCGGTGGTAGAGCGCATCACCCCTGAGGTGCTGGCGCTGGCAGACGGGGCAGGCTCCGCATTGGGCACCGGCGGCATGTCCACCAAGCTCCGTGCCGCCCAGATGGTAACGGCAGAGGGCGCAGACATGGTGATCGCCAACGGTTCCCACCCGGAGCTGCTCTACGACATTGCAGACGGCAGACCCGCAGGCACCCGCTTTGCGGGCAGAAAGGAGGGCTGATCCATGACGACACAGGAGATCCTGGAAGCCGCCCGCGCAGCCAGAAGCGCGCTGGGCCTTTCCTCGGGCGAGGTGCGCCGCGCCGCCCTGCTGGGCATGGCAGAGGCGCTCTGCTCCCCTGCCCGCCAGCAGGCCATTCTGGAGGCCAATGCCGCCGACCTGGAAGCAGCCAGGGGGCACATCTCGGAGGTCATGCTGGACCGGCTGGCCCTGACACCGGAACGCATCAGCGCCATGGCAAAGGGCATCCGGGAAGTGGCTGACCTGCCCGACCCGGTGGGCAGAGTCCTGCGCCGGGTGGAGCGCCCCAACGGGCTGGTCATTGAAAAAACCGCCGTGCCCATGGGCGTGATCGCCATCATCTACGAGAGCCGCCCCAACGTGACCAGCGATGCCGCCGCCCTTGCCATCAAGAGCGGCAATGCCTGCATCCTGCGGTGCGGCAGGGAGGCATGGCGCAGTGCCAACGCCATTGTAGCGGCTCTGCGGGAGGGTCTGCGGACAAACGGCCTGCCCGAAACAGCGGTCTGCCTGATCGAGGACACCACCCACGCCTCGGCCAACGCCCTGATGACGGCGGTGGGCTATGTGGATCTGCTCATCCCGCGCGGCGGAGCCGGGCTCATCCGCGCCTGCGTGGAAAACGCAAAAGTCCCCTGCATCCAGACCGGTACCGGCATCTGCCACATCTTCGTGGATGCTTCTGCCGAGCAGGATAAGGCACTGGACATCATCGAAAACGCCAAGGCCAGCCGCCCCAGCGTCTGCAACGCGGAGGAGGTGTGCCTGGTGCACCGTGACATTGCGGCAGAGTTCCTGCCCAAGCTGGCCCGGCGGCTGGGCCCTGACCGCACTGCAAAGGGACTGCACCCGGTGGAGCTGCGGCTGGACCCGCGTGCCGCCGCCATCATCCCCGGCACCCCTGCAGGCCCTGCGGATTTTGACACCGAGTTCCTGGACTACATCCTGGCTGTCAAGGTCGTGGACAGCGTGGAGGAGGCCGTCGGCCACATCGCCATGCACTCCACCGGCCACAGCGAAGCCATCCTGACCCGGGACGAGGCCCATGCCGCCCTCTTTACGGCGGCGGTGGACAGTGCGGCAGTCTACGTCAACTGCTCCACCCGCTTCACTGATGGCGGGGAGTTCGGGCTGGGGTGCGAGATGGGCATTTCCACCCAGAAGCTCCACGCCCGTGGCCCCATGGGGCTGGAAGAGCTGTGCAGCTACAAGTACATCATTCACGGCAGCGGCCAGATCCGCTGAACCGTTCAAATGTGAAAGCAATTTTCCGTTTTTCTCTTACAGGCCGCTGTGGAAGGACAGCGGCCTGTATTTTTGTTTTGCAGGGATGGACTGTTTTTGTTACAGAAACACTTTCATCCCAGAATTTTGAAAATTATTTTTCCGTTCGTATCACGATGTATTTTTCATTTCTCCATTCTGTACAAAAATAAAGTCATACTTTTAGCCGAAATTAGGGCAAAAATTCTTATTTTCCCCTTGACAACCCATATTTCGCCGCGGTAAAACTATATTGGAAGGTGTGGGAATCAGTTCAGCGGGGCGTTTTGAAATGCGCCCGGAACTGTTCTTTCCACAACTGCAATCCATTTCAAACAGCTGTCCGCATGACGACACTAGTACAAAGGAGAGGGCGAATTATGACAATTGCCATTCTTGCACATGATTCCCGCAAAGAACTTGCACTTCAGTTCTGCACCGCCTACAGTGGTATCCTGTCCCGGAACACTGTCATCGCCACCGGTACCACCGGCCGGATGTTGAACCAGGCTACCGGCTTGCCAGTCCACTGTTATCTCTCCGGAAAGCTGGGCGGCATCCAGCAGATCACCGCCCGTGTTGCCTGCGATGAAGTGGATCTGGTGCTGTTCTTCCGCGACCCGCTCCGGGCCGACAGCGGCAGCTCCAACGAGCAGAACCTGCTCCGCCTGTGCGATATGCACAGCGTACCCATTGCCACCAATATTGCCACCGCCGAGGTACTGCTCCGCGGCATGGATCAGGGGGATCTGGACTACCGGGAAGGGATGCACCCGCCGGTGATCGAGCCTCTGGCCGCTCCCCGCCGCGCCGTGTGCTGAGGACTGCCTGACATTTTTTGTGTATAGAGGGAAACGTAAAACAGCGCCGCCGAAGCTTTTCAGGGCTTCAGCGGCGCTGCATTTTTATGCGTTTTTCAGTTCATTTTCCGTGGAGCGGCATCATTCCAGACCGGCCATCTGCTTGATGCTCTTCATGGCGAAGGTCAGGGTGCGGCCCATAGCCACACCGGCCATCAGGCAGGGATAGTTGTTGGCAAAGAAGCTGCCGGACATATCGCCGGTGATATACAGGCCGGGCATGGGCTTGTTATCGTTGTCCAGAGCCTGACCCTTTTCGTTGATGGCAATGCCCTGCTCAGTGGTCAGCAGAGAGGCACCCAGCCAGCAGCCGTAGAAGGGAGCGGTGCGGATGGCGCTGAGGCGGTAAGCGGGCTTGCCGAAGTCCTCGTCGTTCTGCTTGTCGTAGAGCTCGTTGTAGCGCTCCACGGTGGCAAGGAAGGTGTCCTTGGCAGCGCCAGTAAAGCCCATCTTGTCAGCCAGCTCGTCCAGCGTATCGCACTTGAACAATGCACCGGCCTCGATCGCCTCGTCCATCTTGCCCTGAATGTACTTCTCACCGCCGTTACGGGTCTGGGCAGAGCAGCCGATGGTGTGGAAGCGCTTTGCGTCCTCCAGAATGTTGGCATCGCAGATCTGAGCGTAGACACGGCCCGGCTGGTGAGCAGCGGCGTAGACGATGTCATTGTAGGGGCTGCTCTCGTTGGCAAAGCGCTCGCCGTTGCGGTTCACTTTCAGGAAGGGCTGGGTGCCGGGGTTGTACTGACGGATGGTACCAGGGAAAGCCTTGCCGCCAAAGGCAGTGTCGCTGTCCACATAGCCGCCATCCACGCCGGGGGCCACGATGCCGCGGTCAAACAGCATGGGAGCGGCCTCCTTGTCCAGATTGGCACCTGCCCACATTGCAGCCCGGATGCCGTAGCCCTTATCGGAGGGAGAGTAGGAGCATGCGGTGGTGACGGAGGTGCCCAGGGGATCCAGCTGCTCCATCATGTAGGGGTTGCCGGGGAAGCCGCCGCAGGCCAGCAGCACGCCCTTGTTGGCGTTGTAGCGGATGAAGTGGTCATCCTCGGTGCTCTGGGCGATGATGCCGGTAATGCGGCCATCGCTGTTCTTTTCCAGCTTGGCCAGACTGGTCTTGAAGTCCACATCGTAGCCCAGCTCCTGAATGTACTGAAGCAGCAGCTCGTTCCGGGCGGCACCACTGGAGCGATCATAGGTATACTCGATCTCGGGGTACATATAATCGGTGTTGTGCTCGGCGTTTTCTGCAGGCCATTTGGCCTCATCACCGTAGGTGTAGATCATCTTCACGCCGTACTTGTCCTCCATGATGGAGCGGACAAATTCGATCATCTCGGCAGACTCGTTGATCCAGGTCTTGACCACGCGCTGATCACACTTGCCGGAGGCGTAACGGGAGACCTCGCTCAGCAGCTTGGCACGATCCATCTTGATGCCCTGTTCCTGAGCGCCAAAGCCGTCCACGGCACCCACCCAGTGACGGGTATCCTGCACATTGCCGTTCTGCTCGATGACACGGAAGTTCAGGCCCTTGGCAGCGGCATAAGCAGCAGCGAACATACCACCGTTGCCGGCACCCACGATGAGGATGTCAGTGTCCACGGTCTCGGTGATGGCAGCCTCGTCAATGTCAGGCTCCTTGCCCAGCCAATCGGTCTCGTCACCGGTGGGCAGCTGAACGGAAGTTACAGTTGCCTCTCCCTTTGCCTGTGCAAAGCAGCTCTTGGCGGCCTTCTTCACGGCATCGGAGGTGATGGTGGAGCCGGACACGCCGTCGATCTCGTCAGAGCCGGCGTTCAGCAGCTGGTTCTTCAGCTCCTCGGCAGCAGCAGCGCCGTAGGAAGCGGTCTCGCCGGAGGTATCGACCACAACGTCGGTCACAGCACTGTCAGAGAAGGTCATGGTGACCTTGACGGTAGAGGAAATGCCCTCGGCAGTGCCGGTGTAGATACCGGGGGTGTAGCTGCCTGCTGCACCGGAGGAAGCGGCGGTGGAGGAGCTTGCAGCGTTGCAGGCAGCCAGTGCACCAGCGGTGACACCGGACATGGCAGCGGCAGCGGCGATCTTCAGAAAGCCTTTACGCGAGATCTTGTTCATGCTTGGATGATCCTTTCTTCTCTTTTTCTGTTCTTATTCTTCGATTTTCCTCTTATCCGAAACGCACCGCCACAATACGGCGCAGACTTCGTTCGATAATAAATTAACACAAAGTCTGCCTGTTGTCTTTTAAGAATTCTTAAACATCTTTACCGTTTCTTCACTGGAAAATTCCCGTTTCCCACTTTGTTTGATAAATAACGGTCAAATCAGAGCAGAAAAAACACCCACGGCTTAAGTTTCCTTAAGAAGTGGGTGCTTTGAGGGTTAACGATATTTAAGACAGCAAAACCATTTCAGACTTCCGTCTCCCCTTCCGGGCGGAAAATATAACCTTTGCCCCAGACATTTTTGAGGTAGATGGGCTTTGCAGGGTCGGGCTCGATCTTACTGCGGAGGTTATGGATGTGCACCTGCACAGTGCGGACATCCCCCAGGCTCTCCTTCCCCCAGATCTTCCGGTAAAGCTCGTTTGCGGTAAAGAAGGTGTTTGGATGCCGGATGAAGAGGGTCAGGATGCGGTACTCCATGTCGGCCAGATGGATGCTCCGGCCGTCCTTTTCCACACAATGACTGTTGGGATCCAGCGTAAAGGCCGCACAGTGGTAGCCGCTGACGCTGGGCTCTGCGGCATCCATCTGGACACGGCGGATGTTTGCCATGATGCGGGCCAGCAGAACTTTGTGGTTGTAGGGCTTGGTCAGGAAATCATCGCCGCCCAATTCCAGCGCCCGTACCACTGTGTCTGTATCGTCCAGACAGGAAGTAAAAATGATGGGGCAGTGGTACCAGCTGCGCAGGCGCTGGCACAGTTCCATGCCGTTGGTATCCGGCAGAAGGATATCCATCAGGATCACATCGAACTTTTCCCGGGCGTGGCTCAGCGCTTCGCCGCCGGTGTCAGCGCAGACCACCTCAAAATTCTGCTGACAGTTCAAGAAATAGCTGGTAGTGTCCCGGATCACCGGATCATCTTCCACCAGAAGAATGCGGATCATCCTGTTTGCTCTCCCCTTTTCGGCGTGAATTTGCTATAATATCCTTATCTAGTATACCGTATTTCCGGGCTGTTCTCAACCGGTTCTCCAAAGTTTTTGCAGGGGGTCTTTTTATGATAAAAAAGCGAATTCTGCTTCCGGCTGCTGCCGGGGCACTGGCACTGACCATTGGGTTGGCAGGGATCTGGTTCAACCAGCGGCTGCCGGCGCTGGCGGATTTTGGGGTCCCCGGCATGGACTCCGAAGCCCAATTGATGGCATGGGCTGCCCTGTTTCCGGAAAAAGGAGTGGCTGCCCTGACCTTCCGCACGGTGCTGCAGTGGATGGCCATTGCGGTATTCTGCACTCTGGGGGCGGTGGTGCTGGCCCTGTACCGATACAAGCCGCAGAAGGAACTGGGGTATTTTCTGCTGTATCTGACGGTGCTGACCCTCTGGGCTCTGGTGATCATTCTGGCTCCGGTGGGAAGTTCCGGCTGGAGCGTCTTTTTCCGCCGGGGATTCTTTACCGTCACGGTTCTGGCAGGTATCCTGCTGTGTGCCGCCCTGACAGGGGCTGTGCCGGTGTCCCACGGGCATCGGCTCGGTTCCCTGCTTCTGACGCTGGGGTATCTTGTTCTGACGCTGATTCCCCTCAGCCGTATACGGGCGGTGGGGCTGCTTTTGGGCATGGGCTACTGTCTGGGCATACTGATGGCAATGTATGCCCGGGGCTCCGACGCTGCCCTGCTGATGCTGTTTCCCTGTGCCATCACCATTGGCTTCCGGGTATGGGTGGTCCTGCCGGGCATGCACGTGCCGTTTTTTCAGGAGAGCGTGTTTTTCTACCTGTTCCGGTGTGCCCGGATCTACGATGCTCCTTTTACTCTGGGCTGCATGGCCTACGTCTGCCGCCGGTATGCCCTGCAATTTGATCGGGCGGAGCAGCTGGCCCGGGAGCTGGATGCCCGGGTCATTCAGCGGACAAAGGCCCTGACAGAGGAGACCGAGGCCCGGAAAAGCATGATGCTGAACATTTTCCACGACCTGCGCAGTCCCCTGTTTGCGGTCAGCAGTGGACTGGACACACTGGAGGCTGCACCGGAGGCCCTGCCGGCCCTGCTGCCCGCCTTACAGCAGCGGACGGCCTTTCTCCGCCGCCTGACGGAGGATCTGTTTCTGGCTGCAAAGCTGGAGCAGAAACAGGTGATGCTCAACGAGGACCGGGTATCTCTGGGGGAGGTCATCGCTGCGGTCTGTGACAGCTGCCGGGAGGAGGCTGAGAAGAAGGGAGTGGTGCTTCAGGCTCCCCCGGCTTCGGAGCTGCCGGTGTGGGGCGACCAGATCCGGCTGCAGCAAATCCTGCAGAACCTGTTGACAAATGCCATTCACTACACCCCTGCAGGAGGGAACATCACCGTCAGCAGCCGGGTGGAGGCCGGTGCTGCTCTGGTGAGCGTCCGGGACACGGGCTGCGGCATTGCGCCGGAGGATCAGACCGCCGTATTTGACCGGTATTTCCACACCACCACCTCTTCCAAGCACGACTCCACCGGTCTGGGACTGACCATTGCGCAGGAGCTTGCCCACCTGCACCACGGAGAAATTCTATTGGAAAGTGAAGTGGGCAAAGGCAGCTGCTTCACGTTGAAGCTTCCCCTATTACCCGCTTAACAGAGAAATCCCCCCGCCTATGACGAGGGGATTTCTTTATAGCATCTTATTTGAATTTAAGCCAGCGGGTCCCACAGCTTCATGGGCAGGGGCTCCTGATCCAGCAGGGCGCGCTGGGCATCGCTCAGCAGGCTCTTGCGGACAGTGATCTGGTAGACATTGGCCTTGAACCATTTTTCGCTTCCGATGTAGTAGCCCTTCTGGCCGGAGGCATCGCCCCAGCTGTTCTCGATCTTCCAGCGGTCAGCCTTGCCGTTCTCGTCCAGATTGACACCGCAGAACATCATGCAGTGGTTCATAGTGCTTTCACGGGTGAGCAGCCGTTCGGCCTTGGTCATGCCAAAGGTCAGGCCGCCCAGCACCTCGCCGTACTGGAAGCAGTCGGGGTCCCAATAGCCGTTGGCGCGGTCGCCGTCGGGGTGGCAGTCGCAGCTGAACATGACCCCCTCCCCTGCCTGCAGCTGACGGATGGTCAGATCCTCCAGCTCCTCCTGCGAGAGGTTGAGCCAGAACATATTTTCCTCCACCACGTCACCCATAAAGGGCTGGCAGTAGGTGCGGTTCAGCGCATGGATGGGCGAGGAGATGATGACGACGTAATCATCCAGATCATTGCCCACATATTTCTCCAGGAAGGTGTGCGGGGTCAGGTTCCGGTCGCAGTGGTAGTGCTCATCCTTGTCGGTATACTCAAAGTCAAAGCTCCTGGGGGGCTGGCCGTAGAGGATGCACAGGGCGTTGTAGATCTCCGCCAGCATCTCCTCGCGGCGGGCGGCCGTGTCCTTTCCCTCTTTTGCCATGGCCCGCAGTTCCAGCGCATCCTCCCGCAGCTTGCGGTTCAGGATGGGCAGATACTTGGCCGTGCCGGTGGAGTGGACTGTCTCCGGCATGACCCAGGAGGGCACCACGCCATACTTTTTGATCAGGCTGATGGCCATATCCCACTGGCCGCCGTCGGGCAGCGGGTTGCCCAGCAGGGTGTAGGTCTCACGGTCGGTCAGGTCCTGATCCGCAAAGTGGAGGATGTTCTCAAGGAAGAGATTTGCCTTTTCCAGCTTATCGTAGAACGCCAGATAGGTGGGAGAGAAGGAGAAATCCTCCAGATCGCACTTGGCGATCACCCGCTGGCGCAGGACGTTCAGGGTGGAGAACATCCAGCAGCGGCCGCTCTGCTTCTGGTTGGTGATGTTATTGGTCTTGACCAGCACAGAGAAGTCCATCCGCAGCCTGGCAGCGGCGGCGGGCACAAAGGCTGCGTCCGGCAGAGCCGTGCGGGAAACTGCATTGGACATCACATTCAGCTCCGGGCGGGCAGCATAGCCCTGCTCAAAGCGTTCCAGCATCCGGGCATCAATGGGAGTAACACGATTCATTTGATTCACGCTTTCTTTCTGAAAAGATCAATCCTTGAAATAAGCATTCTGCACGGCCAGCAGGACACCGGCACGGCTTGCGGCAAAGTTCAGGCCGCCCTGCAGGTAGCAGGTGTAAGGCTCACGCAGGGGGCCGTCGCAGGAGAGCTCGATGGTGCTGCCCTGGGTAAAGCTGCCGCTTGCCATGATGACCTCATCGGTATAGCCCGGCTCCGGAGAGGGTTCCGGTGCGGCATAGCTGTCCACGGGGCTGGCGGCCTGAATGCCGCGGCAGAAGCCGATGAGGGCATCGGCGGTATCGGCATCGAAGCAGGTCACGATATCGTTGTGGTCCTCGCAGTAGCGCGGGATGGGCTTTTTGCCCACCAGCTCCAGCAGGCACTGGGCATAGATGGCGGTCTTGATGGCCTCACACACCACGCCGGGGGCATAGTAGAAACCAAGATACATATCACGGGGCGTTTCCAGTGTGCAGCCCAGCTCCTTGCCCAGTCCGGGGGCGTTCAGGCGGTAGGCACACAGCTCCACCAGATCCTTCCGGCCCGCGATATAGCCGCCGGTGGGGGCGATGCCGCCGCCCGGGTTCTTGATGAGGCTGCCCACCACAAGGTCAGCACCGGCCTGGCAGGGCTCCTTCATCTGGGTGAACTCACCATAGCAGTTGTCCACAAAGATGATGATCTCAGGGTTGGCAGCACGGGCCGTGTCGGCGATCTTCTGAATGGTATCCAGATCAAAGGCATTGCGCTGCAGGTAGCCGCGGCTGCGCTGGATATGGCAGACCTTTGCCCCCGGGGCCTTTTGAGCGATCAGCGCGTAATCCGGGGTGAAATCGACCTTGAGGGGGGCTTCGTCGTACCGGATACCGTAGTCCATCAGGGTACCGGTACCCTTGCCCTTGCCGTCCAGACCGATCACGCCCTCCAGCGTATCGTAGGGGCGGCCGGTAGCAGCCAGCAGGGTATCCCCTGCCCGCAGCAGGCCGAACAGGGCCACCGCCAGCGTATGGGTGCCGCTTTGGAACTGACTGCGCACAAGGGCATCCTCCGCGCCCATCACCTCGGCAAAGATCTGCTCGAGCTTGGCGCGGCCGGAATCCCACAGGCCATAGCCGGTGGTGCCCAGCATATCGGTGGAGGACATCTGGGTATCGGCAAAGGCCTTGAGCATTTTCAGCTGGTTGAAATCCCGGATCTCCTCCATCTGGCGGAAGTAGGGTTGGCACAGCTCCATGGCCTTTTCGTCCAGCGCCAGCACCTCGGGCTTATAATCAAAAAAGTGGTTCAGAATCGACATTATAACGTGATAGTTCCTTCCTGTTATTATTGGGTTCTTTGTGCAAGAAGCTTTAGCATTTCTCAGGCACATAGCGGGCGTACTCTGCCTGTTTTGCAAAGCCAAGGCGGGTATAAAACCGCACCCGCTCCGGTGCACAGAGGAACACCGGGCGCAGCCCTTCGGCGGCAAGGCTGTTTGCCATTTCCACAATGAGCCGCCCGCCGATGCCTTTGCCCCGCAGCGGCTCTGCGGTCTGCCCACAGGCCATATATGCCTGCCCATTGCACAGGGCATAAGCGCCCACGGTGCAGACGACTGTACTCCCCTGCTCCAATGTCCACGCCACTGCCCTGCCCCGGCTGCGCTTTGTGCACAGTTCTGAGTAAAAATCTGCCTGCCGGGCGGGGTCTGCTGGGTAAAGCGCTGCTGCCACCCGGGCGGCGGGTGCTTCCCGGCAGAGGGACAGCTGCGTCCACAAAGCTTCGTCCACGGCAGGCAGGGGCAGCGGCCCAGCCTGCGGCAGACCGAACACGGTCAGTGCTTCCGCCTTGTGCCAGCCGTCCGGCGGCGGGCAGACAGTCCCGTCCAGAATGGCGCTCTCGCACCCGCAGAAGGACAAAAAGCCTGCCAGTTCTGCGGGGTTTGCGCCCTCGCGAGATTGTCCGTCTAACGGAAATGGGAAATATAACCGAGATAATGTACAGCAAAACACGCTCTCACGGTGGTTATATAACTAAGCTTGATAATGACCATTATGCCGATAATAAAACAGGTGAAGTTAAAGAGTTTAAGCATATAAAAAACCGCTCTCAAGATTTACAAAATGTAGCAAAATCTCTAAAACATCTTCGTGATATACTCAATGCAAATATAACCGATGTAACGCATTGTAGGTGGTTAACATTTACATATGCAGAAAATATGCAAGACCCTAAAAAACTTCGTTATGATAGCGGACACTGCATAGAACGCTTACGCAAAATATTCGGTCATTTTGAATACATAACTTGCGCTGAACCGCAAGGAAGAGGCGCTTGGCATTTACACGCTGTATTTATCTTCCCGGACAAAGCACCTTATATGCCTAATAACGTAGTCGCTGATTGTTGGAAAAAAGGCTTTGTGACTGTTAAAAAGCTTGATGACGTTGACAATGTAGGTGCATACTTGACCGCTTATTTAGGCGATATGGAGCTTTCAGAAGCTTTAGAAAGTGATTGCCCTATTGACCATTCTAAAGGTATTAAAGAGGTTGAATATACCGACGAAAACGGTAAAAAGCAGACTAAGAAATATATCAAAGGTGCTCGTTTGTATATGTATCCTCCCAAATTCAATATCTATCGGAAGTCAAAAGGAATTGTTGACCCTAAGGTTTCCCTCGTCACGTATGAAGAGGCAAGAAAAAAAGCCAGCTCTGCACAGCTGACTTTTTCTAAAACTGTTGCTCTTGAGGACGAAGAAAAGGACTTCAAGAACACCTTACACTATGAATATTATAATAGCATACGCAAGTAGAAATGTCAAAAAGCTAATTTTTCAAGCGTGTATAACTTTAAAAATAAGGAGTAAATATTATGACTACATCACAAAAACGCGCTATTTCTTATCGTTGTCGAGAAATAGAAGATGATTTACGCTGCGCAATTATGGATTGTTTAGACGCTGGCTATGAATATGCCGACTCTAAATATTCTTACTTGTCGAATTTCTTAAAATATGTTTATGGCGTTTCCGTCAAATATCGTACTATTTATTGTAATTCTGAACACACCTATTGGATTTTAGAGCATTTTCTAAATGCATATACAAATGAACATTTTTCTATAAAATTTGTTTGAGTTTGATATAAAGCTCTTTTCTATGGTGTTGTGTCCAATTAAACGGACACTTCACCATTTTTTTTGCAATTTCTGTATTAGCTATTGACATATATATCAAGTGTGTGTATAATTGGTGTATCCTATTAAAGGAGGTGTTATATAATGCGTATCAACATTACAATGGACGAAGAGCTTGTAAAGAAGATTGATGATGTCGCAAGCAAAATGTATGTTTCACGGTCTGCTTACATAGCTTTTGCTGTGTCACAGAAGATACAAGCCGACAAAATGGTTGATAATCTGCCAGAGCTTGCCCAAACAATGAAATCAGCAGTAGAGCTTGAACAGGCTAAACAAGATAAGGTTAAGAACGTCGGCAAAGTGTGAGCCCCCCACTTTATGTGGGGGCACACTTCCGTCTTACAACTTGGCTCCCTTGGGTTGCTATGGTTGGTCGCAGCACAAAGCCCCACACCGTTATTGGCAATGCCCGCCGCCCATCGCTATGGGCGCGCGGTCTGGTAGCTACTAATCGCGTGTTACTCTCTTTCAGAGCGGCGTATATGTAGTGCCGGAGCAGTTAAGTTTCCGCAGGCGGGAGCGAGCTTGACGAGCGGTGGAGCGCGAGCTCCAATCCGGCGCGTTAGCCGGACTTATGCTGCTAACCCGATGTTAGCTGTTTGTGGTGTACTTGCTGCTTGTTCGACTTGGCATATGCTGCTAACCCGATGTTAGCTGTTTGTGGTGTACTTGCTGCTTGTTCGATTTGGCATATGCTGCTAACCCGAATAACCACACAAAAACCCTGTGTGGTAATTAACTTGATTATAAGGGAATATCTCAGCAATGTAGAGCTTGGCCATCAGCTTTTCCGGGTCCACGCCGCGCT
>OGZO01002315.1_pt1 | contig 13163 bp, 13 predicted proteins | sample 1576721 | NCBI WGS metagenome assembly OGZO01 (sample SAMEA3541516, study PRJEB24748) | human gut metagenome | biome: human gut; feature: human-associated habitat; material: faeces | place: China | collected 2012 | reverse complement strand
TGTCTGAACCGCAGTATTTCGACTTTAGGGCAGATGGATTTGGGGAAAGCAGAGCTTTTTATTTCAGAGACCCGGATGGAATCATTCTTGAGATGATGCAACCACTTTGATGAAAAATTATAAGTACAGGAAAGTGACAACTTCAAGTTTGTAGAATTCAAAAATTTAATATGAAATGTGAGATAGAGCGTATGGAAATAATCTATACGTTCTATTTTTTTGCCTTTTTTGAAAAAGTGATTAAAAAACTATTGACATTTTGTTACTGGTAGAAGCAGATGGTTATAAAAAGCTTTTGGTAACTATGAGTGCAAAAACAGATAGCTGCGAAAATTTATTATGAGCTAATAGCAAAATTTGATATTTTGTGATATTGAGGGTATGGGGAATCGTAATCTCCATTAAGTTCGTCAGAGAATTATAATCCAGAAATGGGATTTTGAGTTACTCTAGGCGATACTTGCTTTAGAAAATGATTTGCCATAATGAGTTAGAATATGGGAGGAGGAAGCGTTAAAAAAAGAGAGAGCCATAAGCAACTCTCTCTGTGATAAAATCAAAAAGTTATAGTATCAGTGATTCGGTAAGATTACAAAAATCCTTAACAGGAATATTTTCTTTAAGTGGTAAAGCTGTCTCTAAAAAGGTTTCGTCTGCAAATCTTTCGAGTTCAGAATCAAAATATATAATTGAAGCATTTGTATTTAATTGGTATGGTGGAATTGTAACAAAATAATCATAATCTTCGTAAGAAGGAGTGGCGCAAGAAACTTTGATTTTTCCGCCCAATTTCAATTTTGCAAATTCTCCATAAATGGCAGTTAAGGCTTTTTTCCTTTCTTCATCAGAAGTAATTCTATCTACATATCTAATATACCAATAATCTATATTTCCCTCTTTTAATTCAATTAAATAATCGTATGATCTGGGCGTTCCGGATTTTATTGTCCATTCAACTTTATGCAGACTTGTCATCATGGAAAGTCCACGCATTAAGGTAGAAAAAAACTTTTCATGCACCTGAACAGTAGAGAGATCCAAAGAAAATCCATTGTCTGCAATTATCTTTTTTCGTTCCCGTATTTTTTTAGAAGAATATCCCGTTGCATCATATAATTCTTGGATAAGTTCTGGATCATCAATGGCTTTTGCAATTTTATCAATAGTGCTTTTATATGGTCTTCCAGATCGGGCACCGTTGAGCATTCGTGAAATGGTTGCATTATTTAAGCCTGTTTGTTCAGATAATTCTTTTTGTGTTTTTTTCTGTAAAATGATTTGAAGTATATTGATGAATCTTTCCTGATCGTAAACGCTGTCAGGATTTATTAGTGTGCCTGAATTTGATATAAATTCGTTCATTCAAATCTCCTCTTGACTTCTTTGACTTTGTATAAATTGACTTCTTGTATTTTATCTTATCAATTATATCTCTAAAAATCAATTTAAACATAAAGAAATCAAAAAATGCTTTATTGATATTCTTGCAAAAGTCAAAGAAATCAAAAACGTAATTGACATTTTGACTTCTTTGTGTATAATGTAAAACAAGAAGTCAAAGAAGTCAAAAAGAAAGGAAGGAGGGCTGTGGATTGAAATATAGGGTTGTTTCGATTTTGAAAGATAATAGACCACGTTTTTTGATTATTTCTGATATTGAAGAAATTGAAATCCTTCCATCAAAGTATTTGAAGCATCTGGATCAGATTAATGCTTCTCCGAATACTGTAAAATCCGCAGCCTTCGCACTTTCATATTATTACAATTATCTGCAAGAGCAAACGATAGGATTGGATGAGATTACATTGCTATCTTATTCAGAGCAGAATAAACATTTTATTGATTTCTTGTATTGGGTTAAGAGTGGAAAGCATACTGAGCATAATACACAGACGAGCAATAAGACCTGCAATATGTATCTTGGTGCAGTCTTCAGATACTACCAGTTTTTGGCACTGGAAGATGTTTTGCCAATGCTTAAAGTCTTACGAGTAAAAAAAGTATCATATTTTGACAGTATGGGAGTAAATCATCAAAATGCAGTGAATTCGTTTAAAGGTTTCTTCAAAGAAGAAGAACCTAATCTGGAAGAAATAACATCCGAAGAAATACAGGAGCTGATAAATGCCTGTACGAATGATAGAGATCGATTGCTGATAGCAATGATGGCAGAAACCGGTCTTAGATTAGGGGAAATTCTAGGAATCCATTATACCGAAGATATTGATTTTGAAAGAAGGACGGTTCGGGTAAGGTATCGTGAATCCAATACCAACTTGGCAAGAGCAAAAAATGCAGAATATAGAATGGCTTTGTTAAGTAATACAACTTTTGAGTTCTTGGTTAAGTACATTTCTGATAACCGAAAAAGTCTGATGAACTCGGAGTATCTATTTACAAAATTAACTGGAAAAAACAAAGGAGAGCCATTAGATGCGGATTCTGTGTATAGCATGTTGAAAAGGCTATCCAAAAAAACGGATATCAATTCCCATCCGCATCAGCTCCGACACTATTTTGCGGAGGAAAGAAGAAAAGAAGGATGGGATTTGAATGACATTCGTTTTGCCCTGGGGCATAAGAAAGTTGAAACTACCATTAAATACTTGGGTGAAAATAATGAACGATTGATAGAAGCGACAGATCAATACTACTCAAATAATGAAGATTTATACCAAATTGCAGATTTTCTGTAAAAGGAAGGAGGGATTACCTTGGCAGTATTAAAAATTGTTCCGAAGTTATATCAGGAAAAAATATCTGAGAAATTAAAGGAAGAAATATCTTTAGTTACGACTGGAGAAGCAAAATACTATAACCGGTTATACAAATTTTTTCAGTATACAGATATACAGTGTACTGCAGATATTAACTATGAAACGAGAAAAATGTATATGGATTCTCTTGAAAAAGAGGATATTTCAGAAAAATATAAAGCGGAATTACTGAGCTTATTTGATCGTTTAAAAATAGAAAATATGCCGGATGTCTATTCACAAGGAAATCCCTTCTCTGTAGAACAGGAGTTTTTTAAGCAAGACAAATTGTTTTTGCTGTATGTCCCCAATAAGAAGAAAGCACAATCTTTCCGTCAGGTGGTTGATAAGAATGATTTGTTATGGGACTTAACGAGGATACATTCATCACAGTTGGTGCGACAGACAAAAATATTGCTGTGTGAAATTCTGAATATGGATAAGGTACAAAGACATCGAAGATATTTTTTAGAACCATTAAAAGCACTTATACGGTTTTGCGATAAGTACGGAATAGATGATATTGAAGAAATGGAACAGGCAGATGAAAACAGATTTTATCTGTATTTAAACAAGGAGTCGGAAATTATAAAAAAACAGGCTTCTAAGATTGTTGAGTTTGCGAGAAGAACGTTATTTCTAACAGATTCAGAGACAAATTGGCAAGCGTGTATCTGGTATATGGATAGGTTTCAGTTTGATAAATCGAGAATCAATGCCAGTTCACCTGTTAAAAGCCTTTCATTTATTAATATTTACGAAAAAGAAAATCGTTGGTATTTACAATTATACGCAAAATATTTGGTCGGGATATCGGATCTGTCTTTATCAAATATCCGAAATACAATAAGTTTTATTTCACAATTTTTAAAATATCTGGATGGACAGAGTAAGAAAGTAACTGAACTGGAGATGCAAGATATAGCGGATTATGTGTCTGTTTTGGATGAGTCCGATATTAAGTATTCCACTTTTAACCGATATATCACACATATGCATACATTTCTACAGTTTTTGAAAATGAAAAATATTGAAGTGTTGAAGTTTTATCCGGAACGATTTTTAAAAAAAGGTTTTTCGGAACACAATGAAAGAAGTGTTCCAGAAAAAACAATTGCTCATCTAATTAAGGAGCTGCCGGCATTCCCAGAGCATTTACAGTTGATGTATTTGATTTTGTTTTGCACAGGAATTAGGAAAAGCGAGGTTTGTACAATAAAATCGGGAGCCTTTTATTCACAAGGCAATGAGAATTGGATGCGCATATATCAAAGCAAAATGCGGAGAGAAAAAGTCATTCCTGTTCCCAGTTTATTGGTTGGACTGGTGAATGATTATGAAAAAAAGTACGGAATAAAAAATGGGGAGTATTTATTCAAAAATAAAAAGGGTGGTGCATTTAATGGACAGACATTTTCAAATCAGATGATTCGGGAGTGTAAGGTTCGTGGGATTGCTTGCGGAGATTATATCTTTAGAGCACACGATTACAGACATAACCTTGCAACTTCAATGTACGGAAATGGGGTTTCTATACAAGGGGTACGAGATTATCTAGGACATTCAAGTGAGAATATGACAAAACAGTACATTGATTTCATGCCGGAACGTATTGTATCGGCTGAAGATAAATATTTCTCTAAAAATCAGTCATTTAAATTGAAAGGAGCAGAAGATGATGAAAGGTAATATTAATTTGATTTCGTATGACTGTTATCAACAAGCTACAGAAAAACAGTTGGCAGGACTGAAATGGAAGGAAAACAGGGTGTACTACATATCAGAGATTCATAATGAAAAGATGCAGGATGAGATTTATGGGTATATCGATGATAGATGTAGACGTTTGTCATTATCAACAGTAGTAAATGATATTTACAGATTTGATCTGTTGAAAGAATTTCTGAATGAGAAGTGTACAAGTTGTAGCAGCATCACTGATAAAAAATGGGAAGAACTGGAGAGAAGTTATAAAGCATTTTTATATAAAAAAGGATTGGCGCTGTATGTTAGAAGAAATAGACCGGATAGGCGGAATGTTGAGCAACAAAGTAGCGCTCAGATTTCTTTTCTGAAAATGTATTATGAGTATGTTGTGAAGTGTAAAACAGCAGATATTCCAGAAAATGAAAAAGATGTATGGGATATGAGAAAGTTGGATATTGTGCCAAGGAGTAATCCGATTCGTGGAAGATATAGATTAGATTTTCGTGAGATCAGGCAGAAAGAATTTAAAGAGATAATAAAGAAAATATTGTATAGCCACTGCCAGACAAAAGCAATGGGTAGTATAAAAGGTGAATTGCGTGGATTCCGTCGGTTTGCTAGTTTCATGTATGATCGATTCCCAGAAGTAAAGCACTTTACAGAAATTAGCAGGGATATGATAGAAGATTATCTGGTTTATATAAAAACGGATACCGGTCTTACATCAGTCAGTTACACGACAGAGCTGTCGGTTTTGGATAATCTGTTGGATGAAATAGGGCGTGAACTGGAAATAGGAAATATATGCAACCTTTTTCTGTCCAGTGATTGCAGAGCATATGACAACGCTTTACCAGAAGCGTATTCAGATGCAGAAATCAGAAGATTTAATTGTGCATTAACAAAATTAAAGCCCCAGTTAGGCAGATGTTTAATAATACATCAGATGCTCGGTACAAGAATAGAGGATACGTTGACTTTGCGAAGGGATTGCTTATCTGAGAAATCTGGACATTATTTTATAACTATTATCCAGCAGAAAACAAGGAAATACAAAAGACCAGTTAGCGATCAGCTGGCAGAATTGATTAGAAAAGCAATAGAAGTTTCAGAAAAGGAGCATCCAGATTCAGAATATATTTTTCTGCAAGATAATGGGAAATTGTATACAGATTCAATGCTGAAATATCATGTAAATATCATGATTTATGAAAATGATATCAGGGATGATAATGGAAATTATTTTGAGTTTCGTACACATCGTTTTAGACATACTTTTGGAGTAAAACTTACAGAAATGAAATTAGATGATGATAGCATTGCAAGGCTGTTGGGGCATAAGGATACACGAACCATACCACATTATCGGCGGTTAAGAAACGAAGCATTAGCGGAGGATACAAAGGCTGTACGAGATGAAATGAATGAATTATTAGCACAATACAGGAGGGAAAAGGAAAATGCAGAAACACGATAAAATGGTAGCACTGGCAAAAGAAAAAAGTGCGGAAATGACGGAAACAGCAATAACAGCTATTGAAACAATGTATAGAAAAAATATAAAAATTTCAGTTGCTGAACTTACAAAACTAACAGGACTTTCCAGAGGTTTTTTCTATAATAATCCGAATGTGAAACAGGTCATGATGGAATTGAAGGAAAAACAACAGGGAATGATATTGCGAAATCCTAAAAGTGATGCTATTGCAAAAGCACAGGAAGCACGGATTAAGAGTTTAGAACAGAAATTATCCGATAGTGTTCCGAAAAACGAATATGAAAGTCTTCAGAAAAAATATGAAGAATTACAGGTGAAATATAGTCAAATGAAAAAGGGAACACTGTTGAAGATGTACGACCAATTATAGGAAGAAAAGGAGAATATTTTATGCAGAACGAAATTTATGATGAGAAAAATGGACTTACTTATATGTTATTTGGTGATTATTATTTGCCAGAATTGGCACTTACAGATATCGAACCAACTTATGGGAAATATGGGATGCTTCGTAAAAGCTATTTACAGGAACATAGAAAGGCAAAATATCAAATATTGTTGTTACAAGGAAAACTTGTCGAGCATTTGAATCAGATTGATGCAGAAGCAAGGGATAGAGAAGAACAATTAGTAAAACAGATGATGGAGAAACAAGGAATTACAGAGAAATTAAAAAGGCAGGACAACATGGAATGGACAAGGAGGATGAATACCCTTTGTCATGATGCAGAAGAGGTAATTTTGACGGAAATGATATACACGAAAGGATAATGAACTGTATTGGATAGCAAGAATTTTGCAGCCCGGATAGCAAAAAAATGGAAGTCCGGATAGCAAAAAAATGGAAGTCCGGATGGCAAGATTCTTGCTGTCCGGAAAGATAAAAAAGGGAGGGATTAAAAATGTTAGTTAAGTACATAATAAAAGTGTTTTTATATTTAATTCTTGCAGTAATGACATTGATTCGCTGGTTATTTATAAATTCCGATGATGTTGGGAAATATTTTGCTTTACTTTTTATCAATTATATTTATTCTGACAGGTGTTTTGAGTTATGGATTTGCATTGGAATCTGCAAGAGAATGTGGTCGAATGATAATAATTGGGATGGGATTTGGTGCAATACCAGACTTTATCCCATTTTTGGGAAAAAGTTTAGAGACATTGGTTGACAAACTGTTGAGTATGACAAATGAATGAGAAAGTCGGTATGAAAGAGGGCTGTGAAAGGCGCTCTTTTCTTTTTGCAACTGTGGAATGGCAAGATAATAACGTTATATACAGTGTATATTAAGTAAAGATATTGTATTTCTGCATGATGGGAACATAGGGAGTCCATATAAAGGCACTTAATACCGGGCATGACGGAAGTTTTTCGACCGGGCATGCAAATTCGGCAAAGGATATGTTGAGCCGATTGGAAACTATGGCACTGGGGGCAGGCGAGATACCGCTGGTGGCATTGCGTTCGCAGATCGCTTCGGGGGTGGATCTGATCATTCATTTGGAGCGTATGCGTGATGGCAGCCGCAAGGTACGGGAGATCGTCGAGGTGCTGGGAGTCGAGCAGGGGGAAATACAGTTACAGCCGATTTTCTCTTTTGAGGAAAAGGGGAGTGGAGAGAAGGTGAAGGGCGCATGGATACTCAAAAACAAAATGCAAAGAGATCAAAAGTACAGACGATCTGTAGGACAGGTGAAAGAAAAAAGCCCTTGGTGGAAGTGAGTATCGCTGTTCTTCTGACCCTGCTTGTGGCGTGGATCTTCTACAATGCATGGTACGGCTTACTCTGGTTTCCGGTGGTATATCTTTTGTCCAGCCGTATTTATCGGGAGGAAAAACAGGCGAAAGAAGGGCAAAGGAAGAACAGAGCTTTTAAGGAGTTATTGGAATTGCTTTCCGGTTTTTTACAGGCAGGCATGTCACTGGAAAACAGTTTTTTGCAGGCAGAAGGGCAACTTGCCATGTTAGGGGAAGATGGCAAGGACATGATCTATGCCCTACACCAGATGAATCAGAAAGTAAAGGTCAATATTGCAGTAGAGCAGGCATACATGGAGCTGGCAGAACAGATGGACCTGGAGGAGGCTTGTGCTTTTGGCGAGATCCTCTTATTTGCCAAGAGATTGGGAGGAAACTATGGGAAAAATATTCAGAGGACCGCCACAAAGTTAGGGGAGAAGATGAGTTTACAGGAGGAGATAACGACGATGATGGCGCAGAAGAAGTTGGAGATGAAGGTTATGCTTGTGATCCCACTTGCTATCATTGCCTATGTACGCCTGACATCTGCAGACCTGCTTGCCGTTTTGTATGGCAATCTGGCAGGAGGCCTGATCATGAGTGTCTGTCTGGTGGTCTATGTCCTGATGGCATTGTGGAGTCGGCGTATTATGGATATTGTGATCTGAAATGATGGGGAGTATGTGGTTATGGTGCAGACAGTGATCGTAAGTCTGATCTGTCTTTTGACGTTTCTCTTATGGAAAAGAAAAAAGAGAAAGGAGAGGTATGAAAAATATAAGCGTGCAGTGCTTCTTTTAGGGATCATGGAACTGATGGGGCTCATGCTCAGTCTGCAGCAGTGGTATGAGGCAGGATGGGGATTTAGCGGAAGGCTGGCGCGGGAGGATATGGGACAAGGATCTTATAGAGAAGAACTGGAACTTTCATCTTCTGTTTACAGCGGTAGTCTTGAGGTTGAGGTAGAAGATAAATGGCCGGATCAAAAAGAAGCAGAAAAGAAGATCAAGGATGCCATAGCAGAGATCGATGCGACTTTTTTGGCAGAAAACGAATCGCTGGATCAGATCTATAGGGATGTGCAGATATCGGAGGTTTATCAGGATGGTCAGGTCGAGGCGGATTGGAGTTTTGATGACTACACCTATGTGTCGGCGGATGGCAAATTAAAGACCGAGGAGTTGGAGGAAGATACTTTGGTGGGGGCAAGTGTTCTTTTGTCCTGTGGTCCTTATCAGGAGATCTATGATTTTTCCTTTTGCCTGTGTCCGAGTCCTGCGGACAGCAAAGAGGGGCTTTTGCGCCAGATCCAAAAGAGCATCCGAGACCAGTCCCGAGAGAGCGGGGACATAGTCCTGCCGGAGGAGGTGGCAGGTATTGCCCTGCACTGGAAAAAGGCAGGAAATGGGGATGGAGCCCTATTGTCCGTATTAGGATTGCTTGTATGTTTTCTTTTGCCCTATGGAGACAGGAAAGAAAGGGAAAGGCAGAGGGCAAAGATACGGCGGGAGCGAAAGAAAGATTATCCCTTGGTCGTGGATGAACTGGCATTATTTTTATCTGCCGGTATCACCTTGCCGGAAGCCGCTCGTAAGATGACGGAGGCTTATGAAAAAAGAAAGAAGCGGACAGGGAAAGTCCAGGCAGGATTTGAGTTATGGAAATTTTTTTCTTATGAAATGCGTGAGGGCGTGCAGGAAGGAGAGGCGATCGCGCATATGGGGATGCGGAGTGAGTTGAAAGAGTACAAGAAACTGGCACTTTTGCTGGAACAGAATAGGCGGCAGGGCAGTGAAAAACTTGTGCAGCAGTTGGAAGAAGAAAATCTGCTGGCATATGAGATGCGCAAGAATCAGGCAAGAAAGGCGGGAGAAGAAGCATCCGTCAAGTTGCTTTTTCCTATGCTGGGGATGTTGGGGATCGTCATTGCGATCCTTCTATTGCCAGCCATGATGACAATGGGAAGTTTGTAGAAAGAGGAGAAAAGTATATGAGGATAAAAGATTTTTTGATGGAAGAAGATGGCGTGGGTGTGGTAGAAGTGATCCTGATCCTGGTGGTTCTGATCGGGCTGGTGCTGATCTTTAAGAAACAGATCACGGAACTGGTAAACAGTATCTTTAAGACCATCAACAAGGAAGCAGGAAAAGTATAAATGAGACAGGGGAGTCTTACCATATTTTTCAGTATGATCCTTTTGAGTTTATTTAGCCTGTTTTTTTCTATGGTCGAGACCTTGCGTATCTATGAAATGCGTCTGGAAAGCAGGAGTGTGACAAAAATCGCCATAGCAAATGCTTTTTCGGAATATCAGCCCTATCTATGGAAAACATACGGGATCCTGGCATTGGACGTCGGCTATGGAACAGAGGATTTTGATCTGGCACATATCGAAAAGCGTTTGTCGGATTTTGCATGGGAAAATTGCTTGGGATCAGAAAAGGAACATGGACTGGAACTGTTTTCGATCGAGCCGGAGCAGGCAGAGGTCACAGCCTATGGACTGCTGACAGATGATGAGGGAGCAGCCCTGATCTGTCAGGGGGCAGAAGTAGCGCGACAACAGATCCTACAGGGCATTTGGGAGACATGGGATTCCAAGTATGGGCAAGTGGCGGATGACAGAGAAGTCCCGGATGTTGGGCAGATTGTTGCGCAGGCGAAAAAGGGGATAGAGGTAGCCAAAGAGCAAAAGATAGAAGAAGGCTCTGCTGGGAATGAACAGGTGGCAGAAGATCAAATGAGTTCCACCCCGGTAGAAAAAGTCCGGGAAAATCCGCTGGAATTGTTTTCACAGATCAAAGAGCAGGGATTGTTGGGATTGGTGCTTAAGGATCAGGCGGTTTCGGAGAAGACGCTAGCGACAGCGATAGGGCTGGAAGAACGCTTGCTGTGTCAGGGAAGCGGGGAAAAGAGGAGAGAAGTCTCCGGGTATGACCGGATATGCTTTGACTGGTATGTCTTGCAGGAGTTTTCACACTTTGACCGGGGGGTGTCTGCGGATCGTGCGCTTTCTTATGAAGTGGAGTATTTGATCGCAGGAAAGGCAAGTGATCGAGAAAATTTAGAAGCAGTCGTATTACGCTTGCTTGCCATGCGGGAAGTACAAAATGCTGAGGTCATACTGACGGATCCTACTATGATGGGACAGGCATATGAGATCGCGCTTGCATTGGCAGGGGCTAGCGTCAATCCGGCGCTGGTGCAGGTAGTGCAGGTTGCTGTTGTGGCAGTGTGGGCATTGGTTGAGAGTATATTGGACTTGCGTGCCCTACTGGATGGAAAGAAGATCCCGATGCTTAAGACCAGAGCACAGTGGAAAAGCCAGTTGGGGGCTTTGCAGACGGCATTGGATGGAGGGGAAGATACGTCGGTGCAAGAGGGGATTGGTTATCAGGAGTATTTATTTGCCCTGCTTGCCCTTTTGCCGCAGAAGAAATTGGCGTATGGCTGTATGGATCTGATGGAAGCCTCCATGCAGCAGCAGGAGGATTATGCCTATGTCAAAATGGATCATATGGTCTATACCATGGATATTTCCTGCTCTTTTGCAGGTCAGGGTCTCTTTGATGCCTTCCTGCCCATGCAGCCCCTCTGGGTAGATCTATACAGATCCGAATGTCAGGAAACTTTATATTACTAAACAGGAAAGGAGGTGTAAAAGGGTGTCTCTTTCTCAAATGTGTTTCCGTGTTGCGGCGGAAGCAATCCAGAGTAACGAACCTTTTATTCAAAATCAATCTAGTATGAAATCTCTTCAAAATAGCAGAAAAAAGTTATTCTTTTCTTCAGACCTTAATCCAAATAAAGAGACACCCTTTTGCATCTCCTATCAAGGAAGTTACACGATCGAGGCGGCGCTGATCCTGCCACTTATGATCAGTGCATGTATTTTCATTCTGTTTTTTCTTCGCATTGCCATGGTACAGATCGGTGTGAACCGCAGTATGGAAGAAGTCGCCGGGAAGACAGCAATCTGCGGAGAGCAGGATGCGGTCGGGCTGTTGGGACTGGTGCTGGCGTGCAATGCCAGAATGAAAATGATCGGTACACCGACATCTTATATCCGAGGGGGAATTTTAGGGATCTCTTATGATAAGTCGTCCGTAGAAGATAACTATATCACACTGGTGGCAGAGTATGGGATCACCTTTCCTATACGGATCTTTGGGACTTACCACTGGAACATGGAGTCTAAGACAAGTTGGCGAAAGTGGATCGGTTGGGACCCGGAGGAAGATGGGGATGGTCATGGCTATGTCTATGTAACAAAAGAAGGCAGTGTTTATCACGAGCGGTATGACTGCACCTACCTGCATCCATCGATTCATGCGGTGGCTGTCAAAGAACTGGATGCATACAGAAATACAAGTGGTAATCGTTATAAGATATGTCGCAGTTGCAAGAGTGGAAAAAAGAAAGAGGGAACTGTGTATATTACCGACTATGGGGACAGTTATCACAGCAAATTGTCTTGTGGTGGATTGAAACGGACAATTTATCGTAAGCGTAAGGAAGATGTTCTCATGCTGGCAGGATGTAGTAAATGCAGTATGGGAAAGTAGCAAAGGGGGAGAAGTATGAAAGTTATGGGATTGGTAGGGATGCTTAGTATCTGTAGTGTGGAGGATCTGTGGAAACGGCAGATCCATCTGGTTGTGATCAGTGCATTTGGGATCTTAGGTGTTTTGCTGCATTTTTATGATGGCAAGCAGACCGCGCTGGATATGTGCGGCGGTATGCTGGTTGGCATTGTGCTGTATCTGCTCAGTATTTTTTCACACGGAAAAGTAGGGAAAGGGGATGCCTTTCTGGTGACATCCATGGGCGTCTATCTGGGATTTTGGGACAATATGACGGTGCTTTGGATGGCATCTATCATGGCGGCGATCTTTGGCATCGTGGTCTGTATCTTTTTTGGAAAGAAGAAGGATGAGAGCCTGCCTTTTGTGCCATTTTTACTGGTCGCATATCTCTTGTTTTTGATTCTGGGCGCGACAGCGGCAAATATTTGAAAGCGGGGAGCAAGGAATGGTAAGTGAAAGGGTGAAACGCCCCAGAATGTGGCTGGCGGCATCTTATACGGTGGAAGCCTCCTGGGTAATGGCAATCTGTCTGGGCATCGTCTGTATGCTGATCCTTTTGGGATACGAGGTTTATCATGAGGCACTGGTATTTGCCAGAGATACAGTGTGTGAAATGGATGTGGTCACATCTTTTCGGAAAGCAAAATTGCTGATGCAGAGCGTTGGCAGGTAGGGGAGGATGAGAAATGGAGATTAGTTATAAAAGAACACATAAAGAAAGTTATATGATCATTTCAACAGAGGAGTATGTATCGGATTATGAAGAACAGATGTTGAAGGAAAATGAGATCCGGTCGCTCTTGTCTTTTTATACCATGGAAATGAACGGCAGAATACAATTCTGGTACGACATTTCCGGCAAATGGCTCTGC
>OGZO01002314.1_pt1 | contig 13164 bp, 12 predicted proteins | sample 1576721 | NCBI WGS metagenome assembly OGZO01 (sample SAMEA3541516, study PRJEB24748) | human gut metagenome | biome: human gut; feature: human-associated habitat; material: faeces | place: China | collected 2012 | reverse complement strand
CGATGCTTTTGGCTTTGTTCTTTGTAATTATGACTGTATGTCCGCATTTAGCAAACCAGCTTTCACCGGTACTTGGAATGCTGTTAAACATTGCTGCACTGGCAGTGCTGATTCTGTTCGGATGTCATAACCCATTCATGTTTAACCAATCCACATTGGTTCTTGGTTATCTGTTATTGTATGGATATGATGTAACAGGAAAAAGTTATCAGATGCGATTAACCGGAATGGCATTAGGTGCAGCACTTACCTGCTTCGTATTTTATCGAAATCATAAAAACAGAACGTATAAAAGAAATTTGAATGATTTGGTACAGGAATTTGATATATCTTCTTCCAGAACAAAGTGGCAGTTATGTCAGATCATATGCGTACCGGCAGTACTCTGCATTGCGGAACTCTGCAATATGCCACGGGCAATGTGGGCTGGAATTGCGGCAATGTCAGCAATCTTACCATTTATGGAGGACATGCAATACAGAGTCCGCAAAAGGATTGTCGGAAATATTGCAGGTGTAATATGCTTTACAGTACTATATTTTCTGCTTCCGTCATCCATCTATACATACATAGGAATCCTTGGCGGAATTGGTGTAGGACTTTCTGCAAAATATGGCTGGCAGGCAGTATTTAACACATTTGGTGCTTTGGCCATTGCTACAGAGAGTTATGGACTAAAAGGAGCAGTTGGTCTTAGAGTGATTCAGAATGTTTTTGGCGTTGTATTTGCATTAATATTTTGTTCTATGTTTTATTGGCTTATGTCGAAAAAAAAGGAAACAGTGGTAACCGTGGCTGCAAAATAACGTGGGTTAGAAAGAAAAAAATCACAGTTAATGAAGCAGAAAAAAGATGCTACACAGTAAAGGAAATTCAGGATATTCTGGGTATCAGCAGACCTACCGTGTACGAGCTTTTAAAGAAAAATGAATTCCGCTGGATCCAGATTGGAACCAAGTATAGGATTTCAAAGAAAAGTTTTGATGGGTGGCTGGACAAACTGTAAACCAGAGCAAAATATGGTCAAAAAACATCGACATCCGACTCTTTACACGTTATAATATATGTAATCTAATAGGAAAACCAAGCAATCATTGTTGCGAAGCTGATTCGTAACGGTGGCCAACTGAATGAACTGGATGGAACCGAATAGTTAAATCCTCCGGGTGCTCCCAGCGTCGGATGCGCACCGAGAGGTGTTTTACAGAGATGAAGAACAGGTTTTCTTATTTTGACAAAATGTAACAGAATAGTCAGTAAAATTAAGGCTTTACCTTGATTTAGCTTGACTTAAGTATATGCGTGTTTATATGGGGACCTTGAACTCCTAAGACTCTATTGTAGGTTCGATTCCTATAGGGAACGCTCTATTTTAAGCGGTAATGAGAGAAAAATCATTGCCGTTTTTTTGTTGTTTTTCTGCTAACAGCAAATCAAAAAATGAGCATTTCTGCTAACAGAAAATGCAAATTGCTAACAGTAAAATTATTGTAGATTTGCTAACAGGAATGAAAAGCTATAATGCAACTGGTGTAAAAGGTTGTAAATTCTAGTAGCTAACAAAAGGGTAATGATTAAAAATATTTCTGCTTGGAAAATATCAAGCCTGAATGAGTATTCCGTTCAGATTAGATTAGGTTCTAATCTGGTCGGATCTTTTTATTTCAGGAAGAAGGAGGATGCCTATGGCAGAAAAAGTGGATCAGATCAGGCAGTATTTACACCTAATGACGCAAACAACTACAATACCGTAACTAGAACAATAACTGTTAAAGTAACTAAAGCAACACCGGTAATTGCAGAGAAAAGGAGATTCAATTAAGCCATACATCAAGGACGACAGCGGCAAGGAAGGCTGGGATGTTATCAAGCCACAGCTTGAAGAAGCTAAGGCAGGCGATACGGTAACGGTTGCAATGAACGGAACGACGGTAGTACCGAAAGATGTAATTGACAGTATCAAGGGCAAAGATACAACACTTGTTCTGGATATGGGAAATGGTCTTTCCTGGAAGATTTATGGAAAGGATATTACTGATGCAGCTGGAGATATTGATTTTGATGTGACAGTCGGAGCCGACGCCGGAAAATCCATTCCTGTGGATGTGATCAATAACGTGACCGGGGAACATTCTTCCTTGAATCTGACTCTTGCTTATGACGGAGAGTTTGGATTTACAGCCACACTGACCGTCAACATGGAATCAAAGAATGCAGGACTGTATGCGAACCTGTTCTACTACAATGAACAGACCGGAGAACTGGAATTTATCAGTGCCGGACAGATTGATCCGGATGGAAATGTGGAACTTGTATTTACCCATGCATCAGATTACACGATTGTTGTTGATGCCAAGATTATGAGTGATAACGGTCAGGCAGACAACAAATCTGATGAAACCATTCCTGCACCTAAGACAGATGACAGCACTTCAAAATATGCATGGAATAATACGATAATCATTATTATAGGTATCTGTATTATACTGAATGTTTTTGGAGCTGTATTCTATGTAAGAAAAAAGAGTGGTTCTGAGGAAGAATAAGTATCTGACATAGTAATTGAATAAAAGTGGGAATGTGGGAGCGTACTGGCAAAGGGTGTAACAGTATAAACATGAAAAGCGGTGTATGTCTTGATGAAGAGACGTATGCCGCTTATTTGCGTCAAAAATGATAGAAAACTAAAAGAAAAAAAGAAAAAAGAAAAAAACTAAAGAAAAAAAGAAAAAAACTAAAGAAAAAAAGAAACTAAAAGAAAAAAGAAAAAAAACCTCAGTCTGGAATATTTTTTGTCGGTGAAACTTTTTGCGGGAATACAGCGTCAAAATCGTAGAATATATCAAAAGAATATGTGTTACAATAAATACCGAAAAATAATTGCATGCAGTTTTCAAAAGTGAGGAAAGGATATATGTCGGACAGAAAAAAAGAACAGGCGGTGGAGCGTGCCCTGACGGAAGGGTATGAGAAGTATTACCGTCTTGCTTATAGTTATGTACATAATGAAGCGGACGCGCTGGATATTGTACAGGAAGCAGCCTATAAAGCTATTTTAAAAAGTGACAGCCTGAAGGAGCCGCAATACGTGGAGACCTGGGTGTACCGGATCGTGATCAACGAGGCGTGCAGCTTCCTGCGCAGCCGGAAGGAGAGCGTGGATGTGGAGGAGATCCAGGCGGCAAGTGAAGATATCTATGAAAATATTGATTTAAAGCGCGCAATAGAAAATCTTGACCCAAAGGATCGTGCCATCGTAGTCCTACGATTTTTTGAGGACAGGCAGCTGGAGGAGATCGCGAAGATCCTGGATGAGAACCTGAGTACAGTAAAGAGCAGGCTATACCGGGTGATGAAAAAGCTGCGGCTGAACCTCGAGGGCAGCATGGGCTGAGCAATCCGTAGTCAAAGTCGTGGGATTTTGCCCCGACATCATATATAGGCAGGACATAAGACAGATACAGACAAAGAGATATAGGAAGATATAGGAAGAGATAACATGACCGGTCCGAACCGACCGGGCAGATGGAGAATAGATATGACAGAACAGGAACAGTTGAGACAATTAAAAGAGGAGTATGAGAATATGATAATACCCGAAGCGGGACGGGAACGGCTGCAGGCAGGTATCGACAGAGCCCGGATGGAGAAAAAAAGAGTAGAGCACGCCAGAAGGCGTTCTGCATGGACAGCAGTGGCGGCTGCAGCAGTCGTGATGATCGCACTGCCAAATACCAATATACAGATAGCCCATGCCATGGAAAATATTCCGTTGCTGGGTGGCTTTTTTAGGCTGGTAACAGTGCGGCAGTACAATTACAGTGACGAGAACCATGATGCTGAAGTAGAACTTGCACAGATCAACTATGGAGAAGACGCAGGAGAAGGTGCTTCCGTTGGAGAAGTGGCAGCCACTCCTAAGGGCACAGCAGCCGGAAGTGTGGAAGGTGTCGGACAGGAGGCTGCGGTAGCAAATCTGTCGGAAGACGGTGTGGAAGCGGTCAACCAGGATATGGAGGCTACGGTAGAGGAACTGATCCGTCAGTTCGAGGATACCTTATCCGAGGAAGGATACCATGGTCTGCATGTGTCCCAGGAGGTCGTTACGGACAATGAGAGGTATTACACCGTAAAATTAAGCGTGTTGGAGACGGAAGCCAGCGGCTACGAGAATAATCAGTTTTATACGATTGATAAACAGACGGGAAATGTGGTGACACTGGAAGATCTGTTTGTGGAAGGGAGCGACTATATTTCCGCGATCAGCGAGAACATTAAGACCCAGATGCAGGAGCAGATGGCGGCGGACGAAGGCGTGATCTATTTCCTGGATAATGACGATATGCCGGAATTCAATTTTCAGGGGATCACGGAGCAGACGAACTTCTATTTTAATGAAAAAGACGAACTGGTCATTGCCTTTGACGAATACGAAGTGGCTCCCGGTTCTATGGGAGCACCGGAATTTGTGATTCCGCAGGAAGTGACGGCAGCAATTTTAAAGTAAGCAAAAAATATCTAAATGGGGAAACTCCCGCATATCATGAAACAAAAGGATATGCGGGAGTTTTTTTATGTCATTGATTGTATTGGATGCGGGGCATCACGCTTCGTTCATCCGGGCGTGGAATATACCGACAATGCTCAGGTGAAACAGCATATCACTCCGGTGAATACTCGTGTACAGGGTTTCATCAAGCAGATTTGTTTCGAAGAGTATCAGCCTGTACACAAGGGTGATACGCTGGTCATCATCGAGGATGCCGAATTCAAGCTGCGTCTGGCTCAGGCAGAAGCCGATCTTGCCAACGCGCTGTCGGGACAGCAGGCTACCAGCATGGGTATCGCTACCACACAGAATAACCTGCCGCTTTGCCAGCCTGCTGGGCTGCGGCATGGTGGGCACCGAGACCGGTGCATCCAACGCGGAGTACAAGTTCTGCCCGGAGTGCCGCAGCGATGCCGCCCTTGCTACCTTTATCAAGAACTTCAAGCCGGTGGTGCGCTGCGCCGAGCAATACGGCGTGACCATTGCCATTGAGCCGGTGGTCAGACACATTGTGTATGACGCCCGCCGCGCCCGCACCGTGCTGGACGAGATCGGCAGCCCCAATCTGCAGATTCTGCTCGACCCGGTGAACCTTTTGAACATGGAAAACGTAGACCAGCGGGAGGAAGTGTTCGCCGAGGCCATTGAGCTGCTGGGCAAGGATGTGGCCATGATCCACTTCAAGGACTTTTTGCTGCAGGACGCCGACGGGCAGCTGGCTGCCACCGGTGCCGGACAGGGCGGTATGGGCGACTACCGCACCATTCTGCGGTTTGCCAAGGAACAGAAGCCCTATGTGTTCGCCACCTTGGAGAACACCACCCCGGAAAACGCAGTCCAGTGCCTGCAATATCTGCAAAAACAGTACGACGAGTGCTGATAACAAATTGAACTGCACGCTGCTATCCGCAGCAGCTGGTGTTTTCATAGTATGAAAAAAGTCTGAACCGGTGGCTCATGCCTCAGTTCAGACTTTTTTGTTATTCTATGCTTTTATCTGCCAGCGGCAAAGGCTCGGGCCTTCACAGCCTGAAAGCTGATCTGCTCAATGGCCTCGTTGAGAATACTAAAATTGAGAATTATTTGTCAATTTTCGGAAGGTGCGGAGTAGTCACCCCTGCCCCCCTAATGAAAGCAAAACGGCCTGAGCCCTGTACCATACAGGATCCAGACCGTTCCGATTGCTTTACTTCTGCTCTTTGTCCACTACCTGGATCTTGCCCTTCTTCCACAGCACATAGGAAGTCAGGATGCCGATGGGCAGCATCACGATGATAAAGATGCCCACAAGTCCGCCCAGCACGGAACCGTAGCCCGCAAGGCGTGCGGCGAGGGAGAGCACCGTCATGATGATCAGCACCGGAAGCACCCCCTTGATGCCACCCTTGACCACCTTGCTGCCACTGGACGAGCTGGCGAACAGGCCCAGCGCCATGGAGCCGAACAGGGCCGGCAGCAGGTAGCCGGAGGCTGTCTTGACGGCGGGCAGCTCGAATACCGGACTGATGAAGGAGGCGCACACCGCTGCCAGCGTCAGGATGGCAACGGTCATCAGGGAGGAGACCGCAACAGCCACCGAGGCAATGGCCTCACCCTCCGGGGTGTTGGGCTGCTTTTTGGTCAGGTTCATGGCGTTTGCTGCCACCGGGAGCTTCAGGTTCATAATGTTGCCGGTGATGAAGGCCAGATAGGCCGAGCAGCCCAGAATGGGGGTGTAGCTCAGTGCTTCCGAAAAGCCCACCGGGATGTAGATGAGCAGGATGGAAAAGGTGTTCACGTTGAACACCTCGCCCAGAGACGGGATGCTGTCGTAGGCAGCCAGCACCACAAAGGGCAGCGCCACCATGTAAATGAGGGCGATCAGAGTACCCACACGGCCCCAGCGGTGCGCCCAGCTCTGGAAGGAGTCCATTTTGGTCTCAATCTTTGCTTTGTTCATGTCCGTTTCCCTCCTCAACCGAAAATCCGTACCCACGCCAGCGACGAGATTAGACCGCCCAGCATGGAGAATGCCATCACGAAGTTATTGAGCCATGCAAGACCCGGGCGCTTTGCCAGCACGCCCACACCAATGGCGATCACAAGACCGGTGATCATAACGGCAGCCTGCACATTGTCAGTGAACAGCAGAATGGGAATGTATACCGAGAACATCACAAGCATGAACACGCCGGACAGCACGTTTTTCCAGGTGCTGCCGCCGTTTTCGGCTGCAGAGCGGTCCACGCTCTTGCACAGCTTTTTGCCGAGGGGCAGCAGGATTAGGAAACCGCTCAGCATACCCACGCTCATCAGGATCATCACCACGCCGAACTGCCGTCCGGTGGCGCTTTCCAGCATTTCCGCAGAGGATGCGTAGCCCAGCACCTGCGCAATGGAACTGGAGATCATAGTCTCGTAGGATAGAGAACCGATGACCGACAGCCGCCACCATGCCCACACGCTGCCCAGCACCGCAATGAGCACGAACAGACCCACCACGATGGAAAGGCTGGGCACGACGGAAAATATAAGGCTGGATTTGATCACGTTGCTCAGTTCCTTGCGGGTGATGCCCAACTCCAAACAGTGGTCGTAGGCCTTTTTGAGGTAGACCAGCGAGAATGCGGAAATGTACAAAAGACCGCCGATGACCAGCGCCAGCAGCAGCGGGCTCTGGATGATATCTTTCATGGTTGCCATAGATTGTCCTTCCTATAAATACAGAATAAACGAAAAAAAGCGGGTATTTTCTGCCCGCCGTCCTCGTGATACGGACAGGATACCGAAAAAAGCAGTTTCTGTCAAATGAGTATGACTAAAGCGCGAACAGCTTTTGGATACATTTCCGACAGGAGAAGCAGCAAAAAGCCTTTGCCGTGTTAAAATAATAAAGTGTTGACTGCCGGTCACTTTGCTTCCGTTGAAAATTGCACAAATTTTAAAGAAAATTTCTGTCGTTCTGCCGAAAGCAGCAGGCATAGGCAAGGTGTTTTTCTGCCTTGCCCTTGTCGGTGTATCAGGTCTTTTTCCGTGAAATACAAAGCAAAAAAGGGAGTTCCGTCACGGACGAATGTCCGGGCAGAGCTCCCTTTTCACTTATTTTATTATGTCTTACTCGGCTTCCAGATCCTGCAAGGTCAGCTTGTCGGCGGTGTAGCCGTTGCCCTCCCTGTTCAGGACAGCTTGATCTTCAAATCAGCCAGCAGATTTACCGCCTCCGGCAGCGAGAACCTGGCATCCTTCATGCGGCTGCCCAGAATATCCACCTTATAGCCCGTGGCGTCCCGGAAATCCGCTTTGCGCAGATCGCACTGGTAGAACTCCGTTTCGTGCAGCTCTGTGCCCTTGAAACTTGCCAGTTGCATCTCGCACTTGGCAAACATGGAGCCTACGATCTCGTTTCCGTTTGAAAAATCGAAGCGGTTGAAGTTCATTTCGGTAAAGGTGTTGTATTTCAGGCTGCAGTCCTTCAGCGTGTGGATGGGGTCCGGGAAGGCCCCGTTTGACAGCAACGGCGCCCACTCGATCTCCTGCAGGCGGCAGTCCTCAAAATCCAGCGACTGCACTGAGGAGGACACGCTCCGCAGCCCGGTGATCTCGCACCGCACGAACCGACACTCGTTCAGGGTGGTGTGGTCCAGCTCACATTTTGAAAAAGAGCAGTCCACAAATACGCAGTCCGCAAAATCGCAGCTTTCAAAGGCTTCCCCTGCAAATGACAGGCCGGTAAACCGTTCACCTTCGCAATAACGTTCTGTCATAGCCTTCCCCTTTTTATCGCAGTTCTTCCAGCAGGGCGGTGCAACCCTCCAGCACATCCTGCCATGTAGCTTCAAAGTCCCCGGTGTACCACGGGTCTGCCACATCGCCGGGGCGGCGGGTGTGATCCATCAGCAAGGACACCTTGTGCTCTGGGTCACCCCCCACAAACCGTGCCATGTTCCGCAGGTTGTTGTGATCCATGGCGATAAGATAATCGTAAGTCTCGTAGTCCCGCCGGGTCATCTGCCGGGCGGTCTTACCCGCGCAGGAGATGCCGTGCTCCGCCAGCTTGCGCCGGGCAGGCGGATAGACCGGGTTGCCGATCTCCTCGGTGCTTGTGGCAGCCGAGGCAATTTCAAACTGCGCGGAAAGCCCAGCCTTTTCCACTAAGTCCCTCATCACAAATTCCGCCATGGGGCTGCGGCAGATATTGCCGTGGCAAACAAACAAGACTTTTTTCATCTTACTCCCCCAGCACCTCGCCCAGTGCCAGCACAGCGTTACGGACGCACTCCGGGCAGGGGCACAGCGGTGCACCGGTTTCCATGCCCTTCAGGTCTTTACAGATGGTAGCGCCGCATTTTTCCTGAAAGTTTTGCAGCAGTTCCTTGGAAATGCGGGGCGTGCCCTTGCCGTCGGTAGAAGCGCCTGCCACCATCACTGCGCCGATGAGTGCACCGCAAGTGCTTTCCATGCAGCCCATCCCGGCGGCATAGCCTGCGCCCAGCTTCATCAGGGTGTCGGCATCCACCGACAGCTTATCCTCAAATGCTTTCAGCACCGCCTGCGCGCAGTTGCACTGTCCGGCAGCTTTCCATGCGGCAGCCTGCGCTGCCCGTTCTTCGATGTTCATTTCACAGTCCTCATCTTTCTTTGATCCGTTCCGGTTCATTGCGTTCAGTATACCACGCTTTTCCCCCGCGGAAAAGATTCCGCCCCCATAAAGCCCTATTTCCGGGATCAGTTCCTACACCACCACATACAGCATAGCTCCGGCAAAAAGGTCAAGAACCTTTGTTCACCTTGTGCCCTCCTGCGGCTTCAACGCCCTTTTGCGGTATTGCAGAGGGCTTTGCCCGGTGGCTTTTGCAAAGCGGGTGGAAAAATTGCTGGCATCCCCAAAGCCTACCTTCTGTGCAATTTCGCCGACGCTGTGGTCGGTGAGGACAAGCAGTTCCTTTGCCTGTGTGATGCGGAAGTTGACCAGATAATTATACGGTGTCGTGCCCATATACCGCCGGAACAGCCGCAGAAAATAACTTTTGCTCATGTGCGCCTCTGCCAATAGGTCCGCAAGGCAAAGTTCCTTCTGGTAATTCTTGCGCAGGGTCTCCGCCGCCTGCAAAATCACCTGCCGCGTGCTGGTGGTTTCAGCTTCTGCAAGAATGCTCCGGGCGCACAGCGCCAGCATCTCGTGGAGAGCCAACCCGGTGTGCACTATGCTGTCCACGGTGCTGCGCTCCATCTGCCCCAAAAGCATTTCAAAATATTCCTGCATCTTGACCCCTGTGAGCTGCACCGGGGTCAGTTTTTTGCCCGGCAGCAGCAGCGGCTCCATGGCGGCGACCCCTGCGCCGTCCAGATGCACCCAGTAATGATGCCAGCAGCTTTGCCCCGGGGCGGTACAGTAGCTCTGCGGCGTGCGGCAATTCAGCAGCAGCGCCTGCCCGGTGCTGAGTACCACATGGCTTTCCCCCTGCTCGATCAGCCCTGCACCCCGGAGGGTGTAAAACAGAAGGTAGCTTTCTTTATCGGTGCGGGCGGTGGAAAAGTGCTGTCGGGCGTAAAATACCCCTGCCTCGGTGCAGTAATAGGGCTGTGCCAGCTCTGCTTCGCTGGGGGTGGTGCGCTTCCAAACGCTTTCCGGGGTCACATCCATGTTGTAGGTCAGCATTTTCCGATTCCTCTCTTTCTGTGTTCAGTATAGCGCACCAGCCTTTGCCGTGCAAGAGTAGACTTTTCACAAAAAATGCGTCACCTTTGCGGATGGAATCGGCGGCATCATGGGGCTATACTGGTAGCAGTCAAAGCTACACAGGAGGCGCATTATGCACAAAAACTATCTTGCCATCGACATTGGCGCGTCCAGCGGGCGGCACATTGCGGGATGGATGGAGAACGGCGTTCTCCGCACCGAGGAAGTGTACCGTTTTCCCAATAGCGTCCGGTGGGTGGACGGTCATCTGGAATGGGACATCGACAGCCTGTTCGTCCACGTGAAGCAGGGCATCCGGGAAGCCTTTGCCAAGTACCCGGAGATTGAGAGCCTTTCCATCGACACCTGGGCGGTGGACTATGTGCTGCTGAAAGACGGCAAGCCCCTCTCCCCTGTCTATGCCTACCGTGACAGCCGGACGCAGGCAGTGCTGAATGAGGTGCACAGCATTCTGCCGTTTGAAACGCTTTATGCACGCACCGGCATCCAGTTCCAGCCCTTCAACAGCATTTATCAGCTGTACGCCGACAAAAAAGCCGGTCGGCTGGCACAGGCCGAGGACTTTTTGATGATCCCGGAATATCTGCTGTGGAAGCTCTGCGGCGTAAAGGCACGGGAGTACACCAATGCCACCTACACCCGCATTTTTGATGTGAACGAAGCCCGGTTCTCTGCCCCGCAGGATATGCGCGCAGAGATTCGCACGGCTCTCGCCGAGACCGGCGAAGCCCCTGCCACGGATGCCGACCTCATCAACAGCATCTACCACTCGCTGGCGTACTGCTACGGCGAAGCCTATCGCGAGATGGAAGCCGTGACCGGCCGGCACTGGGACAAGCTCTACATCGCAGGCGGCGGCGCAAAGAACGCCACCCTGAACGAGCTGACCGCCCACTATACCGGAAAGCAGGTGGTGGCGCTGCCCATCGAGGCCACCGCCATCGGCAACTTGAAGATCCAGATGAGCATTTCTGAAGGAGGAACCCTATGAGTTACGCAGAAGCAAAAGCCCGCTACGCTGCCATTGGCGTGGACACCGAAGCTGCCATTGCCCGGTTAAAGACCGTGCCCATTTCTCTGCACTGCTGGCAGGGAGATGACGTTCGTGGCTTTGATACCGACCCCACCAAGCCCCTGACCGGCGGCATCCAGACCACCGGCAACTACCCCGGCCGTGCCCGCACCCCGGAGGAACTGATGGCAGATATGGACAAGGTGCTGTCCTTCTGCCCCGGCACCAAAAAGATCAACCTCCATGCCTCCTATGCCATTTTTGACGAGGAAAAACCGTGGGTAGACCGGGACAAACTGGAGCCGAAGCACTTCAAAAAATGGGTGAATTTTTGCAAGGCAAGAGGGCTGGGTGCAGACTTCAACCCCACCTTTTTCTCCCACCCCAAGTGCGACCCGCTGACCCTTGCCAGCCCCAACGAGGAGACCCGGAAATTCTGGGTAGAGCATGGCAAGGCCTGCATCCGCATCAGCCAGTATCTGGCCGAGGAGCTGGGGCAGCCCTGCACCATGAACATCTGGACGGGCGACGGCTTTAAGGACGTACCGGCGGACCGCAAAGGCCCCCGCGACCGCTACAAGGCCAGCATCGACGAGATTTTGAGCGAGCCTTACGACTTCAAGCTGGTGAAGCCCTGCATCGAGAGCAAGGTGTTCGGCATCGGTGTGGAGGCGCGATCGTGACGAACGGAAAACACCCTGAAGCTTTGTACGATATCGTAAACGGAAAACAGGCGGGAACTTTATTTGTCGGAAATAAGGACTGCCTGTAATAAAGATATCTATGACATCTATACAGAGAAAGCAGTTTCCCGAATTCAGGTTTTTATATTTTCAAAACCTCTATCGGAAAACTGCTTTTTTCTTTTCCTCAGTTATCTACTTCAACTCTGCCTCTTTTATAAAGCTTTGTAATTCTTCGCTGTCTTTTAAAAATTTCATCTCTTCATCTGTTTCGATCGATTGAACGAGCGCTTTTTGTAACTGCGAACCAAACGACTTATCAACTTTTTTCGTCTGAATATGACGATACAAAGGCGAACTGTTAATATCCCATTTTTTCGTAAGTGATCTCAGCATCGGCAAAAGTATCTTTACCGCCTTCGCTCTTTTTTTCGTAGCCACATAAAGCTGAAACTGTGCACCGTAAGAATTATATTCCCACAGATCAAATACCTGCGCCGCCTGCTTGTCGATATCCGCAATATATTCCGCGTCTTCCATCCGCTTTTCTTTCAATGCGATCTCCATTAACGTCATCAGCGCCCCGTGAATTTCGGTTGTGGCAGACAAAAACTTTTCTTCTGTCAGCTTTGCCGCTTTTTCTAACTCTCCCTGCGCAATGTACAAATTTGCCTGAAGCTGTTCTCTGTCGAGCACCCTCTTTTTTGAAATCGTATCCAACACTTTCTGGGCCTGTTCATAATCCTGTTTTTCCATCAATTTAGAGATCAGATACGCCTGCGCCTGTTCTCTGATATCAATCCGGTCACTTTGCATTACCCGTTGAAATAAAGCTTCGATTTCCTCTTCGTATTTTTCATATGAATCAATTCTGTTTCCTTGAAACAACAGCAGGCCGTTTAGCAGCATCGCCACGTTACCGAGCAGCAGATCACAGGTAGGGTATTCTTTAATTTTCCCGATCGCAAGAGAATATCCCGCTTCAAAACCGTCTTTTTTTGCCGCTTCAGACACTTCATTCAAAAACAGCGCAACTTCTTTCTCCGACAGATCATCCTGAAAAGACAGCAAGGTGTTCAGATCCGTATCAAGAAGCCTGGCAAGCGCCGGAAGCAAGACTATGTCGGGACACGACGTTCCGGTTTCCCTTAGTTAAAAATATTACTCTTGTTGATTACTCAACTTTTCCAATAAATCGGTAATATATCTCAATTTCCTGTATTCTTTCGTTATCCTCATT
>OGZO01002311.1_pt1 | contig 13168 bp, 8 predicted proteins | sample 1576721 | NCBI WGS metagenome assembly OGZO01 (sample SAMEA3541516, study PRJEB24748) | human gut metagenome | biome: human gut; feature: human-associated habitat; material: faeces | place: China | collected 2012 | reverse complement strand
AGGGCCAGCACCTTGTGGCCGGAGGACTCGATGGCGCCGGTCTCGTGGCAGTTGATGTGGCCGCTGGCGGCGGTGAGGACGCCCTGATAGGGCCGCAGAACGGAGGCGATCACCGTGGTGTTGGTCAGCGTACCGCCCACCAGGAAGTGAACGTCGGCGTCAGGGGCCTGGCAGGCTGCCTTGATCTTTTCCCGTGCGGCGGCGCAGTACTCATCCTCGCCGTAGCCCACGGTCTGGACCATGTTGGTCTCGTTGAGCTTTGCCATCAGGGCGGGGTGCGCGCCCTCCAGATAATCGCTGTTGAAGTAGATCATCTCATTTTGCTCCTTTTTCCGGGCGGCGGAACCTGCGGGGACGCCGCGCCGTCTTATCGTGTGTGATATTTATTTTAACGTAAGTTGGCGGGGAAGTAAAGACAAACTATTAAGTGACAAACTGTTAAATTTGGTTACAGGTTGTAAATACAACTTGCATTGATATGCAAAACCTGCTACAATGCTTGCAAAGCAAGGAGGCTTGTTACATGAACGAAAGACCTAACAGACGCCGCGAGGAGCGGGGCTCCCGTGTGCGCGACGAGCGGTCCCAGAACCGCCCCGCCGACTACGGCGACAGACCCAGACGGAGCAGCCAGAAGCATAAAGGCGGCAAGGTGCTGTACTACGGTGTGCTGGCCATTCTGCTGGGTGTGCTGGTGTTCTCCTCGGTGAAGATCATCAGCTATATGATGGAGAAAAAGGAAAGCGAAAAGAACCAGCAGGATCTGATCGACCAGGTGGTGACACCGGTAACGCCTTCCAATGACAACACCGACAGCAACACCGATGGCAGCACCGGCAGCGAGCCCGACTACATCTCCGTGGACTTCGCCGCGCTGCAGGCCAAGTATCCTGACGTGGTGGGCTGGATCTACGGCGCCAACACCGGCATCAACTACCCCATCGTCCAGACGGCGGAGGAGGGCGGCGAGTACTACCTGTACCGCGATATCGACGGCTCCAGCAACAAGAACGGTACCATCTTCCTGGATTGGCGCTGCAATTCCGACTTTACCACCCAGAACAACCTGCTGTACGGGCACAATATGAAGTCCGGCCGCATGTTCGCCGCCATCACCAAGTACAAAGAGCAGAGCTTCTACGATGCCCATCCCTATCTGTACCTGTATACGCCCAATCAGCTGTACAAGGTGAACCTGTTCGCCGGTATGGTGACGCCCCATGACTCTGACGTGTACGCCTATGAGCTGTCCTCGGACTACATCAAGCAGTGCATCAGCAGCTCCACGTTTACGTCCACCACCGGTACGCCTACGGGCAATATCCTGACGCTGTCCACCTGCGACTACGTGTACGACAACGCCCGCTATGTGGTGATGGGAGAGATGGTTCCCATCGACTGGCCCTCCTGAACCGGAAAATGACTGAAAAATATCCCTTTCCTGCGGGAAAGGGATATTTTTTGCGCAGAAAGCGCCCTCCGGCGGGGCCGGAGGGCGCGGGGACGTTACAGCTCGGTCTCAAAAATGCGGGCTGCTGCTGCGGCCAGATAGGCGCAGTCCTGCGCGCCCATGGTCTCCCAGGAGGAGTGCATGGCCAGCTGGGCAAGGCCGATGTCCACGGTGCTCACCGGTACCAGCGTGCCGGCGATGCTGCCCAGGGTGGAGCCGCCGGGCAGGTCGGAGCGGTTGGCCATCAGCTGCACCGGCACGCCTGCCTCAGCGCAGGCAGCGCGGAACACGGCGCAGGAGCGGCCATCCGTGGCGTAGCGCTGGTTGGCGTTGAATTTGATGACCACGCCGCCGTTCATGCGGGGGCAGTTGCCTCGGTCGGCGTATTCAGGGTGATCGGGGTGGATGGCGTGGGCATTGTCGGCGGATACCAGAAAGCTGCGGGCCAGGGTGGTCTGGAAAGCCTCCTCGTCCTGGCCCAGAGCCAGGCTGATGCGGCGCAGGGTGTCCCGCAGGAATGTGGAGGCCGCGCCCTGCTTGGTGGCGGAGCCCACCTCCTCGTTGTCGAAGATGCACAGCACCGGCAGGCTGCCACTGTCACCGGCGGAGAGGAAGCCCTCTGTGCAGCCCCAGACGCAGGCCAGGTCGTCCAGCTTGGGGGAGAGGATGTACTCGCCGTGGGCGCCCAGCACCGTGCCGCAGCCGCGGCAGTAGAGGAACAGGTCCTGTCCCAGCACGTCCTCCGGACGGACGCCGGCGGCCGCCGCGGCCAGGGGCAGGATGGCGGCGTCGGGGTCCTCGGCGCTGAACAGGGGAACGGTGTCGATGTTGGCCTGATACTTCATACCGTCGTTGGCATTCCGGTTCATGTGGATGGCCACGCTGGGGATCACCAGCAGGTCACGGTCTACGTTCACCAGCTTTTCCGCGATGGCGCCGTTTTCCCGCACGAACAGGCGGCCCGCCACGGACAGGGGGCGATCGAACCACGTGGCCATCAGCATGCCGCCGTACTTCTCGGTGTTCAGGCGGATGTAGCCGTTGTCCCGCAGCTCCGCGTTCTCCTTGAGCTTGAAGGCAGGGGAGTCACTGTGGGCCGCGGCCATCATGAAGCCGCCGGTCAGCTTCCGGGGTACGCGGAAGGCGAGGATGCTGGAGCTGTTGCGGGTGACAAAGTACCGGCCGCCGGGAGTCAGAGTCCAGCGGTCCCGCTCGGACAGGGGCGTATAGCCCGCCGCAGTGAGACGGGCGGCCAGATTGGACACCACATGGTAGCAGCTGGGGCTGGCGGCGATGAAGTCCAGCAGCGGCTGGACGGAAGTGTGCGTCATAGAGAAGAACCTCCTTTGTCCTCGAAAGATGGACAATTTTGTCGTATGCTATTATAGCACACGGGCCGCGGGTCTGGCAAGCGCCGTGCGTCCCCGCCGCAGCCCCGCCACGAAAGATGCTTGCCAATCGGCGATCTATCCGTTATAATGTCTACTTACACGATACTATTTACGTGATGCTATTTCATTTCAGGAAAGGAGGGGGGCGGTCGTTCCGGCGGAACGGTCCGTGCAGATATATGAAACAGACCGATGAGCTCCGACCGGCTGTCGCCCCTCTGTGGACGCGAGACTTTACCATCATCACACTGGGCAGCGTGGTATCCATGCTGGGCAACGCCATGTCCGGCTTCGCTCTGAGCCTGCTGGTGCTGGACTATACCGAGTCGTCCCTGCTGTACGCCATCTATATCGCCACGTTCACCGCGCCCCAGATCATCGCACCCATCTTCTCCGGCGCTATTCTGGACAGGTTCTCCCGCAAGAGGACCATCTACACGCTGGACTTTATCTCAGCAGGCATCTACGCCATGGCGGCGTTCATTTTGAGCAGGGGCTGGTTCAGTTTTCCGGTACTGGCGGTGTGGTGCTTCATTATCGGCACTATCAACAGCGTCTATATGGTGGCCTACGAGAGCTTTTACCCCATGCTCATCACCGAGGGCAACTACTCCAAGGCCTACTCCATCGCCAGCGTACTGGAGACGCTGTCGGCGGTGATGATCCCCATCTCCACCTACGTCTACAACAAGGTGGGCATCGCGCCGCTGCTGGGCATCAACGCCGTGTGCTTCCTCACCGCTGCCATCGCGGAGACGCAGATCCGGGCGGAGGAGAAGTACATCGAGACGCAAAAGGCCACGGCGACGGCGGGAGAGTCCTCCGCACGGCGGCTGCTGCGGGACATCGGGGAGGGCTTCCGGTTCCTGTGGAGCGAGAAGGGACTGCTGGCGGTGGCGTGCTATTTCGCATTCAGCTCGCTGGCCGGCGGCGCGTCCCAGGTCATCACGCTGCCCTATTTCAAGGGGACGTTCCCCAACGGCGAATACGTGTACATGCTGGTGTGGGGCATGATGGTGGTGGGCCGTACCGTCGGTGGGCTGGTACACTATAAGGTGCAGCTGCCTACCCACCGGAAGTACGCCATCGCCCTGACGGTATATATCGTTATCTCCATGCTGGAGGGCGGGTATCTCTACACGCCGGTGCCGGTGATGATGGCGATGTGCCTGTGCAACGGGCTGCTGGGCGTCACCAGCTATACCATCCGCATCTCCGCCACCCAGAGCTATGTGCCGGACGAAAAAAAGGGACGGTTCAACGGGGCGTTCAATATGCTGAACACCGTGGGGAGCCTTACCGGCCAGCTGGTGGCCGGCGCGCTGACGGTGGTGCTGCCGCCGAGACTGGTGCTGACGGCGTTCATGCTGGTGACGGCGGCTGCGGCTATCGTGTTCATCGGCGGGAACAAGACGGCGGTCAGCGCCATCTACAACCGCCAGCAGTGAATTTGTATGCCGACGCGGCGGCGGATGATCCGACACGCCGCGACATAGAACGATATACCATCGTAAATCATGCAAGGAGGAGCAAGATATGAAGTTTTCCGAAATGCCCTACGCCCGCCCCGACACGGAGACGGTGAAAAAGCAGCTGACGAAGCTGACGGAGCGGCTGAAGAACGCCGGCACCTATGAGGAGGCCAAGGCGGCCTTCCTGGAGGAGCAGAAGGCGTCTCTGGCCGTGGAGACCCAGGCCACACTGGCATCCATCCGCCACTCCATCGACACCCGTGACACCTTCTACGATGAGGAGGAGAAGTTCTGGAACACCTTCAGCCCTGAGCTGGAGGAGTATCAGCAGGCGTGGAAGGCGGCTATGCTGGAGTCCAAGTTCCGTCCGGAGTTCACCGCAGAGTATGGCGACCTGATGTTCGTCAACGCTGAGATCGCCCGCAAGTGCTTTACGCCGGAGATCATCCCCGAGATGCAGCAGGAGAACGACCTGGTGCAGGCATACGAGAAGCTGCTGGCCTCCGCTCAGATCCCCTTCGAGGGCAAGACCTACACCCTGTCCCAGCTGACGCCGCTGAAGAGCGATCCCGACGATGCGCGCCGTCTGGCGGCGTGGCAGGCTGACGCCAAGTGGTCCATGGAGCACGCGGCGGAGTTGGATGAGCTGTACGACAAGCTGGTACACCTGCGCGACAGCATGGGCAGGAAGATGGGCTATGAGGGCTACACCACCTTGGGCTACTACCGCATGAACCGTAACTGCTACACCAAGGAGGACGTGGAGAAGTTCCGTGCCGCCGTACAGAAGTATCTGGTGCCGGTGGCCGACAAGATCTGCCGCCGTCAGGCGGAGCGTCTGGGCAAGAGCTATCCCCTGAGCTTTGCTGACCTGGCGCTGGAGTTCCGGTCCGGCAATCCCTGCCCCGTGGGCACCCCTGACGACATCCTGGCCCAGGGCATGAAGTTCTACGGCGAGCTGTCTCCCGAGACCAAGGAGTTCTTCCGCACCATGCTGGACAACGAGCTGCTGGACGTGCTGAGCACCGAGGGCAAGCAGGGCGGCGGCTACTGCACCAGCCTGGGCGAGTATGAGGTGCCCTTCATCTTTGCCAACTTCAACGGCACCCAGCACGATGTGGAGGTGGTGACCCACGAGGCCGGTCACGCCTTTGCCGACTGGACCAACCGCAAGCGCATCCCCAGCAGCTACATCTGGCCGACGCTGGAGGGCTGCGAGGTACACTCCATGAGCATGGAGTTCTTTGCCTGGCCGTGGGCCGAGGGCTTCTTCGGCCCCGACACCCGCAAGTTCTTGTACAGCCATCTGGCCGGCGCCCTGACGTTCATTCCCTACGGCACCATGGTGGACCACTTCCAGCACATCGTGTATGAGAAGCCCGACATGACCCCCGCCGAGCGCAACGCCGCCTGGAAGGAGCTGACCGGCCTCTACATGCCGTGGGTGAAGATGGACGACAGCGAGATCCCCTTCTACACCGAGGGACGCCGCTGGCAGCGTCAGCACCACATCTACTCCAGCCCGTTCTACTATATCGACTACTGCCTGGCGCAGACCGTGTCCCTGGAGTTCTGGGCCATGATCCAGAAGGATCTGGGCGACGCCTGGGAGCACTACATGGCCTACACCAAGCAGGGCGGCAGCCGCACCTTCACCGATCTGCTGAAGAACGCCGGCCTGGAGTCTCCCTTTGATGAGAGCTGCCTGCGGGGCGTGTGCGCCGCCGCCGACCAGTGGCTGGACAGCTATGACATGACCGGTATCCGGTAATGGCAGAGGGCAAAAAGCGGCGGGGACGCCGCGACCATCTCAATGATTTCTATCGCGATGTGTCGGGGAACTATGTCTACACCGGCACCTGCTACGTCTGCCGCGCCGCTGAGAAGGAGCGCACTGCGCTCCTTCGGCGGGTGTGGCTGCTGACGGCGGTGATGGCGGCGGCGGTGGTGGCCGGAGGGTGCATCTCCGCACCGGGCATGGACCGATGCTTCTACGTACTGCTGCCCTATGCGGCGGAGGTGGGACTCACCGGCAGCATCGTATGGGCCACAGTCCGCTGGCAGGCCCGGGAGTACCCCATGCGGGAGTACGTGTACAGGGCCACGGTGCAGGCGCTGCCCGGACGGTGTCTGGGCGAGGCCATCGCGGCAGGCGTGGGCCTTGCGGCGGAGGCCGTATACCTCCTGCTGTCCGGCAGCGGTGGACGCGGCGCACTGGCGGCAGCCTATCTGGCGCTGAAGGCCGTAACCCTTGTGGCAGCACTGTTTGCGCGGCAGCTGGTGCGGCGCAGCGCGTGGGAACCCGTGGGGAAGAGCGGCGAAATCCCGGCAGAATGAGAAAAAAGACTGTACAACAGGCATAAGTATATGGTATAATAAACAAAATGACCGATTATATCGCAGCGGCGATCGACCGGCCCAAAGGGAGTACTCCCTTTTTCTGCATGCTCCGCATGCAGAGTCCCATTGTGCACCACGGGTATACACCCGTTGCTGCAAATATATCGAAAAGGAGTTAGATCCAATGAAAAAGGCACTTGCATTGATCCTGTCTGTCGTCATGTGCGTGGGTCTGTTCGCGGGCTGCGGCCAGCAGAACGACGGCAACAATGACGGTGATCAGGGTCAGGGCTCGACCGCTAAGACGCTGGTGGTCGGCACCCAGAACTTCGACGGCAAGTTCTCCCCCTTCTTCTACACCAACGATTATGAGAACCAGGTCATGAGCATGGTTTTCGACCCTCTGCTGGGCACCGACCGTGAGGGCTCCGTGGTGCTGAAGGGCATCGAGGGTGACGTCCGTCCCTACAACGGCACCGACTACACCTACTACGGCGTGGCCGACTGCGAGATCGTTGAGAACGAGGACGGCACCGTTGACTACAACATCACCCTGAAGCCCGGCGTCAAGTTCTCCGACGGTACCGAGATGACCATCGACGATGTCATCTTCTCCTACTACGTCCTGCTTGACCCCACCTATGACGGCGTGTCCACCCTGTACTCCATCCCCATCAAGGGCCTGGATGCCTACCGTTCCGGCATGGACTCCCGTATGAATCTGATCCTGGCTGCCGGCCCTGACGGCTATACCGCCACTGACTTCTACACCGAGGATCAGTACAACACCTTCTGGGCTGCCTTCAACGCCGCCGGCGTGAAGTTTGCTCAGGAGATCCTGGACTACGTTGTGGCTGCCGGTTACGCCACCGCCAGTGATTCCGTGGCCGCTCAGGCTGCCAACTGGGGCTATGAGCTGGCCGAGGGCGCCACTGCCGAGGATTTCTGGAAGGCCATCGTGGCTAAGTACGGCTATGACATCTCCGATAACGGCATCAACGCCGAGACCGCCGGCACCAGCATCTCCGCCTTCATCGAGGCTGAGATCGGTGACGCCTTCTCCGACTACACCGTCGGCGTGCAGACCGGTGAGTCCGCTCCCAACGTCGCTGGTATCGTCAAGACCGGCGATTACAGCATGACCGTCACCCTGACCGAGGTCAATGCCACCGCCATCTATCAGATCCCCGTGACCATCTGCCCCATGCACTACTACGGCGAGACCGAGAAGTACGACTATGACAACAACAAGTTCGGCTTCGACAAGGGCGACCTGTCCCACGTCAAGTCCGTGACCTCCGCTCCTGTCGGTTCCGGTCCCTACACCTTCGAGAGCTATTCCAACGGCGCTGTGACCCTGGAGAAGAACGCCGGTTACTGGAAGGGCGAGCCCAAGATCGACACCATCATCTGGCGCGAGATGCAGGATGTGGATAAGATCCCCGGCGTCGTTTCCGGCACCATCGACATCACCGATCCTTCCTACTCCAAGGAAGCTGCCGATCAGATCAAGAAGGCCAACTCCAACGGCGAGATCTCCGGTGACGTGCTGCAGACCGATCTGGTCGCCAACCTGGGCTATGGCTATGTCGGCTTCAACGCCAACCGCGTGAAGGTCGGCAATGGCAACGGCGGCGACGAGGCCTCCAAGAACCTGCGTAAGGCTATCGCTACCATTATCGCTGTGTACCGTGACGTGGCTGTGGACTCCTACTACGGTGAGTTCGCCAACGTCATCAACTACCCCATCTCCGACACCTCTTGGGCTGCTCCCCGTGTCACCGATGAGGGCTACAAGGTCGCTTTCTCCGTGGATGTGAACGGCAACGACATCTACACCGACGGTATGTCCGCCGAGGATAAGTACGCCGCCGCCAAGCAGGCCGCTCTGGGTTACTTCGAGGCTGCCGGCTACACCGTCACCGACGGCAAGATCACCGCGGCTCCCGCGGATGCCCGCATGGACGCTGAGGTCATGGTGGGCGGCAGCGGCACGGGCGACCACCCCACCTTTATGGCTCTGACCCTGGCCTCCGACGCTCTGAAGGAGCTGGGCTTCAACCTGATCGTCTCCGATATGTCCAACTTCTCCGAGATGACCAACGCCATCAACGCTGGTAACGCGGACATGTTCGCCATGGCGTGGCAGGCCACTCCCGACCCCGATATGTTCCAGATCTATCACAGCCAGGGCGGTTCTAACGAGAAGTCCTACTGGATCAAGGATGCCGAGCTGGATGACCTGATCATGCAGGCCCGTCAGTCCACCGATCAGACCTATCGTAAGACCCTGTACAAGGAGTGCTTGGATATCGTGGCCGACTGGGCTGTTGAGATCCCCGTCTATCAGCGTCAGAACTGCGTCATCATCTCCGCTCAGCGTGTGAACCTGGATACCGTGACGCCCGATATCACTACCTATTGGCAGTGGTACAACGATCTGGAGCTGCTGGATCTGAAGTAAGCGCCTGATCCGTACATCTGATTTTCCTTAAAGGCCCAACAACCTTTAAGACGGCTACCCTGCGGCTGCAAAGCCGCAGGGTAGCCTATCACCGGACTCTTTTTGCGTATGAGTCAGGCGGTTCGACGTCCGTGCCGGAACGACTGCCTGATACGCAGAATCACATTAAAAAGGACAGCGGCCCCTGGCGCGGGGCGGCTGTCGGCAAAACGGAGGGATTGTATGCGCAAATTCTTAGTCAAACGCACACTGCTATCGATTGTGATCCTGTTCTTTGTGACATTCATCATCTATGTGCTGATGCGCTGTCTGCCCGGCTCCTACGTGGAGACCATGGCGCGGCAGCTGTCACAGGCGCCGGGCTCCAAGCCCTATGAGGAGTGGCTGGCCCAGCTGAATGCCCAATACGGATTGGATCTGGAGCTGATCCCAGGCTTTTTCGTACAGCTGAAAAACCTGGTCACCGGCAACTTCGGCGACAGCTGGAAGTACACCGTGCCCGTCATCCAGAAGTTCAACGAGGTCATTTGGGTGTCCTTCATCATGGGAGCTATCTCTCTGGTGTTCGAGCTGCTGATCGCGGTGCCCCTGGGCATCGTGGCTGCCACCAAGCAGTACAGCGTGACTGACTATACCGTTACCACCGTGGCCCTGCTGGGTATGTCTCTGCCCACGTTCTTCTTTGCCACCCTGCTGAAGCTGGTGTTCTCCGTGAAGCTGGGCTGGTTCGATCTGGTGGGTCTGACAGGACGTGATTTCAATACGCTATCCCACTTCGGGCAGATACTGGATATGGCCAAGCATCTGGTGCTGCCTATCGTGACGCTGGTATTCATCTCCATCGGTCCGTGGATGCGCTACGTCCGCACCAACATGCTGGAGGTGCTGAACGCCGACTACATCCGGACTGCCCGCGCCAAGGGCCTGTCCGAGAAAAAGGTCATCTATCACCATGCTTTCCGCAATACGCTGATCCCGCTGGTCACGTTTATCGGCGGCAGCCTGCCCGGCCTGTTCGCCGGCGCGCTGATCACAGAGACGCTGTTCGCTATCCCGGGCATCGGCTACATCTCCTACAACGCCATGGTGGCCGGTGATATTCCGTTCTCCATGTTCTACATGACGTTCCTGGCGATCCTGACGCTGCTGGGCAACCTCATCTCCGATATCCTGTACGCCGTGGTTGATCCGCGGGTACGCATCGCTTGAGAAGGGAGGACGTGACGAATGAGTTATTTTAACGATAAGACGGATAAAGATCTATCCCAGCCCGGGAAAGGTCAGGGAATGCCGGGCACCGATGCCCGCCGCCGTTCCTATGAGCTCAACGAAAAGTACGCGGGAAAGGACAATACGCCCTCTGAGGATAACACGCCCCAGGAGGATTACTCCCTCAGCGATGACCGCCGCGTCAAGGTGCTGTCCCCTGGCACGCTGGTAGCCAAGCGCTTCTTCCGCAACCGGCTGGCTGTGGTGGGTCTCACCATTCTGGCCGTGATGTTCATCTTCTCCTTCATCGGCGGTCTGGTCAGCCCCTACGGGCAGGACGAGGTGTTCTACCGCGACGACATCCAGATGAAGGAATACGCTGCCCTCAGCGAGAACACCGAGTACCGGTACCTCATCGCGGACGGGCAGGAGTTCGGCGCCATCCTGCAGGCGCAGCTGACACTGCACATGGGCAAGGATGACAGCTTCAGCTACAAGGGTGTGAACTACGACATCACCGAGGAGGGCGACAGCCTGTACTCCGTGTCCAGCGGCGGCACACTGCTGGCGGTGGCGTACAAGGATATCGTGAACCCCAGCGTCACCGGTGAGAAGTTCAGCTTCAGCTTCAGCTTCAACGCCCTGAAGGCCCACGTCACCGGTGAGACCGAGTTCACCGCCGACGGCAAGACCTATACCATGGACGACGGCAGCGTGATGCTCAACGGCGAGGAAGTCGCGTACATCAGCCGCTATGTCATCCAGTCCAAGGTGTCCGGCACCGTGATCTCCAAGGAGTTCAAGGAGCGGGTCATTGAGGCCGCGGGCAAGGGAGAGACCCAGATCGAGTACACCAACGAGAACGGCGAGGTTCGAGAGATCCAGCTGGAATACAACCCTGCCAAGTACCAGTGGTCCATCAAGGAGGGCACCGTCACCCGCGTGTTCGACGCCTACTCCTTCCCCAACAAGGTCCACCCGCTGGGCACCGATAAGAACGGTATGGATATGCTGACCCGTCTGATGTACGGCGGCCGCGTATCCCTGTGCATCGGCTTCATCGTGGTCATCATTTCCGCCACGTTGGGCGTGATTCTGGGCGGTATCTCCGGCTACTTCGGCGGCTGGGTGGATAACCTCATCATGCGTATCGTGGACGTGTTCTACTGCCTGCCCTCCATGCCCATCATCATCATTCTGGGCGCTGCCATGGACGCCATGCGCATTGATTCCTGGACCCGTATGATGTACCTGATGCTGATCCTCGGCTTCCTGGGCTGGCCCGGCATTGCCCGCCTGGTCCGCGGCCAGATCCTCTCCCTGCGCGAGCAGGAGTTCATGACGGCAGCTGAAGCCTGCGGCATCAGCGCATGGCACCGCATCTTCCGCCACCTGATCCCCAACGTTATCCCGCAGCTGATTGTTACCTGCACCATGAGCCTTGGCTCCACCATCCTGACGGAAGCCACCCTGTCTTTCCTGGGTCTGGGCGTTAAGTACCCGTTTGCATCCTGGGGCAACATCATCAACGATGTCAACAACGCTTATGTTATGACCAACTATCTGTTCATCTGGGTCCCGGCCGGCATCTGCCTGCTGATCACGGTTCTGGGCTTCAACTTTGTGGGCGATGGCCTGCGCGATGCGTTTGACCCCAAGATGAAACGCTGATGAAAGGAGACACACACGATGGCTAAACAACAGGACGGTTACCTTTCCGCCAAGGAGTCGCGGCGTATCTCCAAAGAAAACCGCCGCATTACGGACCAGTACGAAAAACAGCGCAAGCGCAAGAATGTGCCGGAATCTGAGTATCTGACCCAGATGAAAAACCCGGAAAACGCTGTTGAATTTGATAACCTGCACACCTATTTCTTTACCGATACCGGCGTGGTAAAAAGCGTGGACGGTGTTTCGTTTGAAGTTCCTGTGGGCAAAACTGTGGGCGTTGTGGGCGAATCCGGCTGCGGCAAATCCGTTACCAGCCTTTCGCTGATGCAGCTGCTGCAGCGCCCCCAGGGCCAGATCGTTCAGGGCGAGATCCGCCTGAACCTGGGTAATGGCAAAGCCTATGATGTTGCCAAAACTCCCGGAACGGTCATGCAGCACCTGCGCGGCAACTATATTTCGATGATCTTCCAGGAGCCGATGACCAGCCTGAACCCGGTGTTCCGCATCGGTGCTCAGATCGATGAAGTCATTGCTCTGCATGACGGCGAAGGCAAGAGCAAAGAGGACATCAAAAAGCGCACCGTTGAAATGCTGGAGATGGTTGGCATCGCCAACAGCCAGGGTGTATATGAGATGTACCCGCATGAGTTGTCCGGCGGTATGCGCCAGCGTGTCATGATCGCCATGGCATTGGCCTGCAACCCCAAGGTTATCATCGCCGACGAACCCACCACCGCACTGGACGTGACGATTCAGGCCCAGATCCTGGACCTGCTGCGCAACCTGAAGGACCGCATTAACTCCTCCATCATGCTGATCACCCATGACCTGGGTGTGATTGCCGAGATGGCAGATTACGTTGTTGTCATGTACGCAGGCCGCGTGGTGGAAAAGGGCACCGCTCAGGAGATTTTCGCAAACCCGGCTCATCCCTATACCATCGGCCTGATGGCTTCCAAACCGATCGTGGGCAAAAAGGTGGACCGACTGTACTCCATCCCCGGCAAGGTGCCCAACCCGGTCAATATGCCCAACTACTGTTACTTTAAGGATCGCTGCGAGATGGCTCTGCCCTGCTGCGATGGTGAATACCCCTGCGAGATCAGCCTGTCCCCCACGCACAAGGTCAGCTGCTACCGCTACTATGAAGAAAACAGAAAGGCGGGTGAGT
>OGZO01002310.1_pt1 | contig 13173 bp, 10 predicted proteins | sample 1576721 | NCBI WGS metagenome assembly OGZO01 (sample SAMEA3541516, study PRJEB24748) | human gut metagenome | biome: human gut; feature: human-associated habitat; material: faeces | place: China | collected 2012 | reverse complement strand
GTGACCTGCCGGTTAACAGCCGGATGCTCTACCGACTGAGCTATTCAGGCATTTGTTTTTCACTTGACTGCCTAAATATAATACCAAAAGAATTAGAGATATGCAAGCACTTTTTTTATTTTTTTAGACAAATTTCAATTCAGAAATAAAAAAAACCAGCTAAGCTGGTTTCATAATCAAGTGGCGCCTGAAACAAGACTCGAACTTGTGACCTGCCGGTTAACAGCCGGATGCTCTACCGACTGAGCTATTCAGGCATTTGCTTTTCACTTGACTGCCTGTATATAATACCAAAAGATGTTGTGTTATGCAAGTACTTTTTATAAAATTATGATATATTATTTTCTATATGGAGGGATGGACTATGTTAGATGCGATTGTAATGGATATGGATGGTACTTTATTGGATCCAAATAATAAAATTTTACCGGAAACGAAGGCAGCATTGATTGCTTGTCAAAAGCAGGGGACTAAGCTAGTACTTGCGAGTGGAAGAAGTTATACAAGATTACTTTCTTATGCTAAAGAATTAGAGATGGATGTATATGGTGGCTATTTGTTAGAGGTAGATGGTATTGCGTATTATGATGTTCAAAAGGATGAGCGTCATGTTTTAAAACAGATGTATAAGGAAGATGTTGAGCCTGTTTTTGCGTATTTGATGCATAAAAATTGTGAGACAATGGCCGTATTTAATGATGGATTATTTGATTATATTCCAGATCATATAATGGAAAAGAAAAAAGTGTTAAGAAATGCACAAGAATATCCTGAAGATTTTCCTTGGACGGGTGGCCCTTGGTCTTGGCTTGCGGATATGCGTGATGGTTATCCTAAGATTACGTATATTAAGGATCTTAGTGAAATTCAATATCCAGTAAATAAGATTCAGACAATTGAGGATGAAGAGGTAACTACCCAATTGGCTTTGGATATTCAAAATGAATTTAAAGATCAATATGAAGTGTTCCGTACTTGTCCTAGAGAATTAGAAATTTTGCCTAAGGGATATAGTAAGGGAGCTACTTTAGTTCGTATGATGGATATGTTTGGTTGGCATAAGGATAAAGTCTTCACATTTGGTGATGGCGAAAATGATGTGAGTATGTTTGGTGTTGTAACTCATAGTTTTGCGATGGGCCAGGCTATGGATTATGTAAAAGAAAAAGCAGCTCATGTGACCAAGTCCAATGTGGAACAGGGTATTGTAGCTGCTTTAAAGGATTTTAATATTTTGTGATATAGCTAACAACAAGCTTCATTGTGCTTTCTACACCATCATAGTGTGTTCTTTCCATTCCGTGGCTAGCATGAACACCAGGGCCGATCAAGGCTCCTTTGATGTCGTTACCACCGCGTAATGCGGCACTGACATCTGAACCGTATTGTGGGTAGATATCAACGGCATAATTAAGCTTGTTTTCTTTTGATAGTTCAACTAGACGAGTAATCATTTCGTAGTCGTATGGTCCGCTTGAATCTTTAGCGCAGATTGAAACGTCTTGTTCTGTACAAGCAAGATCTGTACCGATACATCCCATGTCTACGGCTAATAATTCTTCAACTTCTTCTGGAAGACAACTTGCTCCATGACCAACTTCTTCATATGTACTGAACATAATGACTAAGTCTCTTTGAGGTGTAATGCTGTTGTCTTTTAAGTATTTTAGTACGCCCATTAAAGCTGTAGCCGAAATCTTATCGTCTAAGAATCTAGATTTAATGAATCCACTTTCTGTGATTTGTGTTTTTGTGTCAATACAAATGAAGTCTCCGTTGCAGATACCTAATTTTTCAACATCTGCTTTTGAGTGTACAACTTCGTCGATACGAACTTCCATCGTATCGTCTTTTCTTTCTAATGTAGAAGCATCTGGATATACGTGTACGCTTGGTGAACAAGAAAGAATCGTTCCTGTATATACCTTTCCATCACGAGTATAGATCTTACAATATTCTCCGTCTAATGTTGGTAAACAAGGTCCTCCGACTTTAGTAATGGCAAGTTTTCCATTGTCTTTGATGGAACGAACCATAAGTCCTAATGTATCTAGGTGAGCACTCAATCCTAATGTGTGTTCAGAATCTTTTCCGTCTACATAGATCAACAAGTTTCCTTTTTGGTTACGTCCTGTTGTATAGCCTAATTTTTTAGCTTCCTCGTCCATGAAATCGATGGCTCTTTTTGTGTAGCCTGTTGGTGAATCAATATTCAAAATTTGTTTGGCGATGTCACAGACATATTCTTTATCAAATGGTTGCATATTTTAAAACTCCTCCTGTATGTATTATACGCTTTTATACAAATTCAAGACAATGTATTCATCTTTTTTTTGAAAATTGTGATATTGTACAAGAAAAGGAGGCTAATAGTATGGAATTAAATGTAAGAGAAGAAAATTTAAAGGATTTATTTAAACAGTTTCAAGTGGAACATAATGAGAATTGTGAGACAGTATTTATTGATAATAATGATGAACATTTAGAAAACTATTTAAATGAATCAAATACAGTATATTTACATATGGTGGATTATGAAGTAAGACATCTTGATTTGAGTAAAGTAAATACAATATTTGTGAATAAAGAGTATGCGAGTAAATTAGAAAATGGAATTCAGGATGAACAAAGACTTCTAGAACTACTATTAAATAAATATCCCAATCTTAGAGTTGTATTAATTACTGATAAAAAGGGTGCTTATTATAAAGATAAGGACATGATGATTTACCAGAAAGAATTGGCTTCTAATTTTGATAAAGACTTATTCTTAGTTAAATATATGGCTTCAGAATTAAAGGGTAATTCAGAAATGACATCTCTATATCGAGGTGTGAATCAGTAAGTTGATATTTATCATCTTTCTCGTTATAATACAAATACAGAAAAGACTACTAGATATGGTGGTCACTCTGGATTAGGTAGAAGCGCTAATCCCGTTGTGAGTGGGTGGTTAGCGCTTTTTATTTTCTTCATGAATAATAATGATCACTCGTATGAGTTGTAAAATAGCTATTAAGACAATAGTTATATCAATATTAACTTGAATTTGCATACGCCTATTCCTCCATCCCGGGGATCGAAAGTCTCAAGGATTTATCCAGAGGAAACCACCTGCCATATCTAGTAGCAATTCCTATTATAAATACCCAATGTGAAAAAGACATTAACTCTCAAAACTTTTTGAAAAACTTAAAATTAACCTATGACGATGTCGAATAATGTCTTTTGCGGTGCAAAGGTGAAATATAACTTAAAAATATAAATTCTGCTTTATATAAAGTGTATGCTGAGAGCATACACTTTTGTTTTTATATAGAAATATATAGGAAACGGCTTACATTGGTGATATAATGCATATAACATAATTACTTTATGGAGGGCGTTACAATGAATAATAAGTATGTATTGGGATTAGATATAGGAATTACATCAATAGGCTGGTCTATTATTGATGAAGTTAAGGGAAAACTTTTAGATATGGGAGTTCATATGTTTGAACAGGCAACTCCTGCGCAAGAAGCAAGATTAAATCGTTCCGCAAGAAGAACGTTGAGAAGGAGAAATTGGAGAAAGAAACAATTAAAAAATGCATTTATTGAATTTGGATTAATTTCAAAGGAAGAAATGAATCAAAGAGACTATTTGAGTTATACTGCAAATTCAGATACTTTTACTCGTCCTGAAGAGGATACAGTTTATCATTTAAGATTGAAAGCGTTGAATGATAAAGTATCTTTAAGAGAACTTTTGTTGTGTTTATATAATATCTGTGGGACTCGTGGTCATTTCTTGATGGAAAATATAAACTTTGCTTCTAGTGAACCCATTACTTTTGAATTCTTTGTTGAACAGTTTTATGAATTTACTCATGCATATGTTAATTTTGAAGAAGATACAAAAGAATTTGAGCAGACAATACTAAAACCTATTTTTGAAAAAGGAAAAGTAAAGTCTAATGAATTAAAGTCTTTGTTAAAGGATGAATATACAGTAGAAGCTGAGGATAATGATGCATTATTGGAAATTTTAAAATTGATTTGTGGCTTTAAATGTGATTTGAAGAAAATTAGTGAGTCTGTTGTACTTGTTCAAGAGGATAAGACAAAAGATTCTGTAAAATTAGATGAATTATTGAAGATGGATAACTTAAATGAATTCTTAAATAATGCAGTAGAACTTTATGATGTAATTGTGGTTTCTCAGATTTTAAAAGATCATAATTATATTTGTGAAGTGGCTGTAGAAAAATTAAATGAAGTTCTTAAAGTTCAAAAATTAGAACATTCAGATCCAGATAAATATAAAGAAGAAAAGAAGATAATTCAGAGTAAAATGAGTAAGGCAATTGGAGAACGTTTGCGTGTTGTGAAGAACATGGAGAATAAGTATCCTAATGGCTTGTATGTAAAAGAAGCTAGTGATATTTTGCATAAACAACAAAAATTTTATCCTAATTTGATTACGGATAATTTCATTGAAGCATGTATTTCTACAATCAAAGCACGTATTCCTTACTATATTGGACCATTGTCTTCACAAGCTAAGAATAGTTGGATTGATCGTAAAGATGGTACATTTAAGTATGGGTATGACTATTGTAAGGATGCTTTAGTAAATGAAGAAGAGAGTATTCAAAATTGGAAGTTAAATATGATTTCACATTGTACATATTTACCTGAAGAATATGCACTTCCTAAAGGATCATTTATTGCAGAGACATTTAGCTTATTGAATGAATTGAATATTCTAACTGCAATTGATAAGGATGAAAACCGGTATTATTTAACTCGTGAAGATAAATTAAAAGTTTTTGATGAATTATTTTTGAAGCGTACAGATTATGTTTCGCATAAAGAAGTTGCAGAATTATTAAATTTAAAATCTTTTGGTCCTAAAGACTCTCGTAAAGAAGGTAAGTTTAAAAATAGATATACTTTATATCAAAATATAATTAGTGTATTTCCTCAATTTGAATTGCATTCTATTCTTGATTTATTTGATGAGAATGAGAAAGAAAAAGTTAACAAAATTGAAGATATTATTTTGAATTTAAACTTATTTGATGAAGAACAATCAAAAATTAATTATTTCACTAAGAAGTTGAATTTAGATGAAAAAGATGCGAAGAAATTAGCTAGATATAAATCAAATGGATTTTATGCTTTCTCTAAACAATTTATTATGGAAACTAAGATGAATGTGGATGGAGAAACATTGCTTGAGGAAATGTTAAGGGATAATTCTGAAAATCAAAAGAATGAACAGATGACCTTGATTACAGAAGCAACGGACTTGGATGGAAATAGAATTAATTTTGATTCTAACAAGTATATGACTTTATTAAAGGATACGAAGAAGTTGTCTATTGATTTATTAATGCAAGATGGTAAACCATTTATTCCGATTGCTAGACCTGTCATAAGAGCTTTAAATGAATGTTTTAAGCTATACGAAGAAGTTGTTAACACTTATGGAGTTCCTGATCGTGTTGTGATTGAAACGGCAAGAGATTTGAAAGATAGTGCTCATGATGGTGATGAACCAGCTAAGCATTTTGATCAAATGAAAAATTTGTATGATTACTTAACTAAACAAATGAAGGAACAGAAAGATAATGCTAAAATATCGAAACAGTATCTGGAAGATTGGGATGTTATTCAACCTTATTTAGAGAAGAATAAGCGTAAAGTCGAACTATATATACGCCAAAATGGTCGTGATATGGTAACTGGAGATGAGATTGACATTCAAAAATTAGAAGATTATGAAATGGATCACATTCTACCTCGTGGTTTTGGTGATAATTCTATGGATAACTTGATGTTGATTAAAAAAGAAATCAATGGAAAAAAGGCAGATAGACTTCCATTAGAATACATTGAAGCAGAAACTGTAACTAACCAGGCTGGAAAACGCATTATTTCTAGTGATTTTAAACGTAGATGTTATGAATTAAATGGAATGAAGTTGATTTCGGATAAGAAATTAAAACGATTATTATTAGCATCGACTGATGAAGCAATGGGATTTATCAATCGTAATTTAGTGGATACTCGTTATATTATTCGAGAATTAATGGCTATTTTAAGAGCTTATAACACAGTTAATAATTATGATACTCATATTGTTTCATTGCGTTCTTCGTTTACAACGGTATATAGAAATGCATTTAATATGAAGAAAAATCGTGATATTGGTGATCAACACCATGCTCATGATGCTTCTATTGTTGCGATTGCAGATATGGTTTTATCGACATATTATCCAAATTATGATGAACGTGGAAATAATAAGTATTATCAAGAATTCTTGAAGAGAATGATGGAGTCACAAGGACCAGATAGTGATAAATCGGAAAATCAAAAGTTGTACAATTTCATAAGATATGCCTACAATAAACGCTTTGGAAATTTCCCAAATGATAATGATTCATTGGTTTCTCAAGCGAGAGCTACAGTACCTTTATATTCTGTTAAAGCAGAGAAGAACTATAAAGGTGCATTCTTTGATGCAAATGAACTTCCTAGATATGACACTAAAGGCAATGAGAAAAAACTTGGTGTTTTAGGAATATTAGGTGTTAATAAAGACGGTAGAATATATAATAAGATTAAATGTGTGGCAGTTGATTTCTATAAGTATACAGATAAGAAGGGCAAGAAAGCTTATGTAGGAATTCAAATTCCAAAAGTAATAGTGAATGAAAATGGTGAAATAGATAAAGAACAATATATTAAGTTGATAAAGAATTATTACAAAGTGCCTGAACTATTAGATGAGAATGGCAATGTGAAGGAATATTATTTCCGGTTACGAATTTTCAAGAATGATTTATTCTATGAGACAGAGACTAATACAATTTTAAAATTTGGCGTTGGCTCAATAACAAAAAAGTTATTAGAACCATCTCATATATATTGCTTAAGCTATAATGATATCTATAAAGAGGTATATAGTTTAAGAAAAGAAATGGCTGTACGTTTTGATTTTAAGGAGAACATTGTAAATCCAAGTGGTCATCATAAGTTCGGGGATTATGCAGTTAATGAATTGTTTGATTTTTGCTTAGATAATTATATGAATCTAGAAAATCCGAAAAATCAAAGAAAATTGGTAAGTAATACATTTAATGATATGATGAAAAAGCAGATGAATACAGTTGGAAAAATTAATTATCAGTGGTTTTTAGAAACAATTGTTTATTTGAATTTGATTGTTAATAGAAAATGTTCACCATTAGATCGATATAGACCTGGTACAGATATTGTGAAAAAGAAGAACAATGAAGATGCAGAATATATCAAAATCAAATCTAGCATTTTAGGAATTCGTTATACATATAATGAAAATGGTAAATTATTAATATCAGGTCCTAGAAAAGCTCCTGGAAAGTATTCTAAGATTAAAAAGGAAAAGTTCTCTTGGAAAATTTGTAGCGACGTGCTACAATAAGTGTGTCAAATAATACAAATGAATTTAGTCTGGAAGAATAAGATTTAAATTCGAAAACTATTAGAGATAGCTAATTGTGGCTATCTCATTTTTTATTATAGTTTTTTAATATGGGCTGGAAAAGTAGTAATTGGAACTGAGTGTACAGTGTCATTAACATTAAATCGAATGAAAATTACAATAGGAAATGAATATCAGAATATACCATTATGTGATTTGGATACAGTGATTTTCTCGCATGATCGAATCACTATGACAATTCCAATGTTGTCAAAATTGGTAGAGAATAATATTAATGTAATAATTTGTGATTCAAAGAATGATCCGATTGGTATTTTCCAACCGTTTAACAATCATTCTTTGGTATTTAAGCAATTGAATAAACAGATTAATTGGAAAATAACTCGGAAAAAGAAATTATGGAAATTTATAATAGAACAAAAAATACAATCTGAAATAGATGTGTTGGATTTGATTTACGAGGATTGTGATGAATTAGAGACTTTAATTGGTTATAAGAATTCAGTTTATAATGATGATCAAACGAATCGAGAAGCAGTGAGCGCAAAGTGTTATTTTGGAAAGATGTTTGGAATAAAGTTTTATAGAGATGATAAGAATGATGTAAGGAATTTTGCTTTAAATTATGGATATAAGATTTTAGCTAGCTATATTTCAAAATGCATAACAGCCAGAGGATTATTAACTCAGCTTGGAATTCATCATATTGGCGAATCAAATGCGTTTAATTTAACATACGATTTTATAGAACCATTAAGAGTAATAGTAGATGTATGGGTTGAGGAAAATATTAAGGAAAGCTTTAGTGTAGCTCAAAAGCAAGAATTGATTGGTTTGTTAGAAACAAAGGTCTACATAGATAAAAAATGGATGCGTTTGAAAGATGCAATTGAAGATTTAATTGATTCTTATATTGGTTTTTTGAATGAAAAAACAGATGACATTTTGAGAATTGATTTTTCAAAGGGAATTCGCTATGGAGGGGAGTAGTAGATTTGTGCGATTAATACTATTCTTTGATTTGCCCCAAGAAACAAAAACAGATCAAAGGCATTACAGACAATTTGTAAAATATTTGAAAACAGAAGGATTTATACGAATCCAATATTCAGTTTATGCAAAATTGTGCATAAATAATGACTCAGCTAAAACGATTCAAAAAAGGCTTAAAAACAATGTTCCTGATAATGGGGATATACGATATTTAATAATAACTGAGAGGCAATATCAAAACATTGTGAATATGAATAGTAATTATACTTTACAAGAAAACATTACGACAACAGATCGTACTTTAATTATAGGAGGATTAAATAGTGAAAATAATACATGAGGAATCTGTCTACTTGATTCCAGAAGATAATAATATAGTAGTATTAGCAGGTGTTAAACAAAAAGATATAATAGATTGTTTTACGAATCAATTCGTTAAAAAGAAAAGAAATTATTGTAAAGTATTAGATTCTGAAAATCAGCCAATTAAACCAACTGAACTTAATTTTATTTATTACCCATATGGTAATGATATTAATTCTAATTTTGAATTTGGAACAAAATCTATATTCAATATTGAAACAACTAATCTTATTCAAGAAAATGAAAATGATTTTAAATCGTTTGAATTGATTAGAGAAGGATTTAGAAATTTAACAACTGATCATGGCATGTATAAATTGAGAGAAATATTAACAAGAAATATACAGTGTAATATTAATTTAGAAATATCTGATTTTGATATTTCTAAATTTTTGTCAATGCTAGATATAAATGCAGATGGTATTTCAGTAGATAAACAATACATTATGGTTTACAACTTGTTATTGTTTGTGAGTAGAAATCAATTTAATGTTGTGTATATTGATTTTCCTATTACACAAACAGTATTAAAATGGTTGAAATCGTTTGATCAAGATAATATCCTGTTTCTTTTAAATAATGATAATATGGTTTGTGATTCTTTTGAAGAACTAACAAAATTTGCGATGCTGATTGTTTCTAATAAAGATTACATAGAAAAATATGAATATGATTTAAATCAATTTAATAACATTTCCTATATACAAAACCCTTATACTATGCTTCATAAGCAGCAGCAAACAGAAAAAAACATTCGATTAATGGAACAATTTGAAGATAAAAATACAACTTTTTATTTAACATTTAATGATACTTATACTCAAGATATACTGTAAATAAAGCATAAATGTGCTATAATAAGGCCAACAGTTCTTGAGGACTAAGTTTATTTGTATTATTTGAACGCAAATGCAAATGCATCTAACTCTATATGGTTCTTGAGGACTAAGTTTATTTGTATTATTTGAACTTAGACGCTATACGAAAAAATGAGAAATTAGTTCTTGAGGACTAAGTTTATTTGTATTATTTGAACTCAAATTTAAGACCTTGGACAGAAGAGGGGTTCTTGAGGACTAAGTTTATTTGTATTATTTGAACAGCATTTTATTTCGCAAGGAATCATAAAGAGTTCTTGAGGACTAAGTTTATTTGTATTATTTGAACATTAGAAATTGATGCTATGAATAACACGTTGTTCTTGAGGACTAAGTTTATTTGTATTATTTGAACGATCGTGATGGTGCTTACGGTTCTCAATGGTTCTTGAGGACTAAGTTTATTTGTATTATTTGAACGGCGATCAGAAAGACCTATGGGATGCAATAGTTCTTGAGGACTAAGTTTATTTGTATTATTTGAACGAATAAAGATTCTACATATGGTTATAACTGTTCTTGAGGACTAAGTTTATTTGTATTATTTGAACTTAAACTCATGCTGAAGAAACTTGATGAAGTTCTTGAGGACTAAGTTTATTTGTATTATTTGAACAAGTCAATAAAAAATAAAACCCTCTTTTATGTTCTTGAGGACTAAGTTTATTTGTATTATTTGAACTTTTAAAGCACATAGAGGACGAAAACATAAGTTCTTGAGGACTAAGTTTATTTGTATTATTTGAACCGTTGGCAGAAAGCGATACTTCATTTCAGGTTCTTGAGGACTAAGTTTATTTGTATTATTTGAACAACAATCAGTCTGTCATTTCGTGGACGTTGGTTCTTGAGGACTAAGTTTATTTGTATTATTTGAACTTGATGATCAAAAAAGAAGTATTGCTATTTCTTGGGTGTTATATTAACTACCACATACTCACAAATACCCTCTGTTCTTATTGGAAAACCCCAACCAATAAGGTCTGAATTAATGATCTTTGTGTAGCTTTTGAATGTTTCTTTTTTGTAGTTACCCGCAAAGTCGGGTTGTAAATGGTACGAATAAGAGAGTGGGAACATTTGTCCGTTATGAGTATGTCCGCTGAGTTGAAGGTTGATATTGTTTTTGATATTTTCTTTTGTGCCTTGGGTTGATGGTCCAGGATGATGTTGTAGGTTTTGTTTGTTAGATTGTAGTCTTTTGCTTTCTTTCGGTTTCTGTTTGTGTAATCTTTTCTGCTGATTAGAGTTATGTTATTTAAATGTACTTCTTGATCATTTAGAATGGTAATGTTGTTTTTTGTGATTTCTTGATTGAGTTCATTTCTTGTGAATTTTATCTTGTTTTCGTGATTGCCATATACAAAATAAACAGGGGCTACTTTAGTAAGTCTTCCAAGTTGTTTAAATAGGATTTCCATATCTTCTTTTGATGTGGATTCATCCACGAAGTCTTCGCCAAGTAGATAAAAATTTGGTTTTCTTTTCTTGAATACGATTAATAATACAAGCAAACAGAATAATGTATGTACAGCCCACATAGCTTGATACGTATGCATATTTGAACAATTGATTAGTAATGCGATACAAATGGCGTATCGTATTTTTTTGTTGGATTTATTATTTAAAAGATCATTTAGTAACATACATAACCCAATTTCTAGAATGAGGATTCCAATTTGAAAATAGATTATACTATCACTTCCTTTTTGCTTTATCTTACAGCATTGTTAGAAAGATTTCCTGGCTTATGCAGTATAATAGAGTGGGTGAGAATATGTATAAAATATTGATTGTAGAAGATGATGAACTCATCTCAAAAAAATTAGAATCGTTTCTTAAATCTTGGAACTATGATGTTAATCGAGTTGTTGATTTTTATAATGTAATGGACGCATTTCAATCTTTCAATCCAGACTTAGTATTAATGGATATAACACTGCCTTATTTAAATGGATATTTATGGACGGAAAAGATTCGTGAAGAATCCAAAGTTCCAATTATCTTTATTTCAAGTGCTACAGACAATATGAGTATTGTGATGGCTATCTCTAAGGGTGCGGATGATTTTGTGTGCAAACCATTTGATTTAAATGTTCTAGCTGCTAAAATAACAGCTATCTTACGTCGTAGTTATGACTTTGTATCCAATCATAATATCCTTGAATATCAAGGTGTACGCTTTAATTTAGATGATAATACGGTATGTTTTCAATCTTCTCAAATGGAATTGAGCAAGAATGAGGCGAAGATCCTACGTTTACTTATGGAAAAGAAGGGGACGATTGTATCTCGAGATAGTTTAATGGAATATTTGTGGAAGACGGACTTTTATGTGGATGAAAATGCACTGAGTGTGAATGTGAATCGTTTGCGTAAAAAGTTAGAGAGTATTGGCATTGTGGATTTTATTCAAACAAAAAAAGGATTGGGATATAAGATATGAAGTTGTTTAGTCATTATTTAAAAGATCGAGCGTTCTTTATCGCAATTTATGTTGTGAGTGTATTTGTCTGTTTCTGTGTCTTTAAACTCTATAATTTAGAACTTGAAGCTTTTACATATGCCTTTATGATTTTATGTGTTTTGTTGGTGGTTTGTTTCTTTTGGGATTACTACAAATACTATAGGCTTTCCGAGCTTTTCCTGCTCGGCGTTGAGCGCCTCGAAGCTGGCGCGGGGCATAAAGACCTCGCCGCGCACGATCAGACGGGCGGGCGCGTGCTCCAGCGTCATGGGGATGGAGCGGATGGTCTTGAGATTTTCCGTTACATCCTCGCCGATCAGGCCGTCGCCGCGCGTTGCGCCGCGGACGAACTGTCCGTCGACATATTCCAGCGCGACGGAGAGACCGTCGACCTTCGGCTCGACGGAGTATTCCGCGTCCGGCTCCTCCTCGCGCACGTGCGCGTCAAAGTCCCGCAGCTCGTCATAGGAAAACACGTCCTGCAGGCTTTCCAGCGGGACGGCGTGGCGCACCTTGACAAATTCGCTCAGCGCCTGCCCGCCGACGCGGCGCGTCGGACTGAGGGGCGAGGCGTACTGCGGGTACTGCGCCTCCAGTTCTTCCAATCTGCGCAGCTTGTGGTCATAGTCATAATCGCTCATTTCGGGGTTGTCGAGCACGTAATAAAGATATCCGGCGTGTTCCAGCTCCCGTGTGAGCTGTTCAATTTCCTGTTTCGGTTCCATATTGTTCCCAGCCTTCCGTTGTAGTCAGATGTCCCAGGTTTACGTACGTTTCAGGCACTGTGCCGACGATCACGGTCTGCGCGAGCATGACGTCGCTGTCCACGTCGACCGTCTCATAGCCAACGGTCGTCAGGATGGTCAGGCTGATGGTGAATTTCACCTTCAGCGTCTGCAGCGTCTGGTTGATCCCGGCTGCGGTAAAATCCGAAAAAAAGTCAGCGTTCGACATGTCCTTCTGCGTGGTCTTCTTGTCCGCCTTTTCTTCGGCGTC
>OGZO01002301.1_pt1 | contig 13209 bp, 15 predicted proteins | sample 1576721 | NCBI WGS metagenome assembly OGZO01 (sample SAMEA3541516, study PRJEB24748) | human gut metagenome | biome: human gut; feature: human-associated habitat; material: faeces | place: China | collected 2012 | reverse complement strand
TCTTATAAAATGCTTTATATTCTTTCTTAAAATCAAAAGCCATAACAACCTCCAAAATTCCAACTTGTCTTTATAAATCATTTACTCCGTAACCGCAATCTTGATCACGCCGTCCAGACGGTTTTCAAAGATGCGGTATGCCTCTTCAATATCTGCAAGAGGGTATCTGTGCGTGATCAGCGGCGTTGTATCGATCTTGCCTTGCTCGATCAGGTTTAGGATTTCCGTGCAGTCGCAGCCATCCACACCTCCGGTCTTAAAGGTCAGATTCTTGCCGTACATATCGGGCAGAGGGAGTGTCTGCGCCTCGTCGTAGAGAGCAACTACCGTCACAACGGCATTAGATCTGGCACACTTCCACGCAAGTTGGAAGGTGTCCTTAGCTCCGGCGACCTCCAGAACCACATCCGCGCCGCCGTGATCCAAGTTGGCGTGGACATAATTCTCACATTCCTCCGGTTGGCAAAGCAGCACATCAGGATAGTGTTCCTTGACAAACTGCACTCTTGCCGGATCTTTCTCGCATACAATGATCCGCTTCGGCTGTTTCAACATTACGCAAAGCAGCGTACAAATACCGGTCGGTCCCGCACCGATGATCAGAACTGTATCTTCATTTGTGATCTCGGAGATACGAGCCGCCCAGAATCCCGTTGCCAGAATATCTCCTACGAATAACGCCTGTTCATCGGTCACGCTGTCGGGGATCTTGTTCAGTCCCTGATCGGCATACGGCACTCGGACAAACTCAGCCTGTCCGCCGTCGATGCGGCAACCTAACGCCCAACCGCCGTTTTTATCGGTGCAGTTGTTGACAAAGCCATGCTTGCAGAAGAAGCACTCACCGCAGAAGGTTTCTACATTTACCGTTACCCGATCACCGGGCTTGACATTCATAACTTCTGCACCGACTTCTTCCACGATGCCAACCATCTCGTGACCTACGGTGATACCGGGAACAGCTCTCGGCACAGAGCCATGCTTGATGTGCAAGTCACTCGTGCAGATCGATCCAAGCGTTACCCGGACGATTGCATCCCGTGTATTTATTATTTGCGGCTTCGGCTTGTCGGTCAGGGCAAACTTGCCGTGTTCAATATAGGTTAATGCTTTCATTTGTTTTCCAGTCCTTCTGCCCATTTTGCAAGGTCGGCACCGCTGACGGATGCCTTGAAGACCTTGCCGTCCAGCAATTTCGCTCCCTTGCAGCTCGGCAGCAGCTTTTCGTTGGTTTTGCCCATATCACTGCCACCAGAAGTTGCAAACGGAATGATGGACTTACCGGTCAGATCATAGCTTTCAAGGAAGGTGTTGATGATCGTCGGCGCAACATACCACCAGATCGGGAAACCGACAAACACGGTATCGTAGTCGTTCATATTGTCTCGCTTACCGGCGATAGCAGGACGAGATGCCGGATTGTTCATCTCAATCGTACTGCGGGATTTCTTGTCCATCCAGTCAAGGTCAGCTTTGGTATAGGGTACTTCCGGCTCAATGGCGTAAAGGTCTGCGCCGATAGCCTCGGATAATTTCTCTGCCACCTTTGCGGTCACACCGCTTGCAGAGAAGTATGCAACTAATTTTCTGCTCATAAATGCCTCCAATTTCATTCGTCTTGATCCAGTCCGCCGTTCAGTACAAGGTACAGCAGTACCTCCATCATGTCAGCGATCTTTGCAAGCGTAATATTCTCATCTTTAGACTTGATAATCAGGCGGAAAACTGCATAGAAAACATCGTTTCGATCAAGCTCAGTTTCGATTTCAAATCGTTCGAGAAGGTTTTCGATGCGTTCCAAATCCGGTCCGTCTTCCGGCTTGAACGAATCCTGCATTCCCAGCAAGGATGCAAGCCGCTCATCTTTCATGATTGCATCGTATTCCACAAGCTGTTTCGCTTCTTCCGGCATCAGCTCATCAAAGTAGTTGATGAAGATGTGGACACGAATGCCACCGTTCTTGTCGGGAGAGAAGCAGACGGAGTGCGACTTATCCGCGATCTCCTTCAAAAATCCGAGGTCTTCCGGATCACCAAACTCTGCGAAGGGAAGGAACATATTGATTTCAGAATGCCAGTGATGGTAGTCAACAATTCCCTCAATACGACCACGATGCCGTTCCACAAACGCATCGCAGCGTTCCAGAAGGTACTCATAGTTCTTCTTGTCCTCAGGAATGATGATCTTTGGTATCTTGTCCATTGCGTCGGAGTACGCTTTCAGCATACCTCCGTTGACTGCACGGTCAAACACTTCATCGCACCATTCATCGTATTCACCTGACTCGGCTTCTCGATAATCCCGCTCAAAGATAATATCGTCCATAGCCTTACCCCTTTATGATTTTTTCAAGCTGCTTTTCGGTTGCAGCAGGAAGAAGCGATTGAAGGTGCTTTAGAATATGCTCTCTGGATTTTTGCGGATCTTCCCCGTATGCAGATGTGATGAAGTCATAACCAAAGAGGACTTCCGGTATTGAATACTCTGCAACGCCCCAACCGTAGGGCTTGCCGTATTTGTCCTGCATATAGACGAAATCTGCAATGCAGACATAGCTCTGCATTTGCAGTCGTGTGATGCTGGTTTCAAAGCCGGTGTTTCCGCCTTTGTGGTAGTTTCTGGCTTCTTTCAGACGCTTGGAAAGGATTCTGCCTTCATCTGCTATGGTTTCATAAAGCTCCTTGTCCTTGTAGGATGCCAGACCGTCATCCCAACGGGCGTCAAAATCATAGCCATCGCGCCGGAAGTTTGCAAAGTCAGGAATCCACTCTCGGCTCACGAATCCAGCTTTCTTGTTAAATAGTTTTCCATAGAGGCATTTGCCGCTCCGTGCTGCCGGTCCTTTCCATTCCCACGGACCGTCCGCGTCATCTGCAAACCACAACTCCGGTGGGCATAGCTCTTCAACAGAGAAACCGGGAATCTCGTTTCGGAAGAAGGGCAGGAACCCGTATTGCTCGACGGTGGCAATCAGGTCATCGGCGCTATGTAGTTGTCCTGCGTATGCTTCAATCATTGTTGCTCCTCTTCATAATACCTAAGACAATCCTCATTACAGGATTGTGTTGGTTTCGACAACAGGCATCCTATATAATGAATTTATCAGACAGGAAAGTCCTTAAAAACATCAAATATCGCTGTTTTCATCCTTCCGGTTTGATCTGCTTCAAAAAGTCTGCATGAGGGACATAAGGCAAGTTCAATCCCCATCCCATACGATTCATTTCATTTAACTTAATCAGCATCAGATTGATGTTCGTTCCCATCATTGCTGAGAGCTGCACCACATCATAGCCTTCTTGCATATACTCAACCAATTCGTCATTGTCGATGATGAGATGGGCAGCAAAAGCATTTGCCTCGTATTCCGGCTTAGATCGCATATCGAACAGCGTAAACTCCGGCAAGGCATTTCCTTTCTTGGCAAGATCGCGGTGGAACACATCATGTCCGATTTCATGACCGCAGACCATCTGCATGACCATGTGTTCCATGCCGGAGTTCAGCAGGATGTGTCTTTCTTTGTGCCGGTAGGTATACATTCCCAGCAGATCGTTCAGCGTGTCTATGTAATGCACATAGATACCAAGCTCACGGGCGATTTTCAATGTATCTCTCGTGCCGCAGCTTCTCACAATGCTGTTTGCTTTTTTATAAATTTCCTCGGAGCGAATGATCACGGAACGCTCACCCCCTTCAAGTTGCAAGTTTCCATTTTGATTATAGCAAAGGAATAGTACGATAAAACGGACAGTTAGGCGTTTGGATCGCTGTCAGTCGCTTTATATTTCTTCGGTGTGTATTTCTCGACATTACGAGCTTTGGACTCCCAGTAAATATCCTGCAATGCCTTCATCACAGCATCCTTGTCCTGTTCGGACAGCATGCCTCCGGCAAATAGACCCGACATACCATCAATCAAGTCCTGCGCCTGTTTCATTCCACGAGTGCCATATTGCTCGGATGCCTGAACGACAAACGCATCGTCCTCGCTCAGAAAGTAATTGATGTCAACACCGAAGAAGTCAGCGATTTTCTTGTAGTTATCCCTTGTCCGAGGGAAAGAAAGATTGTTTTCGTACCGGGTGATCATGCGTCTGTTGATACCTAAACCGTCAGCTACCTGCTGCTGAGTCAAGTTCTTTTTTTCTCGCTCTGCCTTGAACTTCTCACCGAATGTCATTTTGGTAATCACTCCTGTTCACAAAAAGTTTGCGACATTGAATTGCTCAAACCTATTGACAAGAGCATTTCAAATGCGTATAATAATGCTGTGAGTATTTCAACTACTCATATTCTACTCGGAACTGCTCATCCTGTCAAGGGGTTGAGCAAAAATACAAGAAAAAGTTACAATTCACGGCTGCGGTTTCCCCGTAATCCAGCCGTGAATCTGAGAAACGGAGTGAGGATCGCAAAATGGAGTGTCAATGCAGGAAAGCCTATGTGTCGGTGAATGTGGATGTTGACGAAGAAGGAACGGTGCATCCCCGTTTTATCCGATGGAAGAACGGTCTGATTTTTCAGATCGATCAAATTCTTTACAAGTGCCGTGCCAGCTCTAAGAAAGTTGGCGGCGGTGGTATTCGCTACACCGTCATGATTCGAGGAAAGGAGTCTTTTCTGTTTCATGAAGGAGACAAATGGTTTGTCGAAGCAAAGGAGAGCAGCTAATGATTTTATCCCACAAGGAAATAGAAGAAATTGCCGCAGCCGTAACAGAGGACTTTAACGAGTTCTTTTTCGGCTCTCAGGTTGAAGAAGTCCAAGCTCCAAGGGCTACGCCCATTGACCAGCTTGCAAAGGACTATCTCGGTCTTACCGTATCATTCGCAAAGCTGTCGAAGGACGGGAGCATCTGCGGACTTACGGCTTATGCCGATACAGAGTACGCAGTTGAGGAAGGAGGCGCTATCCGCAAACTTGCGCTCAGGCAAAATCAAGTTCTGCTGGATGAGAGTTTTATTCAGCCCGGACAAGTTCGGGCGCTTTGCGGAAAACGCAGATTCACATTAGCGCACGAGTGCGCCCATCAGATTCTCTATCAGATGGAGAGTGATGATGTCAAACAGGCTTGCAGAAAGAAATACGCTGCAAGGACAGCCTACTCCCTCCGGGACTTGAAGACTCGTGAGGATTGGAATGAGTGGCAAGCAAATGTACTGGGTGCGGCACTTCTAATGCCGCAGAAGGAAATTGACCTTGCCATGTGGTTTTTTGCCGGAGGTAGGAAGCTCAAGTGCTATGAAGGGCGTTTCACCTACAATGACAGACTGACATTGACAAGGCTCTGTGGGCAACTCGGTGTCTCAAAGTCTGCCGCCGTAATCCGGCTCAGGCAGCTCGGCTACCTCGAAGACATGGCATACAGTGATTATGCCGATCCGTTGGAGGTGCTGACATGAAGCGAAATATCCGCGTCAAGGACCCATCCCCGGAGATGCTTGTCAAGATCAGACGGGCGCGTCACGCCATCTCATCACAAGAGATGAGAATTATCAAATGCCCATACTGTGGGCATAGTGCAATCCATGTTTTTGAGGACACACGAGGTCATGTCCAAGCTAAATGTAAAATGTGCGGACGAGAAACCGTGTTCAATGTCCTCAGTATGAGACGGTTATTCCTCAACCTCAGATAGAGGTAGAGATAACAAATAAATATTTTTGATAGCTGTGCTGTGGAGCCGCTGATTGGTGAGTCTTCCTAATGCCGCATGAACAGAGTGTTCGCACTCTGTTTTATCGGCATGGGATCATGAACTCACCGGTCATGCGGCTCTTTTTTTAGTCTCTTCCATCCGCTGCTCTGCGATGCAGCGGAAAGGAAGAACTATGAAAACCCCAATCGAATTTGACTATGACCTCTGGACTACGGAGGACGGCAAGTGCATGGTGCGCGTGAAGCAAACCGGCGAAGTATGCGAGGTCAGCAGAGAAACAATGAAGATTCTGCGCAACGAAGAAAAGAAACTCAGACGCTCTATGTCGGGAGTACCTGTCATTGGATGTGAAGAAGAGGAAACTACCTTACTTTCACTTGACTATGTGAGCTATGAAGGCGGCGAAGACATGAGTCCAGCTTGGCTGGCTGATCCTTTGGATTTCGAGAACGATGCTCTTTTTCACATTCGGCTCAAGGAGTTCAAAGCCGTTTTAACTCCTTTAGAGTTAAGCGTTTTTGAATGCTGTATTGTCAGGGATTTGACCATGCGAGGCTATGAAGAAGAGTTTCATGTGGACAAGTCAAAGGTATCAAGGGCAAAAAAGAGCATTCAGGAAAAATATAAAAAATTTTTTTGATTTGCGTGAGACAAAACGCAAAAAAATGTCCGTTGTAGTGTGAAGAGGGCGAACAAGCCTCCTTCGCGGTTCCTTGACAACTGAATAGTTCAGTGCTGCGGATCTTTCCTCTTTTCTCGAAGCAACTTATCTTCTGCCGCCAAGACCTCCAACCGGAGTGAGCGATCAACAGAGAGATTAAACAGCCGTGTGGTGCGGCTGCTTGCCATGATGGAAAAGTTGGGTACAATGATACTTCCGTTTCTTCTTTTGAAGGGGCGGCTCGGAGCGATCCTCGGAGGGGTGAGAGTCCCATGATACCGATTAACCGTTGGTAGTCCGCAGCATTCCCTATTCAGCAGGGGTGCGAGCTGCAAATATGCTGATACAAAGAACACTGTAACAAACACCCGCAAGGGTTTATCAGTGAATACAATGGGCAGCAGTCCATCACGGATTGCTGCCTATCAATTTGCTGATAAGGTGTTCTCGCGGCTTTACGCATAGAAAGGGAAAAATTTGGTCAGAATATTTATTGTAAAGGCGGTGATTGTATATGGCGAATGAGCAGAGCAAGAAAGACCTTCTTGAGTCGTTGGTTGATATTCGTGATGTGAAGATTGACAGGAGCAAGCCTGTTGAAGAGCGTATGAAGTCCTATGTAGAGCAGATCAAGAATCCGTATTTATTCAAGGTCGGCAATACAATCGTCAGAGTTTCCTACGCCAATACTCAGGCAACCATCAATGATAACTTCGTAAACCTTCTGGCGAGTATGTAAAGCAAAGGTCGAAGGTCCCGAAATGAATCTTTTTTGTGAACAAAGCAAATAAGGCTGGAATCTTGGTTGAAGATGTGCTATAATAAGCATGGACAAAATCAGTGAACACCACTGCCTACATTTAGTTTTCGGGCTTTCTGACCGGAATAATGTAAGGAGTGGCGTTTTATGCTGAAATTATCTTTAGACAGAGATTATAAAGCCGCCATCTACCTACGATTATCGAAGGAAGATGGCGATTTTTCTTTTTCCGGTGAGAAACTTGAGAGTGACAGCATTTCCAATCAGCGGTTGTTGATCATGGATTATCTCAAGAAGCACCCGGAAATCACAGTAGTTAAAGAATACTGCGATGACGGCTTTACCGGCGCAAACTTTGAGCGTCCTGATTTCAACAAAATGATGGATGCGGTTCGAGCCGGAGAAATTGACTGCATCGTGGTCAAAGACCTTTCTCGTTTTGGTCGTGAGTATATCGGATCTGGTGAGTATATCCAGAAGATATTTCCGCGCCTTGGCATTCGTTTCATAGCGATCAATGACCATTATGACAACGCCCAACCGGGTGCAGCGGATAACGAGCTGGTCTTGCCCTTCAAAAATCTGATGAACGATTCGTACTGCCGCGATATTTCTATCAAGGTCAGGAGTAATCTTGAAGCCAAGCGTCGGAGCGGTCAGTTTGTCGGCACCCGTGTTGTATTCGGATATATGAGATCGCCGGATAACAAGAATCAGTTGGTCATCGATCCCGAAGCAGCGTCCGTGGTGCAGGAGATTTTCAAATGGAAAGTAGAAGGATTGTCTCCGGCTCAGATAGCGGATCAACTCAACACAGCAAATGTACCGTCTCCGATTGAGTACAAAAAGGCTAAAGGCTCTAAACAGCGCACTTGTTTTCAGACAAAGCAAGTAGCCTTATGGAGTGCCGTTGCAATCTATCGCATTTTGAAAAACGAGATTTACACCGGAACGCTGGTGCAAGGAAAAACGACTTCTCCAAACCACAAGGTTAAAAAGACGGTGGCAAAGCCGTCTAATGAGTGGTCACGGACAGAGAACGCGCACGATCCCATTATTGCTCCATCTCAGTTCGATCTCGTCCAGCGGCTTATGCAGGACGATACAAGAAGCCCTGTCGGAGCAAAAGGTGTGCATCCTTTTTCGGGAAAAATCTTCTGTGCGGATTGTGGTAGCCCTATGGTTCGTCGGGTTACACGCACGGGCGGTCACGAATATGCCTACTTCATCTGTGGGGGAAACAAGAACGACAAGAACTCCTGCTCGTCCCATAGCATTAAGGAATCCGTTGTTTATGATACGGTTCTTGCAGTCGTACAAGGTCACATTGCGGCAGCTATGGATATGGCAGATGCACTGACGCAAATCGACAATCTTGCTTGGGAAAACCGAGAGCTTGAAAAGATCAATGCAAAAATAGCTTTTCAGGAAGAGATTATCGACAAGAACAGAAGGCTGAAAACCGGCGCGTATGAAGACTTCAAAAGCGACTTCATATCCCGTGATGAATACAAGATTTACACTGCCCGGTTTGATCAGCAGATTGCAGAAGCAACCGAAACTATCATGAGCCTCACCGGTGAACGCAACAGCGTCATGGGAGGCTTGGCTGAACAGCAAGGCTGGCTGGCTCAGTTCAAAGAGTATGAAAACATTCAAGAGCTTACCCGAAGAGCCGTGGTCAGCCTCATCGAATATGTCTGCGTTAATGAGGACAAGGAGATTGAGGTTCGTTTGATGCACGGAGATCGGTTTGCATCCATTGTGGACTTCCTCAGCGAACAAAAGGAAAAGGAGGCAGCCAAGAGAATAATCCATTTGACAAGGGAGGCGGTATAAATGGCACGAGTATCACGCAAAAAGCAAAACACGGTACAGACTCAGGTTGATACCTCCGTCCGCATTTGGAAAACCGCCCTCTATGTCAGATTGTCCGTAGAGGACAACGGAAAAGGCTCCGATTCCGTTGAGAACCAGACAGCACTTCTGGATGAGTATGTTGCCAATCATCCCGGATTGAACAAGGTTGCCATCTTCATTGATAACGGCTATACCGGCACAGATTTCCTGCGTCCGGAGTTTAACCGTATGATGGAGGCAGTCCAGGCAGAGCTGATAGATTGCATTGTAGTTAAGGATCTTTCCCGTTTGGGGCGTAATTACATTGAGACTTCTCAGTTTATTGAAAAGATTTGCCCCTTTTACGGACTGCGGTTTATAGCGGTCAATGACTCCTATGATACCGCAACCGTGACGAGTGAAGGTCAACTCTCGGCATCTTTGTCCAACATCGTTAATGACTACTATGCGAAGGACATTTCAAGAAAAGTCACTTCGGCATTGCAAGCGAAAATGGAGCGCGGTGACTATATCGGAAATTATGCTCCCTATGGCTATCGCAGAGATCCTGAGAGCAAAAACCACCTGCTTGTTGATCCTGAAACAGCACCGATTGTCCAGCAGATTTTCGAGTGGAGAGCTGCCGGAGTTAGTTATATGGGCATCAACAAGAAGCTCAATGATGCCGGAATCCCATCCCCCAGTCAAAAGAAGTTTGACAGCGGCATCGTAACCAACAACAATCGTAAAGACCGGACGATCCTTTGGAACAAGCACAAGATCACTGAGATATTGAATGACATTGTATATATTGGTCATCTCGCTCAGAAGAAGGGCAGTCAGTGCCTTTACAGTGGCATCCCGTATCACATTACCTCCAAGGATGAGTGGATTATAGCGAAAAACACGCACGATCCTATCATCAGTGATGAGCTGTTTGAGAAAGTCCAGCAGATCAACAAAGAAGCCGTGGAACGCACGAAAGCAAATTCCGGCAAGTACGATCATCTGCCAAAAGCAGTGAATATCTATGGCAAGAAATTCGTTTGTGCTGATTGTGGCGCAGTCATGAAGCTGACACGATCCATCAGTACAAAGAAAGACAAGGCTTATTTCACATTCAAATGCCCCACCTATGCAGAACACGGCGCACGAGGCTGCTCCGACATCAAGATGCGTAAGGGTGATTTGGATGAAGCGGTATTTGCGTTTATCAAAGCGCAGATGGATGTCTTTCTCGATATGGAAAGCACGATCCGCCGATTGCTTGCTATGAAGAAGTCCAAGCTCAAGCAAAACAACACTGTTCAGGAGATCAGGGCTTTGAAGCAGAAGTTGGCTCATAAACAGTCTCTACTCAGTGGAATGTATGTTGATCTCAAGGAAGGCTTGCTTTCTCAGGAGGAATATGGTCATCACCGTGAAATCATCGGAGAAGACATCCGTGCATTGGAATTGAAACTCTCTGAGTTGGAATCTGCAAAGACGGAAACCGAAGAGCAGATTACAGGCGAGATGAAGTGGAAATTCATGATTCAGCGTTATTATGACGCAACCGAGATTTCTGCTGATATGGCAGACGCATTCATTGAAAGCATGAAACTTCATGCCGATGGTAGCTTGGAAATCAAACTCAGCTATATGGATGAGTTTGAAGCACTTACAAGCACTTGTGAAAGACTCAGAAAGGAGGTCGCATGATGAAAAATCAAATTGCTATCTATCTCAGATTGTCCTTGGAAGATGTGGATAAGCGGACAAACGCCGTAAAAGATGACAGCAACAGCATCGCTTCTCAGCGTTTGCTCATCAACCGTCATCTGGATCAGACACCGATGCTTTGCGATCTTCCTCGGATTGAGTTCTGCGATGATGGTTTTTCCGGCACCAATTTTGATCGCCCTGATTTCCAGCGGATGATTGAATGCGCAAAGCGCGGCGAGATTAGCTGCATTGTTGTGAAGGACCTCTCCCGTTTTGGAAGAGACTATCTTGAGGTTGGCGATTACTTGGAGCATATCTTCCCGTTTCTCGGCATCCGCTTCAAGTCCATCAATGACCATTATGACAGTGCAAAGCATGAAGGCAAGACTATCGGGATGGATGTTGCCTTCAAAAACCTGATCTATGACTATTACAGCAAGGATCTTTCGCAGAAGGTTAAGTCTGCAATGCGAACGAAGCAGCAAAAGGCACGGTTCGTGAATACCGTCCCTTATGGCTATAAAACGCATCAGGATGACAAGCATCAGCTTGTCATAGACGGAAGAACCGCCCCGGTGGTACGCAGAATTTTTCTGAATGTTATCGACGGAAAGTCCTGCACTCAGATTGCCAAAGAGCTGAATGCAGAGGGAATCCTGACACCGGCTCAGGCAAAAGCGATTCATAGCAGTTCAGCCAAAAAGCCCCAGTGGACACATCGAGCAATCCTTAGTATGATTGAAAACATCAAGTACACCGGGGTTATGGCAAACCACATGAGAGAAAGTCGCTTCATCCGGGACAAGAACCAGCGTCGTGTTCCCAAAGAGGAATGGTATATCCGCAAAAATGCACATGAGGCTATCGTCACTCAAGAAGAGTTCGATAAAGCAAATGAGGCGATTCAGCGGCGCAGAAAAACAGCCAGAGTAACCCATGATCAGTCTGATAGAGTTTATTACTGCGCACACTGCGGCGGCAAACTCGAAAAGGCAAACGGGACGGTATTTGCTTGCCCCTCCCATCGGTACCACGACGGAAGCCCTTGTGAGGGCGTTTATTGGAGAAAATCCGCATTGGAGGAAGTTCTGCTTGAAGCCTTAAAAGGACAAATCGAGATCACACGCATTGAATCCTCGGAAGTCAAAAAGGCTGCACGAATCAGAAACGAGAGCTTGCAGCGTCAACTTGTATTGCTCAAGGCTCAGTATGACGCTTGCGGACGAGAAAAGTTTACCCTGTACGAACAATACAGAGAAGCGAAGATCACCGCCGAAGAATATCTTTCCGGCAAAGATGAGCTGACAAGAAAACAAGCTGCCCTTAAAGAACAGCTTGAGGAAAGTGAAGCTCTGTATGAAGCGAATCAGCAAATGGGCGATGCTGCATCCGAGCAGCAAGAGGCAGTCGGAAAAATGACCGGCTTGTCCGATGCCAAACTCAGAGAGCATCTTTATGATGCAGTTGAACGAGTTCTGGTCTACGACTCAGAAAGCATCGAGATCATTTGGAAGTTCAACGAAGTGAAGAACGGAAGCAGCAGCTATGCCGGAGCCGGTGTATGACTCCGGTATAGCTTTTAGCTGTGAAGTCGTTTTTTGTCCTAAAATAACATAATCTATCGAAACATCGTAGGCGCATGGTTTCGATCTTCAAAAGGCTCAACCATCTGTTTTCATGGGCTTTTTGAAGAATTTGAAAAATTTTTTTGCACCTACTTGACATAATGGGACGACCTGGGCCGCGTGGTCATCCCTAAGGAGATCCGCCGCACCATGCGTATCCGCGAGGGCGACCCGTTGGAGATATACACTACCCGTGACGGCGAGGTTATTTTCAAGAAGTATTCCCTTATCGGCGGGTTGGAGGAGTTCGCCGCACAGTTCTGCGATACCCTCAGCCGCAGCACGGACTTTTCCGCCGCTGTTACCGACCGCGATGCGGTCATCGCCATCGCCGGGGCGGGGAAGAAGGAACTGCTGGGCAAGCCTGTCTCCCCTGCGCTGGAGCAGGTCATGGACCAGCGTGGCCTCTACTGCGGCGAGGGTGTGGTCATCAGCGATGAGAACGAGCAGTTCCGGGCCGCTGTGGCGGCACCTATTCTCTGCGGCGGCGACGTGCTGGGCGCGGTGCTCTTTCTTTCTCCTGACGGCAAGCCGGCGGGGGAGACGGAGTGTAAGCTTGCCCAGACCGTGGCGTCCTTTCTGGGCAAACACATGGAGTCCTGACAGAAAGCCCCGCGGCTTTCGCCGTGGAGCCTTGCATAACGGCTTTCGCAAGCTTTTTGACCGGCCTAAAAAAGAGAAGCGCCCTTCAGGCGCTTCTCTTTTGACTTATCAGCGCAGCAGCAGGCTGACAACCATTCGTACGTCTTCGACGTTAACTTCGCGGTTACCGTTGACATCGCAGCGGAGAAACTTCTCCATGTCAAGTGCGGAATACTTGGCATTATAGAGGTCATAGACATACTGGGCGTCGTTGATATCGATACGGCCCGTGCCATTGACGTCGCCGCTGTAGGATACCGACACAGTGGAGTTGCCCTTGACAGAGATCGCAGACTTCGCCGCGGCGGCGATATC
>OGZO01002297.1_pt1 | contig 13223 bp, 10 predicted proteins | sample 1576721 | NCBI WGS metagenome assembly OGZO01 (sample SAMEA3541516, study PRJEB24748) | human gut metagenome | biome: human gut; feature: human-associated habitat; material: faeces | place: China | collected 2012 | reverse complement strand
CATCTGCTATATTGTAACCACCGGTATGCGCCACACGTCCGTCTATCACCAGTATCTTCCTATGATCCCTGTCATTCATAATTACTGAAAGCATGGGCTTATATGGATTGAAGCGTCTGGTCTGTATTCCGATGCTCTCCATCTCCTTTATAAAATATGGCGGAATGGCATTTATGCTGCCAAAATCATCATATATGATTCTCACCACAACTCCATGCTTTACCTTTTCTTTGAGTATATCAAGTATCTGATCAAGCATAACGCCACTGCCGATTATGAAATACTCCATAAAGATAAACTTTTCAGCTGACCTTAAATCTTTTAAAATGCTCTCAAAAGCCTCCTCACCTGATTTAAAGTACTCTGTGCAGTCCTCCGCATACAGTGGATATTTCTGATTTTGAGTGATAAGCCTGCTTTGTCTGTATGCATCCATATCTGTCTGTCTGAGAGTCTCATTTAGCAGCTCGTTCTCAGGCCGAAGCGGCGCATATGCTTCCACAATTCTTGCCATTCTTTTCTGTGTCTTCGACGTAAGCTCCGGTCTTCCGAAAAAGAAATAGCACGGAATACCAACGATTGGAACACTCAGTATCAAAAATATCCATGACATTTTTATATACATTTTCATCCGCCTGTTGACAATATAAAGCGAAAGCAATATAGCTGCCACATACATCAGATCCTGAAACACCCTGCTGGCAACAGAGGCCGTATAAAACAAAAAGAACCACCATATCATCTGTATGATTATTATTGTCGAAACTATAAAAAGCTTTGAAAGCAGTCTTTGTAATATTTTTCTCATATAAGCCCTACCATGAAATTACAATTATACAACCTAATATTTCCTATATTATCTATAATAAATCTCTAATACATATTATAATATTCCCACCAATTTATCAACATTTATAATCCCCCACGAGCCTTTGTGACTATCCCCTGCCCTGTCACATGTATTATACAGTGCTAGCTTAACCGCCTCCGGTCTCATATTTGGATTTTTTTCCAATAGAAGTGCTATGGCACCTGACACAATCGGTGTAGCCATTGAAGTACCTGTTTTCCTTACATATGTGCCATCTCTCGTTCCAAGGCTTATGATATCATGCCCGGGAGCCAGAATCTCAGGCTTTACAATACAACAGTCGGTAGGACCTTTGCCACTTCTTATATCATCAAAGCTTCCGACTGTTATTATTTTTCTTGAAATTCCCGGCACAGTTACAGAAAACGGTGCCGGGCCGTAGTTGCCCGCTGCTGCAACAACTACCACTCCCATATCCCACAATTCATCTATCAGCTTCAATATCTTAATACGCTCTGCTGTATCAGAACATGGCAGATATCCTACAGAGAAGTTGAGTATTTTTATATTAAGTCTGACGCAGTTTTCTTTTATATACTTAAGTGCACGAATTGAATCCGCTGTCTGCCCCATGCCAAGATAATCAAGCACCTTAAACACATATAGTCCTGCCCCCGGAGCCATGCCTATATCTGCAGCCGATAATATACCGCACACATGTGTACCATGCCCGTTATCGTCATAACATGTCTCCTTTCCACCCACAAAATCCATAAAGTGCTTTATACACCCATCAAGCTGTTTGTGTTTAAACACACCCGTATCAAGCACTGCTATATTGACATTTTTACCACTATATCCATTTTTATATACCAGATTTGCATTTATACTATATTTCGCATTTTTCATTATTATTTTATTTTTTAATTTAGTATATGATTCGTTTTCACAATATGACACAGCTTCGCTCATAGTATGATTAAAGGGGCAAAATACCTTTTGACCCTCATATCATAGTATTAATCACTACGTGAACCCATACACAAACGCACCTGTTCTGTCCTAACTCAAACCTCATTACTATAATTTCATATATTAAAAGGACTGCACCTGCGTGCAGCCCTTTACCTGGATATTATTGTTATACTTTAACGTATATTAATTAATCCTCTTTTACATCCTTCATAGAGAAGCTGATTCTTCCCATCTTGTCCTTGCCAAGGCAAACAACCTTCACCTTGTCTCCAAGTGTGAGTACATCCTCTACTCTGTTGATTCTCTCTTTTGCAATCTTTGAAATGTGAACCATTCCCTCTTTGCCAGGAGCAAATTCAATGAAAGCACCAAACTCCTTGATGCTTACAACTGTTCCCTCAAGGATCTGTCCCTGCTCAAAATCAGTTGTGATAATCTTAATCATGTCGATTGCCTTTGCAATCATCTCTTTATCTGTTCCGCAAACTGAAACAGCGCCATCATCTGTGATATCGATCTTGACACCGGTTCTGTCGATAATCTCGTTGATTGTCTTACCCTTCTGTCCGACAACATCACCAATCTTTGATGGATCGATTGTAATCTGCTCAATCTTTGGAGCCCACTCATTTACTTCTTTTCTAGGCTCAGCGATTGCCTTGCTCATGACCTCATCCATGATGTAGAGACGTGCCTCACGTGTTCTCGCGATTGCCTCCTCAACGATAGGTCTTGTAAGTCCGTGAATCTTGATATCCATCTGGATAGCTGTAATACCCTTATGTGTACCTGTTACCTTGAAATCCATATCTCCGAAGAAATCCTCAAGACCCTGGATATCTGTAAGTACAATGAAATCATCATCTGTATCGCCTGTTACAAGTCCGCATGAGATTCCGGCAACCATAGCCTTAATCGGAACACCTGCAGCCATAAGTGACATACATGATGCACATGTTGAAGCCATTGATGTAGAGCCGTTTGACTCAAATGTCTCAGATACGGCACGGATAGTATATGGGAACTCCTCAATGCTTGGAAGTACAGGAACAAGTGCCTTCTCAGCAAGTGCTCCGTGTCCAATCTCACGACGTCCCGGTCCACGTGATACCTTTGTCTCTCCTACAGAGTATGCAGGGAAGTTATAGTGATGCATATATCTCTTTGTTGTGATATTTGCATCAAGTCCGTCGATTTTCTGAATCTCTGATAAAGGAGCAAGTGTTACAACATCACAAATCTGTGTCTGTCCACGGGTAAACATTGCAGAGCCGTGAACTCTAGGAATCAAATCAACCTCTGCTGCGAGTGGTCTGATCTGGTTGATTGCACGGCCGTCCGGACGCTTATGATCCTTTAAAATCATCTTTCTGACTGTCTTCTTCTGATACTGGTAAATAGCCTCACCAAGTACTGCAAGGTACTCCTCATTGTCAGCGAAGGCTTCCTCTAACTGCTCTGTGATAGCTCTTATATTTTCCTCACGCTTCTGCTTCTCATCTGTGAATACTGCCTCCTCCATCTGCTCAGGAGTAACAATTTTCTTGATATCCTCAAACATCTGCTCCGGAATAGCACAGCTCTCATACTCATGCTTTGGCTTGCCAATCTCATCACGGATCTGATCCATAAATGCGATAACTGTCTGGTTGATATCGTGGCACTTGTAGATTGCCTCAATCATCTGATCCTCAGGAATCTCATTGGCTCCTGCTTCAATCATGATGACCTTTTCCTTTGTAGAAGCAACTGTGAGCTGTAAATCGCCCTCATCCCACTGCTTCTGTGAAGGGTTTACGATAAACTCTCCATCAACAAGTCCCATCTGTGTCATGGCACATGGTCCGTCAAACGGAATATCTGATATATGAACAGCAAGAGCTGTACCGATCATTGCAACTATCTCAGGACGGCACTCAGGATCCACTGACATGACAAGGTTGTTTAATGTAACATCATTTCTGTAATCCTTTGGGAAAAGAGGTCTCATAGGACGGTCAATTACACGATCTGTAAGGATAGCGTTCTCAGATGCCTTTCCCTCACGCTTGTTAAAACCACCCGGAATTTTTCCTACAGAGTACATCTTCTCCTCGAACTCAACGCTGAGTGGGAAGAAATCCACACCGTCACGTGGCTTGTCAGATGCTGTAGCTGTTGAAAGGACTGTTGTATCACCATACTTGATAAAAACAGCTCCGTTTGCCTGAGCTGCTACTCTTCCGATATCTACAGTAAGAGTCCTGCCGGCAAGTTCCATTGAATAACTTTTGTACATATTAATTCTCCTTAAAAATTCTTTTGCAGAAGTGTATTCCTCTTCCGAAACTACTAAACAATACATGTATGCTCATGCACTCTTTAGTGGTCTCGGCTTACTTCTGCTTTTCAAAAAACAATAATAAAAACAATAATAGAGCGGAATAATAATTACTCCGCTCTAAAGAAAATACTATTTTCTAAGTCCTAAACGCTCGATAAGTGAACGATATCTCTCGATATCAATCTCCTTAAGGTATGCAAGTAATCCACGTCTCTGACCGATCATCTTTAACATTCCTCTTCTTGAGTGATGATCCTTTGGGTTCTGTTTGAAATGCTCAGTTAACTCTGCGATTCTTGCTGAAAGAATTGCAATCTGAACCTCTGGTGAACCTGTGTCATTTGGTGTTCTACCGTACTCTGCGATAATAGCCTGTTTCTTTTCCTTTGCGATCATTGTTGATCCTCCTTATATTATAATGCGCCCTGATAACTGTATGATGCTCAGCAATAGGTCGGAGTGTCCAACTACCGAACATGGGCAAAACCACACTTATGCAGTATAGCATAGTAAGCATTTGTTGTAAACTGTTTTTTTATTAATCCGGCAAATATCTTACGACACAAATCGGATTTCTGTAATATGCATTTGAAACCTTGATTCCATCACGCTTGTTGCTGGCATGTACAATCTGTCCGTTTCCGATATAAATTGCAACATGTGAGATACTCCTTCCACTTCCGTAGAAGAATAAATCTCCCGGCTTTGCTTCAGATGCACTGATTTTTGTGCCGTATGAAGGCTGTGCTCTTGATGAATGCGGTAATGAGATTCCATACTTTCCAAGAATTCTCATTGTGAAGCCTGAGCAGTCAACTCCCTTCTCAAGGCTTGTACCACCCCACACATATCTGTTTCCGACAAACTGTAACGCATACGATACAACAGATGCCCTTACATCTGATACGCCGTCACCATACTTCACCTGCTCTATTGTCTTTGCTGTAGGAAGTGCCTGTGCCAGTGTCACATAATCCTGTGATATATATCCTACCGAATCATCCACACTTATCTCAACCCAGCCGTCAGCGACAGAATTAACCGTGAATGCCTCTGAATTTCCAACCTGCGAAAGCACCGCAGCCTCTGTTGACTTCTCTGCACGCACATTCAGTGTTTCCGTATTTACTGTGGCAACCGTCTTAATCTCCTGTTCTGCAATAGCCTCTGCCTCATCTCCTGTCACAAGATACTGCTTGTTTACATATCCTGTCACCTTGCCTGATGTGACCTTGTACCATTCTCCGGCATCCTCAAGAAGCTCACAGGCATTGTGATTGGTAAGTATTCCTATTACCTCGCTGTCTGTCGAAGCTTCCTGTCTGATATTTAAGTTTCCGCTGCTGATAACCGACATACCAAGATTTGTGTAACCACAGGTCTGTGCGGCTGTCGGTGTCTGGGATGCCTCATTTGCCTGTTCTGTCTCCTGTGCAGTATTGCCAACCTGTGCACCCTGAGCAGATGCAGTAACAACATTGCTGTTGTTTTGCGCTACCGATACGTCAGCTCCATAATAAGTAAGAGCCGATGTAACCCCTGCTGTGAGAAGCTCTGTGGCATCTGCCGCCTCTGTCAGACCAAGGGCCACCCCCGCATTGACTGTTCTGTTTTCCTTTAATGATGCTCTGGCATCTACTGTGCTGCTTGAACTCATAGATACAGCACCTATAATAATAGCAAACGCTACAACGCCTGCTGCCTGTCCTAATTTTAATTTATTTTTCATATAGCCTCCAGTTCATGCTATCCATAATCCCATGTTTACGAGTATATCACAAATTGTTAAAATGTCAATATTTCTCCGTAATATTTCCGTAATATTTGTCATTTTTTCGTTATTTTGGGTAATTTCGCAAAAAAAACAGCCACACTAGAATGTGTGACTGCCTGCATAATTGATTGTATAATTGATATCTGCACTCATCTGGCTCTTTAACGCTTCTATTGAATCAAACTTCATCTCAGGTCTTACGAACTTATGAAGCTCTACCATGATATCCTGTCCGTAAACATCCTGCCCAAAATCTATGATATATGTCTCTGCACCGATTGGATTTTTGCCCTCAATAGTAGGCTTGCATCCTATATTAGTTACACCAAGGTACCAGTTGTCCCTGACAAGAACTCTTGACATATACACTCCCTTTGGCGGAAGCAGCTTATCGTGCGGCACTGAAAGGTTGACTGTCGGAATGCCAATAGTCCTGCCTAGTGCTCTGCCATGCACTACTCTTCCTTTTATGAAAAATGGATATCCCAGCAGTTCATTCGCCTTTTTAATATGTCCTGCCGCAATCTCCTCACGGATATAGGTACTGCTTATATCCCTGTCTCCATCCTTTATCTTGTCCACCACAATAAGCTTATATCCAAGCTCTCCTGCCATCGCAGAAAGCAGTCTGTGGTCTCCTGCCCTGTTGTGCCCGAAACGGAAGTCATCTCCGACAATGATACACTTGACATTAAGACTTTTAACTATCCATCTGACAAACGCATCCGCCTCCATCGTCATCACCTGTGGCACAAACGGACACTCTATCAGATAGTCAATACCTGATTTTTCAAACACATACTCTTTTTCATCGTTTGTGATTATAACCTTTGACTCAACGCCAAGTACCTCCGATTTGGGAGGAATGTCAAACGTAAATATGATGCGCTTGTAGCCATGCAGATTGCTCTGTTCAATTTGCTTTTCCATCAGAAATTCATGTCCTCGGTGAAGCCCGTCAAACTTTCCAAACGAGATGACTGACGGCTCCTTGACATGAAAATCCAGAGTTTTGCTTATATATTCCATAATATCTGTATACTATTCTATTCCATAAAAATCTTAACCGGCTTAAACTCACCGGTCTCATCAAGATACGAATACACACCGACAAATATGCCCTCATGATTGTATACTCTGTATCTTATATCAGAGTCAGCACTGTGTTTTAAATAATCCGTAAGCACTGCCGGAATTTTATTTCCATTTCTGACAAGCTTATCAGCATCTGAAGCAGTATGCACTGCCGGCAGATTTTCGAATACTCCGTCAACAGGCATCACCATATCAAAGCAGCCTTCATCCACCTTTGACTGAATCTGTGAAAGTGTAAGTGCATGCTCTAAGTCAAAGCCTGCCACCCTTACTCTAAGCAGTGACTTCATGCAGCCATGGCAGCCCAGCCTCTCTCCGATGTCATTGCACAGCGTCCTGATATATGTGCCCTTTGAACAGTGCACCGTCATGGTAACCTCAGGCAAATCAATGCTTTCAACCTTGATATCAAACACCTCGATATCCCTGGCTTTTCTCTCTATAACCTTGCCTTCCCTGGCAAGCTCATAGAGCTTTTTCCCATTGACCTTTAGAGCCGAATACATTGGCGGCACCTGCTTTTGTCTGCCAATAAACTGTGATATTGCATCATACACCGCCTGCTTGGTCACATTGACCTTAGCCTGATTCAAGACCTGCCCTGAAATATCCTGTGTATCTGTCTCCTGTCCTAAAAGCAGCACAGCTTTATAGACCTTATCCTTATCTGTCAAAAGGTCACACACTCTGGTTGCCTTTCCAAGGCAGACAGGAAGGACGCCCTCTGCATCAGGATCAAGTGTACCTGTATGACCAATCTTCTTCTGGTGGAATATGCCTCGAAGCTTTGCCACAACGTCAAAGCTTGTATAGCCCTTTTCCTTATATACATTGATTATTCCATTAACCATCTGCCCAAGAATCTCTCCCTAAATATTGTCCTTAATTGCCGTAAGGATGCGGTCTGTTGCCACCTCAAGCGGTCCGTCAATCGTAAATCCGGCGGCCTTTACATGTCCTCCACCGCCAAATACCGACGCAACCTTTGCCACATCATAATCACCGTTTACGCGCAGGCTGCCATTGTAGGTACCATCCTCATTTTCGTAGAGAAATACAGCAACCTTTATATCCTTTGTCACGCGCAGCTGATTTACAATACCGTCGAGATGCTTTGGAAGCACATCGTACTTCTCCATCTCAGCGCGCGATACTGCAGACAATATAACATCACCATTCAGATACAAAGCAGCATTCAAAAGTGCCTGCCCCATAATCTTGTTCTGGGCAAATGTCTTTGTATAAAATGTATCATCGATTATCCTTGAATAATCAATGCCCATCTCCATCAAAGAGCCTGCTATATCCATAGTCTTTTTTGAAGTGCATGAATACTGGAACACGCCTGTATCATGCACCATGCCTGTGTAAATACACTCTGCTATCTGTATTGTGATGCGCTCCTTCGGCAGAAGTTCAAACACAAGCTCACAGGTTGAGCTTGCATCCGGAAAGATGTAATTTGCGTCTGCAAAGGCCCCGTTTGTAACATGATGATCTATGCAAAGTGTCCTTTTTGCAGACTCAAAATACTTAGCTGCACTTCCCAGTCTGCCTGTGTCACTGCAGTCACATGCTATGAACAGATCGTATACTGTATCATCCGCATAGCTGCTGTCAATCTCATCTGCTCTTTGCATGAACTTAAAGATGTTTGGGCTTGGCTCTAAATAAAGCCTTGCCTTTATATCAGGATAATAATCCTTTATGTAGTTGTATACAGCAAGTGTTGAGCCGACACAGTCGCCGTCCGGTCTCACATGACCGGAAACGGCAACTGATTGTGCATCCTTTAAAATAGAATCAATCTCTGTCATAATCAATCCTCTTTGTTAATCCTCTTTGAGATTTTTTGTTACTTCATCAATCTTTTTAGACATCTCAACACCATACTCTATAGACTGGTCTATGATAAATGTAATGGCAGGTGTATTTCTTAAATTGATGTTCTTTGCGAGAGTTCTGCGTATATATCCCTCCGCTGACTTAAGTCCTGCAAGTGTATCAGCCTGTGATTTCTTGTCACCAAGCACACTGATATAAGCCTTTGCTGTCTTTAAATCAGGTGCCACCTCGACAGCAACAACACTTGTCATGGGATTGATACGCGGATCCTTTATCTCACCGCGTATGATATTTGACAGTTCACGCATTACCTCTTCGTTGATACGAATATTTTTTATGCTGTTCTTTCTCATATAATCCCGCTTTCTTTTTATATTAAACCGTAACTATCCGAATAGCTGCATTAATTCAAGATAACCAATATATGATTATCTCGGAACCTCTACCATCTTGTAAGCTTCAACTATATCGAATTCCTGAATATCATTAAATCCGTCAAATACAAGACCACACTCATAGCCTGTCTTGACCTCCTTGACGTCATCCTTGAATCTCTTGAGTGAAGCAAGGTCTCCCTCGAATATCTGCTCACCCTCTCTGCTAATTCTGACACGGCAGCCTCTCTCCATAAATCCGTCAAGCACATATGAACCTGCAATGTTTCCAACACCTGAAGCCTTGAAAATCTGTCTGATTTCCGCATGTCCGATAACCTTCTCCTCAAATACAGGATCAAGCATACCCTTCATGGCAGCAGATACATCCTCGATTGCATTGTAGATGACCTTGTAAAGTCTGATATCTACGCCCTCACGGTCTGCTGTAGCCTTGGCAACAGGATCCGGTCTGACGTTAAAGCCAATGATGATTGCATTTGATGCTGATGCAAGGATAACATCCGACTCGTTGATGGCGCCAACGCCGCCATGGATGACCTTGACCACAACCTCCTCATTTGAAAGCTTGACAAGACTCTGCTTAACAGCTTCAACTGAACCCTGTACATCTGCCTTTACGATTATATCAAGCTCCTTCATATTGCCGGACTGAATCTGTGAGAACAGATCATCAAGTGACATCTTTGCCTTTGTATCCTCGATGAGCTTATTCTTCTCCTCTGAAATATATGTGTCAGAGAATGCCTTTGCCTCCTTCTCTGAATCGCATGCCACAAATGTCTCTCCTGCTGAAGGCACACTGTTAAGTCCAAGTATCTCTACAGGTGTAGAAGGCTTAGCCTCCTTTACTCTGCGGCCCTTGTCATCAATCATGGCTCTTACCTTACCATAGCTGCTTCCGCATGCGATAGGATCTCCGACATGGAGTGTTCCTTTTTGTACAAGCACTGTGGCAACCGCACCACGGCCCTTGTCAAGCTGCGCCTCGATTACGAGACCTCTTGCATTTCTGTCTGGATTAGCCTTGAGCTCAAGAACCTCTGCTGTGAGAAGAATCATCTCAAGGAGATTGTCGATACCCTCCTTAGTATGTGCAGATACAGGACAGAATATTGTGCTTCCACCCCAATCCTCCGGGATAAGCTCATACTCTGAGAGTTCCTGCTTAACCTTGTCGATATTGGCACTTGGCTTATCTATCTTGTTGACAGCAACGATAATCTCTACACCGGCTGCCTTTGCATGGTTTATTGCCTCAACAGTCTGTGGCATTACACCGTCATCTGCAGCAACAACAAGGATTGCGATATCAGTAGAGTTTGCACCACGCATACGCATTGCTGTAAATGCCTCATGTCCCGGTGTATCAAGGAATGTAATGTTCTGGTCATTGATTGATACAACAGATGCACCAATGTGCTGTGTGATACCACCTGCCTCACGGTCTGTAACACGTGTCTGTCTGATGGCATCAAGCAGTGATGTCTTACCATGATCTACGTGACCCATTACGCAGACTACAGGTGGACGAGGAACCATCTTGCTCTCATCCTCTTCATCCTCCTTGAGAAGCTCTGCAATCACATCGACCTTCTCCTCTTCCTCACATATGAAATTGAACTCTAAAGCAATCTCCTCAGCAGCTGCAAAATCAACCTCAGAGTTAACTGTTACCATCTCGCCCTTCATGAAAAGCTTCTTTACGATGGCTGAAGGCTGAACCTTCATCTTATCAGCTAAGTCCCTTATTGTAATCTTCTCCGGAAGAGAAATTGTCTTAATCTCGTTCTCATCCTCTTTTGGCTGTGCCTTCGGCTGCTGTGGCTTTTTCTTGCCGCCGTGCTTCTCAAGATTGATGTAATTCTCCTGCTTCTTTCCGAGCTTATCCTGCTTCTGGCTCTGATTGTGATTGTGCTTATTCTTTCTATCGTTGCCTCTGTCGCGGCTCTCCTTTCCTCTTACATCATCAGGAGCTGCAACTGCAACTGTTTCTTTTCTGAAACGGTTTCTGTCATCACCTCTGCTGCCTGTTCTATCGTTATTTCTGTCATTGCTCCTGCTTCTGTCGTTGCTTCTGCTTCTGTCATTATTTCTGTCAAAGCTTCTGCCACCCTCTGCAGGACGTCTGGAGTCATTTCTGAAGCCTTTGTTATTGTCTCTATTATTGTCTCTGCTGTTATCTCGGTTATTGTTGTCGCGATTGTTTGTTCTTCTATCGCTGTTTCTGTCCGTATTTCTGCTTCTGTCGGCATTTCTGTCAGTATTTCTGTTGTTGATTCTGTCACCATTGTCCTGACGTCTGTCGCTTCTTCTATCAGCGTCAGCCTGACGTGCCGGACGCGAATTGGCTGCCTTCATATCTGCATACGGATCCGCAGTACGCTCACTTATAGGACGCATAGCTCTCTCTCCGACAGGTCTTGGCTTAATAATGCTGTGCTGCTCAGGACGTGATGACTGATTATCGCGTCTTCCATTACCATTCCTGCGCTGCGAACTATTATTTCCATTATTTCCGCTGCCGTTTCCACCATTTGTTTTCCTACCCTGCTTACTGTACTGGGCATTGAAAACTGCTGTGATGCTTGCCTTTTTCTTTGGTCTGTCGGCTGCCTTAGCCTCATCCTTTTTAGGTTCTTCCTTTTTAGGTTCTTCCTTCTTAGGTGCATCTTTTTTTACTTCTGTTTTTGCGTACTTCTTTCGTACAATTTGCTGTGCCTCATCCTCAAGACCGCTCTGCACATTTTTGACAGCAAACTGTGTGCCGTTTAATGTGTCTATGACGTCCTGCGACTTTATATTTAATTCTTTTGCAAGTTCATGAACTCTCATTTTTGCCATATATCTATTTTCCTCCATTATTCAGTTTTATTCGACTGCAGCTTTTTTATCACTGCATTTGCAAGGTTTTCATCCGTTACTGCAAGGGAAGCGCGAAACTCTTTGCCTATTGCATTCCCTAACCCCACCTTGTCACTATAAAAATAAATCGGAACCTCATAGAAAGCAGTCATATCCGAAAAATGCTTCTTTGTGTTGTCTGATGAATCATCTGCAACTATCACTAAAAATGCCTTTCCTGTCTTTACGGCTTTCTCTGTCGAAAACTCTCCGCTAACCACATTGCCTGACTTTGCTGCTAAGCCCAGCATAGAAAGTACTCTATCTGTCAATTTGGTTCATCTCCTTTTCAAGCTCCTCATATACCTGTTCTGATACACTAACACCAAGGGAACGCTCAAGTGCCTTTGTCTTTTTAGCCTTTTTAAAGCATTCAATGCTCCTGCATATATAAGCTCCCCTGCCGTTTTTCTTGCCGGTGTCATCGAGAATAAGGTCTCCCTCCGCAGTCTTTACCACGCGAATAAGTGACTTCTTTTCCTTCATCTCCTGACAACCTACGCATTTGCGCATTGGAATCTTTTTATTTGCCATTACTGCTCATCACCACTATCTGCCGCATCATTTTCTGTACCTGCTGCTTCGTTCTCGTCAGCCTCTGTATCAAAAACCTCTGCCTGTACATCTGCCTGTTCTGTATCAGCTAATCTCTCGTTCTCAGCAAGCTCATCATCCGAATAATCATAATCGTCATCATAATCATCCTCTTCATAGTCATTCTCATAATCCATGAAGTCTCCTGACTCTCTGGCCTGTGTCTCGCTCTTGATATCAATCTTGAAGCCCGTAAGTCTTGCTGCAAGTCTTGCATTCTGTCCTTCCTTGCCGATTGCAAGTGAAAGCTGATAATCCGGAACAACAACCTTTGCTGATTTCTCATCTGCATCTGCGATAACAGAGATAACCTTTGCAGGGCTAAGTGCGTTCTGGATAAGTATTGCCGGATTCTCATCCCATGTGATGATATCGATTTTCTCACCGCGAAGCTCATTTACGATAGCATTTACTCTGGCACCATTCATACCTACACATGCTCCTACAGGGTCTACGTTTGGATCATTTGACCATACTGCAATCTTTGTTCTGCTTCCGGCCTCACGT
>OGZO01002296.1_pt1 | contig 13225 bp, 8 predicted proteins | sample 1576721 | NCBI WGS metagenome assembly OGZO01 (sample SAMEA3541516, study PRJEB24748) | human gut metagenome | biome: human gut; feature: human-associated habitat; material: faeces | place: China | collected 2012 | reverse complement strand
GCGTGCTGAAAATAGGGATTACAAACTGCTCCGCAAGGTGTTCGGTAACAAGCAAGACCATCATGGACACCCATGTGATCAAGGTGACCACCACCGAGGACCAGGAGGCTGTGGCGGATATGATGAACAGATACGGCCTTTTATGTATCCCTGTGGTGGACAGCGAGGATCGTCTGGTGGGGATCATCACCGTAGACGATGTGATGGAGGTCATGGAGGAAGAGGCCACCGAGGACTTCGAGAAGATGGCCGCCATGCTGCCCAGTGAAAAGCCGTATTTAAAGACCAGCGTGTTCCAGCTTGCAAAAAACAGGATCCCGTGGCTTCTGATCCTGATGCTGTCCAGCACCATCACTGGTGCGATCCTGGTAAAATATGAGACTGCCTTTGCGGCGGTGCCGCTGTTAGTAAGCTTTATCCCGATGTTAATGGATACAGGCGGAAACTCGGGAAGCCAGAGCAGCACCATGGTGATCCGCGGCATGGCCCTGGGAGAGATCGAGCCGTCGGACGTATTAAAGGTCTTATGGAAGGAGATCCGGGTCGGCTTTATGGTGGGCTTTGTGCTGGCGGTGGTGAACTTTATCCGCCTGATGATCCAGTATCCGGGAAACACCATGATCTGCGTTACGGTGGTCATCAGTATGTTTGCCACTGTGGTGGCGGCCAAGACCATCGGCTGCACCCTGCCCATCGGGGCCAAGGTATTAAAGCTGGATCCGGCCATTATGGCGTCGCCCATGATCACCACCATCGTGGACGCGGTGAGTCTGATGGTATACTTTAATCTGGCCTGCCATCTGCTGGATATGGCGGCATAAAAGAGAAACATGGGGAAAGCCCCTTAAAATTCTATGGAAATGACAGGAGAAGAAAAAAATGGGAAAAGTGAGAACAAGGTTTGCGCCGAGCCCCACAGGCCGGATGCATGTGGGAAATTTAAGGACCGCGCTTTACACATATCTGATCGCCAAGCATGAGGGCGGGGATTTCATCCTCCGCATCGAGGACACGGACCAGGAGCGGTACGTGGAGGGAGCGGTGGACATCATCTACCGTACCATGGAAAAAACGGGACTGATCCATGATGAGGGACCGGATAAGGACGGCGGTTACGGCCCCTATGTACAGAGCGAGCGCCAGAGATCCGGGATCTATATGGAGTACGCGAAAAAGCTGGTGGAAAAGGGCGAGGCCTATTACTGCTTCTGTACCCAGGAGCGTCTGGATTCCTTAAAGAAGAACGTCAACGGAGAGGAGATCATGGCCTATGATAAGCACTGCCTGGGCCTTTCCAAGGAAGAGGTGGAGGCCAATCTGAAGGCCGGAATGCCCTTCGTGATCCGTCAGAATAACCCCAAGGAGGGGACCACCACCTTCCACGACGACATTTACGGCGATATCAGTGTGGATAACTCGGAGCTGGATGATATGGTCCTCATTAAATCCGATGGATACCCCACCTACAACTTCGCCAACGTGGTGGACGACCATCTGATGGGGATCACCCATGTGGTGAGAGGAAACGAGTATCTGTCCTCCTCCCCCAAATACAACCGTCTTTACGAGGCCTTCGGCTGGGAGGTGCCAGTGTACGTCCACTGTCCTACCATCACCAACGAGGAGCATAAAAAATTAAGCAAGAGAAGCGGTCATTCCTCCTTTGAGGACCTTTTAGAGCAGGGCTTTTTAACAGAGGCCATCGTAAACTTCGTAGCTCTCTTAGGCTGGTCCCCGGCAGGCAACCAGGAGTTCTTTACCCTGGAGGAGCTGGTGAAGGAATTTGACTACCACAACATGAGCAAATCCCCGGCAGTGTTTGATATGACAAAGCTGCGCTGGATGAATGGGGAATATTTAAAGAAGATGGACTTCGAGCCCTTCTATGCCCAGGCGGAGCCTTATTTAAAGGCTGTTATCACAAAGCCCCTGGATCTTAAGAAGATCGCCGCCATGGTAAAGACCAGGATCGAGGTATTCCCGGACATTGCGGCCCAGGTGGATTTCTTTGAGACGCTTCCGGAGTATGATCCGGAGATGTATGTTCATAAAAAGATGAAGACCACAAAGGAGACCTCCCTGGAGACCTTAAAGGAGGTGCTTCCGCTGTTGGAGGCCCAGGAGGATTATTCCAACGATGCTCTTTATGAGACCCTGGCCGCCTATGTGGCGGAAAAGGGCGTAAAGACCGGCTTCGTGATGTGGCCCATCCGCACGGCGGTTTCCGGAAAGCAGATGACCCCGGCAGGAGCCACTGAGATCATGGAGGTACTTGGAAAAGAGGAGTCCCTGGAGCGGATCAGGAAGGGGATCGCACTTCTGGAGGCGTAGGACAGGAAAAGAGAAAGTTGCTTTCAGCAGGTAAATGATGAAATTTAACGAAGCGCAGAAAACGGCCCTGTCCCATAAGACGGGGCCCATGATGGTCCTGGCGGGGCCGGGGTCCGGAAAGACCACCGTGATCACCCACAGGATCGCGGGACTCCTGGGGGCAGGAGTCCGCCCGTCAGAGATCCTTGTGATCACTTTTACAAAGGCGTCGGCCAGGGAGATGGAGGAGCGGTTCTATTCCCTGAGACCGGCGGTCAGAGAAAACGATACAGAAAGTGGAAGGGTGACCTTTGGTACCTTCCACTCTGTTTTTTACAGGATCCTTAAGCTGGCGTACCGGTTTCCGGCGGGCTGTGTCCTGGGTGAGGAGGAAAAACGCCAGTATTTCAGGGAATTTCTCGAAAACTCTGAACTGGAGGTGGAGGACGAGGGCGAGTTCATCTCCGCCGTGATCAACGAGATCAGCTATGTAAAGGGAAGCCAGATGGACCTTTCCTGCTACTATTCCCAGAACTGTCCGGAGGAATGGTTCAAACGGCTGTACACCGGCTATGAGGATATGCTGCGGGCCAGGGGAAAGCTGGACTTCGACGACATGCTGGTCATGTGCTATGAGCTGTTTTCCCAGAGAAAGGATATCCTTTCCGCCTGGCAGCGGAAATTCCGGTATATCCTGGTGGACGAGTTCCAGGACATTAACCGGATCCAGTATGAGATCGTGAAGATGCTGGCTCTGCCGGAAAATAATCTTTTCATTGTGGGAGATGACGACCAGTCCATTTACCGGTTCCGGGGAGCGAAGCCGGAGATCATGCTGGGCTTTGAAAAGGACTATCCGGGGGCCCGCCGCGTACTCCTGGCGGAAAACTACCGTTCCTCCAGGGAGATCGTGGAGGCCTCCTTAAAGCTCATATCCCGGAACCAGGTCCGTTTTAAAAAGGAACTGGTTCCGGTCCATGGCCCCGGACGCCCCGTGGATGTATCCGTGTATGAAAATCCTCTGGCAGAGGCCGAGGGAACGGCCAGGCGGATCCGCCAGTACGCCCAGGCGGGCTTTGCCTTTGAGGACATGGCCGTACTGTTTCGGACCGGGAACGGAACGGGGCTTCTGGCAGAAAAACTGATGGAATATAACATCCCCTTTTCCATGCGGGATGTGATCCCCAGCCTCTACGGCCACTGGATCGCAAAGGATCTGATGGCGTATCTGGAGCTGGGCCATGGGAGCCGGGCCCGCAGCGATTTCTTCCGGATCATGAACCGGCCCAACCGGTATTTTTCCAGGGACGCCTTTGAAACGCCCCTGGTGTCCCTGGACCAGGTCAGGGATTTTTACCGGGACCGGGACTGGATGCAGGAGCGGGTCATGGATCTGGAGGGGGATCTGCGGACCATCGGACGGCTGAGGCCCGGCCCTGCCATCCACTACATCCGCCAGGCTGTTGGCTATGATGATTATTTAAAGGAATTTGCCGCATTCCGGCGGATCCGTCCAGAGGAATTTTTCGATATTGCCAGCCAGATCGAAGAGAGCGCGGCCGGCTTCTCCACCCTGGAGCAATGGAAGGAGCACATCCGCCAGTATGAGGAGACGCTGAAGGAAAAGAGAAGAGAGGCAAAGGAGCCGGGCAGGCCGGAGGGAGTGACCCTCTCCACCATGCACAGCTCCAAGGGGCTGGAATACAGGATCGTATTTGTCGTTGATGCCAACGAGGGCATCGTCCCCCACCACAAGGCGGGGCTTCCGGCAGACATCGAGGAGGAGCGGCGTCTCTTTTATGTGGCCATGACCCGGGCGAAGGAGCGGCTCCATCTCTGCGCGGTGAAGGAACGGTATCACAGAAAGCAGGAGATCTCCCGGTTCGTGAAGGAATGCATGGACTGAGGAGCCGTATGGACAGGACAGTGTATGGAAGGAGAAGGGACAGCAGATGGCATTGGTGCATATTTACTGCGGAGACGGAAAGGGAAAGACCAGCGCGGCTGTGGGAATGGCTGTCCGGGCCGCCGGACGTGGGCTTAAGGTGGTGATGGTGCGGTTTTTAAAAAGCGACGATTCCGGGGAGGTGGCCGTACTGGGCCATATTCCAGGGATCACGGTGATCCCCTGTGAAAGGACCTTCGGCTTCGTATCATCCATGGACCGGGAGACCAGAGAGCAGGCAGCCCGGTGGAATCTGGAACAGTTTTTCCGGGCCGTGGAGCTGGCGGAGAGGGCGGACCTTCTGATCCTGGACGAGATCATGGCGGCCATGACCTACGGCATGGTGCCCGAGGAACGGGTCCTGGAGTTTCTGGAGGCCAGGCCCGGTGGGCTGGAGGTGGTACTGACCGGCAGATCGCCGTCAGAGCGGATCCTCGGAGCCGCTGATTATGTGTCGGAGATCCAAAAGGTCAGACACCCCTACGACCGGGGGATTTTGGCAAGAAAGGGAATTGAGTATTGATTTTTACGGGGTTTACTGATATGCTGTATTTACCTTATAAAAATATGGTACACTTGAAAAAAGAGAGGAACGGTTATGGCAAACGAAAATTTAAAGAACGGTCCTGTAAACCCGGACGCTGAGAACGATGAAGAGATGACAGTGACCCTGACTCTGGACGACGGCACAGAGCTGGAGTGCGTAGTGCTGACGATCTTTGAGGCTGGAGAGAAAGAGTACATCGCCCTTCTTCCCCTGGATGGCAGAGAGGCCGAAGACGGAGAGGTTTACTTATACCGTTATGTGGAAGATATCAATGGAAATCCGGATCTGGAGAACATTGACAGCGATGAGGAGTATGAGATCGTGGCAGACGCCTTTGACGAGCTTCTGGACTCCGCAGAGTACGACGAGCTGGTCAGCGAGGACGAGGTGGAATAGGAGCCGCAGATAAAATTAAAAATGGGATGCAGCGTGGAGCGGGCTTTTTTCCGGCTCCGGCAGCATCCCATTTTGTGTCCAGGAGCTTTTAAAGAACAGGAGTGGGGGCCGGGCTTTCCGAAGGAGGTCCTGCTCGGCAGGATACTGGAAACAAAAAACCGGCTATCTGAATTTCAGATAACCGGTTTAAATCGTGACCTGTCCGGGAATCGAACCCGGGTTTACGCCGTGAGAGGGCGTCGTCTTGACCGCTTGACCAACAGGCCGGAATCGAGGCGACAAGATTCGAACTTGCGACCTCTGCGTCCCGAACGCAGCGCTCTACCAAACTGAGCCACGCCTCGATGTTGTGCTCTGTATCAGCGAGCTCATTAATAATACCACAGGGTTTCAAAAAAAGCAAGAGGAAAATACAAAAAATTTCAAAAAATTCAACAAGAATCTAAAGGGAGAAATGTGGATCCAGTAAAAACGCCGGAGCTCCTTATAAATGGGAGGAGCCGGCGGGTATGAGCCGCCGGCCAAGTATGAAAAAGTGTATAAAGGTCTGGTACCTTGTTACAGATAATAGGATACGGGAAAAATGTGACGAAAGTTTGGAATCTCTGTGAAGGAAGTGTGAAGAAAAAAGAAAAATTAAAAAATACCAGAGGTACCCTGTTATAAAAATAACAGATACTTCCATGAAACAGTTGCGGGAATTTGTTAAATGATATACAATAGAAGCGTTTCTAAAGGATACAGACCAATAAAGGAGTGGAAGAAATATATGAGCAGAAAACCAGTTGTACTGATGATCCTGGACGGATATGGATTAAATAAGGAAAAGCGGGGAAATGCGGTCCTGGAGGCCAATACCCCGGTGATGGACCGGCTGATGAAGGAATGCCCCTTTGTAGAGGGAAATGCCAGCGGGCTGGCCGTGGGACTTCCCGACGGCCAGATGGGAAACTCTGAGGTGGGCCATCTGAACATGGGCGCAGGCCGCATCGTATACCAGGAGCTGACGAAGATCACAAAGGCCATTGAGGATGGGGATTTTTTTGAAAATGCTGAGTTTTTAAAGGCAGTGGAGAACTGTAAGAAGAATGGCTCTGCCCTTCATCTGATGGGACTGGTATCCGACGGAGGCGTACACAGCCACATGACCCATATCTTCGGGCTTCTGGAGCTGGCTAAGAGAAACGGCCTGGAAAAGGTGTTTGTCCACTGCTTCCTGGACGGAAGGGATACGCCTCCTTCCTCTGGCCGGGAGTTTGTGGAAGCCCTGGAAGGAAAAATGAAGGAACTGGGTGTCGGCAAGGTGGCCTCTGTCATGGGCCGCTATTACGCCATGGACCGTGATAACCGCTGGGACCGTGTGGAGCTGGCTTACAGGGCCCTTACAAGGGGAGAAGGGAAGCAGGACCCCAGCGCCGCTGCGGCTGTACAGGCATCCTATGATGAAGGAAAGACCGACGAGTTCGTGGTTCCCACGGTGATCACTGAAAACGGCCGGCCTGTGGGCCTGGTCCAGGATAAGGATTCTGTGATCTTTTTCAACTTCCGCCCGGACCGGGCCAGAGAGATCACCCGCGCGTTCTGTGACGATGCGTTCACAGGCTTTGACCGGGATAAGAGACTGGAGCTGGTCTACGTCTGCTTTACGGATTACGATGAGACCATCCCCAATAAGCTGGTGGCCTTTAAAAAGGAAGCCATCACCAATACCCTGGGCCAGTTCCTGGCGGAGCACCATATGACCCAGGCCAGGATCGCGGAGACAGAGAAGTATGCCCATGTGACCTTCTTCTTCAATGGCGGAGTGGAGGAGCCGGATCCGGGAGAGGAGCGGATCCTGGTGAAGTCCCCCAAGGTAGCCACCTATGACCTTCAGCCGGAGATGAGCGCCCCGGCGGTGTGCGATAAGCTGGTGGAGGCCATTGGCTCCGGAAAGTATGACGTGATCATCATTAACTTTGCCAACCCGGATATGGTGGGCCATACGGGAGTGGAGAACGCGGCTATCCAGGCGGTGGAGGCTGTGGACGCCTGTGTGGGAAGAGCTGTGGAGGCCATCGAAAAAGCAGACGGCGCAATGTTCATCTGTGCAGACCATGGAAATGTGGAGCAGCTGGTGGATTATGAGACCGGAGAGCCATTTACGGCCCATACGACGAATCCGGTGCCGTTTATCCTGGTGAATGCAGGCGCAGAGTACGGCCTCAGAGAGGGCGGCTGCCTGGCCGATATCGCTCCGACGCTCATCGAGCTCATGGGCATGGAACAGCCGAAGGAGATGACCGGGAAATCTCTGCTGGTGAAGCGGTAAGGAGACCGGGAGACAGCAGGAAAGAGGCTGTCCGGCAGGCGGTAGGGAGCCGGAAAGCCGCTGCGGGTGAAGGATGGGGATCCCGCATGATGGAGCTGTGTCTGTTAAATCTGCAAAAGATTCAATCAGAATAAGAGAAAGTGTACAGATAACCGTAAAAAAGGGAACTGTACACTTTCTTTTTGTTTTTGTGAATAAATCTATTGACGGAAAAATTATCAGATGATACTATGAATATATGAAAATATTCTAATATATAAAGCAGGAGATGGTGAAAATAAAAGATAACAGAAAAGTAATATATAAAAAAAGCGAATTTTCAGAAGCAGTCAGTAATTCCCTGAATCTGGAACGGATCATGAAGGACGTGGAGATGTTCTGCCGTCTGGACCGGTATACGGGCTCTAAGGACGGAGAAGAAGCGGCTGAGCGGATCGCGCAACGGATGGAGGAGCTGGGGATCCCTGTGGAACGGGAAAAATATCAGGTATACCGGAGCCTTCCCAGAGCGGCGTCTCTGCGGATCCTGGAGGACAGGACAGGGGAGGCTGTTCCTCTGACCCCGTATGTATACAGCGGAACGGCGAAGGATCTGGAGGCGGAGCTGGTCTTTGACCGGACCAGCGCGGCCGGAGGGTGCAGCCAGAGGGAGCAGAGGGCCAGGATGGCCGGGTTTTCCGGGAAGCTGGTCCTGACGTATGAGAACAGCTTTTCGTTTGCATGTGAGGCAAAACGGGCCGGAGTCCTGGGGGTGCTCACCATCTGGCACGCGGACCTGGCGCACCATGGGACTCTGGGGGGAGTCTGGGGAACGCCGGAGCCGGAGGATCTGGCCTGGCATTATCCGGGGATCCCGTTTGCGGAGATCGGAAAAAGCGCCGGGGAGGGGCTGCAAAAACGGCTGGAAGCCGGTCCGCTGACCGTGCGTCTCAGCGTTGAGATGTGCCAGGGGATCGTTTCCAGCACCATGCCAGTGGCGCGGATCCAGGGAAGGTCGGAAAAATTTGTACTTGTCTCCGGCCATTACGATTCCTGGTATGAGGGAGCCACCGATAACGGAGTGGCCAACGCCGCCATGATGGAGCTTGCCAGAGTGTTCCAGGAGAACCGGGAGCGGCTGGAGCGGTCGGTGGTGTTCGCCTGGTGGTCCGGCCATTCAGACGGCCGTTATGCCGGATCCGCCTGGTATTACGACCACCATTGGGAGGAGCTGAAGGAAAACTGTGTGGCGCATATCAATATGGATATCTGCGGCTGCAAGGGCTCTGATGTGGTGGGCTTCCAGACGTCCATGCTGGAGGGAGCAGACTTTGACCGGGAATTCCTGAAGGGATTCAACGAGGGGGAGCCGGATCCGCCGGTGCCCATGATCCGGTTTGCAGACCAGACCTTCTGGGGGGCGGATATTCCCTTTGCCATTATGCCGAAGTTTATAAAAAAGGATCATGAAATGTTTTACTGGTGGCACACCAGAGAGGATACATTCGATAAGGTGGATCCGGAGGCGGCGCTGCGGGATACAAGGGTCATTGGGGAGCTGGCGGCATTCTTCGCGAACTGCGGGAAGCTCCCGGCAGACATGAGCGGCTTTGTGGACTTTATGGAGTCCCGCCTCCGCGCCATTGAAGAGAGGCTTGGCGGAGACTTTGACCTTTCTCCGGTGTGGCCGGTGCTTGGCAGGCTGAGAGAGGCGGTCATGGATCTTGAAGCGTCCATGGAAGACCAGGAAAATACAGATGACGCCATTCTGGAGACTGCCGGGGAGCTGGCGAGGATCACCTATACGGCGTCCAGTCCGTACCACCAGGATCCGGCGGTGAAGGCTCCTGTTTTTTCCGGGCTTGCCATGGCAGAGGGACTGACCCGGGAAAATACGGAAGAGGAATATTATCTGGCGGTGCAGACCCGCTTCGTGCGTCAGAGGAACCGGCTCACAGGGCAGATGAAGCAGGTTTCGGAGATCTGCAGAAGGTGGACCGCCCGGTGGGAAAATCAAGAGGGGAATATGTAAAAACTATATACAAGGAGGAGCACTGTATGAGGAAAGGTATGTATGGGAAACTGACGATGCTGGCGGTGGCTGGCGTCATGGCGCTGTCGGGCTGCGGAAACAGCGGGGGAGATACTGGAACAGCGGCGGAGTCAAAGGGGGAAACGACGGCTTTAGCGGGGACGGAGACGGAAAAGGCGTTAGAGGAAGCCAGCCAGGGGGAGAAGGAGCCGTCCATTGGGCGGACGGATATTATTTCTGCCAACACCAGCGATATCCGGTCCATGGATCCCCAGGTGGGAGTGGATTCTCCGTCTGCAACGCTGAACCGCCACATTTATAACGGCCTGGTAAAGATCGATGAGAACCGGGAGGTCGTGGGGGACCTGGCGGAGAGCTTTGAGATGGTGGATGACAAAACCTATAAATTTAAGCTCCGGGAAGGAGTGAAGTTCCATAATGGGGAGGAGCTGAAGGCCAGCGACGTGAAATTCAGCCTGGAGCGGGCCAAGACCATGCCCAAGGCCATGTCCAACGCGTCGGCCATCAACCATGTTTCGGTGGAGGGGGATTATGACCTGACGATCCATCTTTCCCGTCCATATCCGTCCCTTCTTTATGTCCTCAATGACACCAGCATGAAGATCCTGTCGGAGAAGGCTGTGACTGAGGCCGGGGAGACATACGGGGAAGAGCCCATAGGAACGGGCCCGTTCATGTTTAAGGAATGGGTCCCCAACGATCACTGGACGCTGGTGCGGTTTGACGATTACTTTGACGGACCGGCCACAGCCACCTCCATCACCAACCGGATCATTCCCGAGGGGAGCGCCAGGACCATTGCCCTGGAAACGGGAGAGATCGACGTGATCTTAACGGTGGATCCGGTGGACGCCGCCAACGTGGAAGCCAATGATGAGCTGGTACTGGAAAGCTGGCCGTCGGCTTCAGTGGAATTCATGGCGTTCAATACCACGAAAAAGGGACTGGATGACGTCCGGGTGCGCCAGGCCATTACATATGCCATGAACCGCCAGGAATTTGTGGATACGATCGTAGAAGGCCGCGGCGAGGTGGCCAGCTCCTTCATTGCAAAGACCCTGCCGGGGTGGAATGAGGAAGTGCAGCCGTATCCCCAGGATCTGGAAAAGGCCAAGGAGCTTCTGGCAGAAGCAGGCTATGGGGACGGGCTGGATCTTAAGATGTACGTATCCGGAGACGTGAGGAACCGTACCGCCCAGGTGGTCCAGGCCCAGCTGGCCCAGATCGGCGTCAACGTGGACATCAACGTTTACGAGTGGGGCGCGTTCCAGGATGCGATCAACGCCGGAGAGCATGAGCTCCTGATCCTGGGCTGGACCAATACCACCTGTGATCCGGAATACAGTGTGACGCCGCTGTTCCATTCAAAAAACTGCGGCATGAACGGAAACCGGGCATATCTCAGGGATGAAAAGGTGGATGAAATGATCGACGCCGCCAGCATGGAAACAGACCGGGAGAAGAGGCTTCAGACATATAGGGACCTCCAGGTCCGCTTAAATGAGCTCTGCCCGTGGGTGCCGCTGTATTATAAGAGCAATATGGTGGGAAGAAGGGCAGATCTTAAGGGATTCCAGTTTAATAAAAATACAGCCCTCCATTATCTGGGAGACTGTTATTTTGAGGAATAGGTGAGGACAGCCGCATCGGAGAAATCCGGTGCGGCTGCTATTTTTTATTTATCTGCCAAGAAGAGAGATATCTCGTTCAAATTCCCGGGCGCTCAGACAGAGTTCTGTTACCCGGTCCCAGTTTTTACAGACAACTGGGGCAAACTGTTCAAAAATCCGGGCTCGTTTGTTTTTTCCGGAAATTCGTATACCATGATATATCTTCTTCTTAGCGATGACATTTTCCCAGGGGTTTTCCATAAATTCAATTTCGGGCAGGTTATCGTAGGCGGCAGCGATCCAGGCTTCGGTGCTGTCGCAGGGGATAGCGATGCAGGTACGGTCTGTTTCTTTTAACCATGAACGGATCAAAGACTTCAGGTGTTCCATATAACCGGAAACGGGTGCGTTGTGCTCAGGGCAGGGAAGCAAGACAGGGCAGTTATTCCGGTATTCTGGTTTAATGTCACACTCCAAAGGATTCCGGATATTTTGGAGGGGCATTTCACTGAGCCACACCCGCAATGGGAGACTTTCTCCTTTCTGGATACGTCACCATCCATCTGAATGACCAGAAAGTCCAACGCGGGCTGAATTTTATCCATAAGCTGCATCCGGATACTGGCGTAATCATGACACCATTTCCAGACGCCTTTCCATCCGTTCCCGTATTGTCCGCGCAGATCAGGCTCAGGCTGAAGCAGTACAAAATAGTTGGTATCTCCGGTTATAAGATTAATAACATTTTTAAGGATGATGTAGTCGGTTGGACCTTCACAAATAATCCCTATATTTTTCATAGCAGTGATGGAACACCTCCCAGTCTTCCGCTGATCCAGAGCCTGGATAAAGGAAGACCTTCATCGATCAGCTCCTGGGAAACAGAAATCCGCCGGATCTGGGCATATCCGTTACTGTCACGGTCTACGGCAAACAGCCGTATATCGTCATTCTGCAGGTCCAGTCCATCCAGTACCAGCGGATTATGGGTGGTCAGAAAAACATGCTTATTATTCTGGATAATCTGTTCACAGAACACCTGGATCATTTTTTTTGCCAGGCGGGGATTTAACGCGTGGTCAAAGCTGTCTACTGAGAAAATAGATGGACCCATGGGATGCATGGCAAGCGTCAGCATGAACAGGACATATAAGGCTCCCTCGCTGGCATCATAACCGGTAAAACGAGCGGTATCCTTCATATAGCGGTCTGTAAATTCAATGACCTGGCGTGTTGTGGGGATATTGGCGTTGATCGTTGTTTTTTTTGGCGTATCCACAGATATATCGGAGGCCCAGTCGATCATGTCAAGGATGTCATCCATATATAAATTTCCGAAAAACAGATCCCCGTCGTTTTCATGGATCAGTGTCCGGATCGCCTCGGCCAGACGTCCGCCATTCAATCCGACAGGAGAAACCTGATTGGGATCTGGGATCGTGCCTCTCAAAGTCAAGGTGTTTGGCTGGAAAATACCGTAAGATGAAAAATCCTCCGCGATTTTGCGGCCGGTTGTCAGTTCTGGGTCATTATCAATGAGAAAGAAGCCGATATAACTGTTGGACTGCTGCTGGGAGGCATTGCTGCGTCCCCATATTTTTTCTCCGTTCTGAAGAAATGCCTCAGAGTGGTATTTCCAATAGTCGGTATCAGTAGGAGTTGTCAGATGTACATCGTAACGGAATTTATCTGTACAGCAGTCATCTTCCCATTCCAGGGAAAGATCGATCATGGATCGTTGTCTCTTAAGATCCTTGAAACTGGATTTGTAAAGCGAGGGAATACTAAGGCGCACGCCTTTGCGCTGGAGGCTGGAAGAATCGACACGGTCGGTCATAGCCGCACTTAATAAACCGATCGCTTCCAGGATCGTAGTTTTTCCAGAACCGTTGGCACCGATAAATACATTGACTTTACCAGGTTCGAAGGCTGCGTTATGCTGTGGTGTGTAACCGAAAAAGCCACCAAAGAAGCACTTGATAAGGCGGTTGCCATTGTGAAGGAGGTGTGCGCATAATGGAATTGTTGTTTGAAAAAAGCACTCCCGGGCATGGCTGCGATATTTTTCCGGCCT
>OGZO01002294.1_pt1 | contig 13244 bp, 21 predicted proteins | sample 1576721 | NCBI WGS metagenome assembly OGZO01 (sample SAMEA3541516, study PRJEB24748) | human gut metagenome | biome: human gut; feature: human-associated habitat; material: faeces | place: China | collected 2012 | reverse complement strand
TTATGCAAATACAAATAAAACAATTCATGCTATAATATAGACAGTGAAAGGGAAACAGTTAATACCTTTCCAATAAAAATAATTTATATTGGGGGGTAAATTGATGTACACAATATACTATTTATTAAAACGTTGCTTTCACAGATTAGAGATGAACTAAAAAGAATTGCCGATGCATTGGAAAGTAAAACGGGGAATGACAGTTATTATGATGAAGATTATAGTGGTGAGTATGTGGAGTGATTATAATGAGTGACAAAGAAGCGATTGAAAGATTACAGAATTGTGGGACAAGTTTATACATGGAAGAAGCTATTGACAAGGCGATTGAAGCGCTCCAAGAGCGTGAGCGTCGAAGTATGGGTTGTCGGATATGTTTTGACGCTACAATTGACTCAGATGTTGATGGATGTGATTTATCATATCATGACGTTGGTAAATCTGAAAAGCACAAACGTATTTTGATACGGTCGGGCAACGGGAACCCTATGGTTATTATGTTTGAAGAATGGAGTGGCAAGCAGTGGCATACTGTTGGTTTTTATGAACCAAAGTTTTGCCCGAGTTGCGGAAGAAAATTGGGAGTTAATTAATATGCATAAGAAATATTATATTGAAGATTTTGTGGAAGAATTTGATTATTCTGGCATTATATTTAAGATTTCAAAAAGTGTAAATTTAAAACATTTACGATTAAAACTTGATGAAGATTATTTGTGTTGCCTACACAGATTTGATGGTGTATTAGATAATAGATTGTTTTATATTGAAAATGGTGACTTACAAATCATCAATTCTAAATGTGAAACCCTAGAATTAGTTAATTATAATTGTTATACGCTTAAAAATTTATACGAAGATAAAAATGGTTTCTTTATATTTGTGGAGGTATTACAGTGAAACTTAAAAAAGAACACATTGCATTTTTAAACGACACAGCAAGAATAGATTTTGATAGTGCAATGCAAATGGTAGATGGTGTAAACATGTTGTCCGAAGTTGAATATGGTTTTGTGCATATGAATGAAGATGAATACAGGTTAGTTTATTGGGAAGATGGAATTTTAAAGGATGCTTTTAAAAACTGTGAGGATTAAATATGTACTTAGATTTTGTAAACGCGCTTAGAACGGTTGGAACGGGTTTAATATTATGTTCTTTAGTTGGCATAGTTGCAATAATTAAATCAGAAAACAATTGGAGGGATTTAAAATGATAGACATAGGTTTAACAAATGCACTTGCACAAATAAGAGATGCTTTGTATGAAATTACCGACACATTAAAAGAGTTAAAAGAGACAGAAGATACCATAAATAAATGTGAAAACTGCCCATATAAAACATATTATGAGCAGGGGTATGTTTAAAGTCAAAAACGGCAGAAATGATTAAAAGGAGGGTTGACGATTTAATAAATGCCGTTTATAATATAATCACAAAAATAAAAAGGAGATATTTAAAAATGAAAGCAAAGATTTATGAGGGCCGTATTTACACTGTAATTAAGGAAAAAGATGGGAATTTCTGTGTTGAAACAATGGACGGGTTGTATAAGAGTGATGCAGAATTCAAAAAGGCAATGAAAGCCAAGGGAGAAAAGTTTATCGGCATTGCAAATAAAGAGAAAGTTTATAACATATATGAAATTAGCGCAGAAATTGTAAAAGAACATGGTACGCTTGTAACCGAATAAATTTAGAATGGGAGTTTTTAAAAATGGCTTATAAAAAGAAAGTAGAATCTAAAGACCGCGTGGAAACAGTTTTCGATGTTAAAGGTGGGCTGACTTTTTGGGTAAAAACTGGTAGTAACGGGAAACTTTACGCTTCCACTTCTGTTAAAAACAGTGATGGAGACAGAATGTTTTATTCAGTCTTTTTTCGAAAAGATGTTGATTTGACCGATTTTGATGATGGCATGAATAAAATCAACGTTAAGTCCGGTTTTATCACATGTTCTAAAATCGGTGAAAGCGTCCGTCCGAAAATTATGGTTTTGGATTTTGATTAATAGAAAAACAGCGCCCCGGATAACCGGGGCGCACTATTTAGAAAGTGGGTGTTAAAAATTGAAATACACCGCTGGGAATTTAAGAACTAGGGATATAGATAAAGAAATTCGCGCATACAATAGACGCTTGTTACAACTACAATCGAAAAATGAAGCGTTTAAAATTCTCGATACGTTGACTCGCACGGAAGTAATGCGCGGTAGAACAGATGCAGAAATAGCACGTGAATTGAATCGCTTACAGGAATTGGCAAAACCCGAAAAGCAGAAAATGGTGAAATATAAAGCGGGTAGCAGTTTGGAAGTTCCGCTATTTGTCCGCGAACAAGTCGAACGTGCCATCACGAAAGCGAATAAGCAGACCATGAAAAGGTTTGAAATTCTGGAAGCACAGCGCAGGGGGTCATTTTATACTATTGAGCAAGAGAGTTTAAGGCCCATTACAAAAGGTACTGGACGCACATTGATGGAAGTTAAAAAGAGATTAGAAACTGCACAGAATCGAGAACGTAGTGGCTATTTAACTTTCTTAGATGAAAAATACAAACGGAACTATATTAAAGCCATTCAAAATAATTTCGGCGCGGCAGGAGATAGATTAGTCGATAGAATTAGTAAAATAAACGGCACAGCTTTTTATTTCGCAAGTCAAGACCCGTTTTACGGCTCATATTTGGAAATTGAATATTCTTATGGTGAAGAAGCTATAAATGCTATGATAAATAAAATTGAAAATGCTTTGACGGTTTTAAATTTGTAATGTTTACCGCAGACTTTGAGACTACCACAGATAAAAACGATTGCAGGGTATGGGCTTGGGCCGTTTGCGAAATTGGCGTTATAGATAATATTGTAATTGGCAATAATATAGAAAGTTTTTTCAAAACATGTGAAGAAAGCGGAAATTTAATCCTTTATTTTCACAACCTGAAATTTGACGGTGAATTTTGTATCAGTTATCTATTAAAGCATGGATATGAATATGTTGAAACGAAGAAACTTTACAATAAGCAATTCAACGCGCTTATATCTGATGAAGGTCAATTTTATAAAATAAAGATACGGTTTGATAATGGCAATAGTTTAGAATTGCGTGACAGTATGAAACTTCTGAATTATTCAGTTGATGAAATAGCGAAAGCATTCCATTTGGATATTCAAAAACTTGAAATTGATTATAATGTTCCACGTGGAACAAACCACATTTTAACGAAAGAAGAAACTGAATATTTGAAACATGATGTTCAGATAATGTCGCTTGCGTTAGACCGTATTTTTAAAATGGGATTTGAAAAACTGACGCAAGGAAGTTGCGCCTTAGAAGATTTTAAAAGTATCATTGGGAAAAAGAGGTTTAGAACGTTGTTCCCCGAACCGAATTACGACAAGGATATTCGCAAGGCTTATAAAGGCGGCTTTACTTATTTGAACCCGATATACGCGGATAAAGATGTGGGGGAGGGTAATGTATTCGATGTGAATAGCCTGTATCCGTCCCGCATGTATTACTGTGATTTGCCTTGGGGCGAGCCGAAATTTTATGATGGTAAGTATGTTGAAGATTTAGAGCGCCCCCTATACATTCAGTTGTTTAAATGTGAATTTGAGTTAAAAGAGGGATATTTGCCGACAATTCAATTAAAGAAAAATCGTCGTTTTGTTGAAACAGAATACGTTGCTTCAAGCAATGGGGATGTTGTGCCAATATGTTTAACAAACGTGGATTATGAATTGTTTTTAAAACACTACAATGTTTATAATCTTGAATATATTCGCGGGTGGAAATTCAGAGCATCAAAAGATTTGTTTAAAAAGTATATTGATAAATGGATGCAGGAAAAAATAAAAGCTGGGAAAGAGCATAATCCCACTATGCGGAATTGGTCAAAAATTATGCTAAACTCTTTATATGGTAAATTCGCACTTGACCCTATATGTGCGAAAAAGCATCCGTACCTTGATAAAGGTGTTGTGAAATACAGAACATCTCCACCAGAAACAAGGGAAGCCTTGTATTTACCTGTGGGCGCGTTCATTACAGCTTATGCGCGCAGATACACGATTGAAACCAGTCAGAAAATAAAAGAATACAGTATAGAAAAATATGGCAAAGATATGTATATTTACAGTGATACGGATAGCATTCACACAACTTTGCCGGTGGAAGATATTAAAAAGTTCATCGAGATAGATGATTATAAACTCGGCGCGTGGGCGCACGAAAGCCATTTTACAAGAGCACGATTTTTAAGGCCGAAAACATACATTGAAGAAATAGATGGTAAATTACATGTCACCTGTGCGGGTTTACCGGATAAAGGAAAAGAACAGGTCACATGGAAAAACTTTCATCCGTGCGCAACGTACACCGGGAAACTCATGCCCGTGCATGTTGATGGTGGAATCGTCTTAGTTGATAAAGAGTTTAATATAAGGAGTTAAATTTATATGTACAACTTTGCGAATTCAACTTAAATAAAATGAACGGATGGAAGCTAGAAGATTTATGATTCAATTATCCATATTTGAACAACAAAAATCTATGACATAATTTGTAAATTACAGGTATAATTATAATAGGATTTACAGGAAATGTAAATACTATTTACAGCGGCGTGCAACGGGTGAAACCGTCCGTCTGTAACATCGGGCCTTGCAAGCTATAATATTTCTGCCTGTAAATCCTGTTGAGGTGAATTCATGTATTACGATATAAATAATACGTTATCTTATAACGCACTTTTCAACATTGTGCTTGGGGGACGCGGAATTGGTAAATCCTACCAATGGAAAATTAAAGCGGTGCGCGACTTTCTGAAAAAGGGAAAACAGTTCGGGTATATTCGAAGATACAAAGATGAGCTATTAAAAACCGCAGGCGAGTATTTCAACGACATTATTAAATATCAGGTTTTTCCAGATACAAAAATAAAATATGATGGGGGGCAATGGTACATTAATGACCAATTGGCGGGTTATACTTTCGCTCTCACAAAAGCAAGCGATTATAAATCGAGTGCTTTTCCTGATATTTCAAATCTGATTTTTGAGGAGTTTATAATTGACAAGCCGCATTCATCTTATTTGCGAAACGAGCCGTTTTTACTTTTTGACCTGTATGATACAATAGCAAGAATGCGTGACGATGTTATTTTATTTATGCTTGGAAACGCAATTTCAATGGCTAACCCATATTTTATACAGTGGGATTTATCATTACCGAAAAACAAAAATGCAGTTGTAAGAGATAACATCCTTTTGCAGGTAGTTCCGACAAGTGCAGAATTCAAAAAGGCGAAAGAAAATACAAGGTTCGGGCAAATGTCACGCGCACTCGGCTATGCAGATTATTCGGTGGATAATAAATTCTATTTGGATGATGAAGCGCAGATAATGAAAAAAGGGAAAAATACGCGGTTTTATTTCACCCTTGTTTGGAGGGATAAAAAATACGGGGTGTGGTTTGATTACGACACGGGAATGACAATTATATCATACGATTATGACCCGTATAACACAATGGTTTTTACACCAGATAAAGAAAGTATAAATAAATCCATTCAGTATGTAAAGCAGTACGAACGCCACCCGTTTTTCAGAAGAATAAAAGAAGCATTAGAAACGGGTACACTTGCTTACGAAAATGAAAAAATTCAGCATGAAATTAAAAGCATGTTGAAAATAATTATTTAAAAGGAGAAAAAACAATGGCTTATACTACTTGGATTACGGCAAACCCCCTTGTAAATGTCACGCAGGTTTTTGGAGGGTCACACCGTGGAAAAGACTGGAACACGAGGGACGCTTCCGGGGTAATGGGTGATACGATGGTGCGGGCAATTGGTGACGGCGAAGTCTTGCGTAGCGAATACGGCACAGGGGGAAACTGGTCGTGGGGAAATTTCATTGCGATTTACTATCCAGCTTTTAACCGCACTGTGTTGACTGCGCACCACGCGGAACGCCTTGTGAAAGTTGGGGATTCTGTTTCAGCCGGAACTCCCATCGGAAACTTCGGAATGACTGGTAATACAAACGGCCCACATTGCCATGAAGAATGGCATGTCGGTCGAGGGATTACAAATAATCTTGTAACGCCCGAAGATGGTTTTCCTAACATTGTTGGGCGTTATGAAGTGGAATATGGGGGAGGTGAGCCACCAATGCCGACCGATTTTACCGCAAATATGCTGATTGTTGTTTTCGCTGAAAACGGGCACACAATTAACAGTCCCGCAAGCAATGACCCTGAAAATTATGTATACTTTGGCAATAAGAGAAAGTTCCGCGTAAAACCTGACGACCTTAACAAAGTGCAGGAGTTCGGAAGCTGGAATTACTGGCAGGATATTACAGACGTAGCAGTTCTTAAAATCTTTAATAAAGATTTGAGTGAGCTTCCCAATGTGTGAAAAATTGAAGGAACTTTATATTGAAAGTTATTACAACTATCAAAAAGCAAGTGCCAAAGAAGTAGGAATTATGTACGGGATTTTTCTTGGTGTGCGAAAATGTTGTAATATTTTGTACTCACAAAAGACTGTTGCAGATTTCCAAATTTTAGCAAATGAATTTGCTAATAAAAGGGTGTGAGAAAATGGATTACACGGTAATGACACAGATAGTTAGTACGCTCGGATTTCCGATTGTAATGTGTGGCGTTCTTGTTTGGCTGAATGTCAAACAGATGAACGCGCATACGGAAAGTGAAGAAAATTTTACAAATGCTCTTGCGGATAATACGAAAGCGTACATTGAATTGAAAGACGCTATTTCAAACTTGAAAGTGAAAGGAGAAAACTAAAAATGAAACTTAGCGAAGCCCGTGAATTTATTGACCGCCTTTACAATAGTGAGGACGGCATGACGGACGACATGCGTGAAGATTTGCGCAGGCTCCATGATAGCGAAGATGAACAAGAGGGAATGGAACGTTACTGGAAAGAAATGTCCGATAAAATGGACGGTATTTCCAACGCGTTTAAAGATTTTAAGCGCGATTATCTTACCCGCGTTTTGACTGGCCGTGATGCTGTTAATAAGCATGTTGAAGATTTGAAAGATGATGATTTCGACGACATCAAAGACGAAACGGAAAAGATTAAATCCATTTTTAATGAGGAGGTAATTGAAAAATGAAAAGTGCAAAAGTTTTGACAAATGTAACCAATAATGCACCGCAGATTCTGACCGCGCTACGTGCGCAGATGGTTGCGGAAAATCCCAGCTTTGAAAATCGACTCCCGCAGGTGACGCAGGATAATATCCGGGAATTTGGCACGGCGGTGCTGGATTATCAGCCCACGCAAAACGCTTTTGTAGATACCCTTGTAAATCTTATTGGACGCGTATGGATTACGTATCGTTTGTTCACAAATCCGATGCGTGTTCTGAAAAAAGGTATTCTTGAGTACGGCGATACGGTGGAGCTGGTTTATACCAACCTAGCCAAGGCACACCAGTTTGACCCGGCGCAGGCCGAAGAAGAGTGGATGAAACGGGAGATTCCCGATGTCAACACCGCTTTCGCAAAACTTAACTATCAGGTATTTTATAAGCAGACTATTTCCGATGATATGTTGCGACAAGCGTTTATGTCGTGGCAGGGCCTTAGTGATTTTATCAGTTCTGTATTTAATGCTATGTACACGGGTGCGGAACTGGATGAATTTACCACGATGAAAAATCTGCTTGCGCAGTATGGCACGGCTGGCAAGTTCGCTGTTGAAGTAATTGATGAAGTAACGGATAATACGTCCGCGCACATGGCGCTTGCGAAAATGAAAGCTGTTTCTAACAAGATGGTTTTTATGCGCTCGGATTACAATAGCCTTGGTGTCCTTACTGCAACGCCGAAAGAAAAACAGGTTCTTATTATTGACGCGGACACAGATGCTTATCTGGACGTGCTTGGGTATGGTACCCTGTTCAATCTTGAACCCGCGAAAGTTCAGTACCATGTTATCGTCGTGGATGAAATTCCTATTCAGGATACACACGCAATTCTGATTGATGAGGACTTCTATGCGGTGTGGGACGCTTTGCAGAAGTTTACGCGCGATATGAACGGGCAGGGCCTGTATTGGCAGTATTGGGCGCACTACTGGAGAATCATGGCAGTTTGTCCGTTTGCAAACGCGGTTGCATTTGTTACCACCGCGCCCACAATTACAGGCGTTACCGTTTTGCCAAGTGCCACCACTGTGAATAAGGGGACTACTATTCAGATGAAAGCTACCGTTGAGGGTACTGGGCTTTACCCGCAGGGCGTGACGTGGAGCATCTCCGGAAATTCTGATAGTACAACTACAATTACCCGTGATGGTGTACTCACAATTGGAAATGCGGAAGCTGGCCCGGTAACTGTGACAGCAACTTCTACTTATAATACGAAAAAGAACGGCACAGCCACAATTACCGTAAACGCTTAACGTTTATAGCCGGGCGGGTAATACCGCCCGGCGAATATAAAGGAGAAGAAAATGGCAATAAATCCCAACACAACAATTTATCTGTGTGCAGGTATTCCATGGGGAAATGATTACGCGCACGTTAGATTGTTCCAGAATATGGAAGAACGTCTTTCTTTTCTTTCCACAAAAATTGTTGCGACACTTGACGGTGCGACTTATCAGCGTGACGATAAATTTGTTTCGTTTCCTGCAAATTATGAAACGATTGCAAACTGTAATTACATGTATTACCGAAATAACAATCGGTGGTATTTCAACTTTATCACAGATATACGTTTTCAGAATGAAAACAAAAGTGATGTGTATTTTGAACAGGACGTTTTCCAAACATGGTTTGCAGATGATACATTGAAAATATCTTTTGTTGAACGTGAGCACACAAATGACGATACGTTTGGAAACAACCTTGTGCCCGAAAATCTGGAAACTGGGGAATATGTCTACAACCAAAATATTACAAGTGGTTACGGCACTGTTTATGATTTTACACCCGGCATTATCATTGCCGTTTCAGAGCGCTTGGACGGTGTAGCAACTTCGAGTTTACTCGATAACACATTTACTGGATTGTCTTATTACTACGCGAAAAAAGAACGGGTTGACATGGCTATATCTATGGTTGATGAGTATGCAAAAAGCGGCAAGGGTGATGCCATTGTGTCAATGTTTATGTATCCGCTTGAACTACTTAATATTTTCCCTGCTTCCCCGTCTTATGGTTGGGTGCCGGGTATGGGTTCAGAAAGAATTTACGGAAACAAACTGCTAAACGTTTTTGCGCCGCTGGATGGATACACACCAAAAAATAATAAAATGTATACCTATCCATACAGGGCAATTGAAGTTTACGGTTCTGGTTCAGGCGGTAAAGAATACCGATATGAATATTTTGACTTTGATGCCCACGGAACAAATGGCCCTTTTGTGTTGTTTAGCGCTTTAGGGGGTTCTGCTCCAATTGTTGCAACACCGCTTAATTATAAAGGGTTGAATATTTGTTTAGATGAAAGCGTTACAATGAACGCGTTTCCAACATGTTCATGGGTGAACGATACTTTTAAAAACTGGTATGCTCAAAATCAGTTAGGTTTAAATATAGGTGTTGTCACAGGAACAATTGCAGGCGCGCAAGGGGCAATAACAGGAGTTCTGACAGGAAATTATGCAGGCGCCGTTGATAGTACCGTTGGGGCAGTAACTAAAATTCTTGATACGATGGTAACTATTACACAGCACCAAATTTTACCAGATTCAGCACGTGGGAATACTGCTTCTGCTAATGCATTTTTTGCTAATGGTCAATGGAATTTTTACATGTTCCCGAAATGCATACGTTACGAGTTCGCAAAGCGTATTGATGAATATTTTACTATGTTCGGGTACAAAACAAACGAGTTAAAAATCCCAAATTTATATGGTAGAAAATCATGGAATTTCGTGAAATGCACTGAATGTAATTTAATAGATAGTGTGCCCGTAGTTGCTCACAATAGAATCAAACAGGCATTTGAAACGGGTGTTACATTTTGGCACACAAACGATATCAAGAATTATGCTCTTGATAATTCTATTATTTAGGGGGTGTGATAATGGCAAGAAAAGGAATAGGAGGTAGAGATTATCAGTTTTTTGATTCTCTCGCTTTAAATAATGTGACATACAACGAATACACAATCCGATTGCTAAATATTGCACTGGCTCGGTTTAAATGGGAAAATGTGCCAAAAGGGATTGACATTCGTTATCTCGAACTAATGCTTATTACCCAGGGTTCGGCGTTGGTTTTTTATGAAGATAGTCTAGACCAATTTTTTGGCTTGGGGGTTGCGTACACAGGCCCGCTCAACTGGTACGGAGTACCGTCAGAACGAAGCGCAATTGCCGCAAACGGCACGCCTTTTAGAATGTTGGATGAAACAAATAGCGTGTTAATCTTTAATAACATGGCAAGAACAGGCGACGCTTATATTATAAATGAGTATGCACGCAAGCTATATGAAGTTCAGCGAAATGCAGAGACGAATGCAAATTTACAAAAGTTTTCGGCTTTCATTGCGTGTAACGAAAAAGAAAGATTGTCGCTTAAAAACTTGATTATGAAGTTGGACGGCGGTCAACCGTTTATTTACGGTGATAAGTCCTTGAATCTTGACAGTATAAAGCCAATTAACTTGGACATTCCGTTTATCGCCCGTGATTTGTTGAGTGTAAAAACAGAAATTTATAATGAAGCGCTTACAAGCCTTGGAGTTGTTTCGGCTTTCACAGATAAACGGGAAAGACTTGTTGCAAATGAAGCCGCCGCACCGTTTGGTTCACTTGAAATGATAAGGGAATCTTACCTTTACGAACGAAAACAGGCGTGCGAAAAAATAAATGAAATGTTTGGCACTAACATGAGCGTAGAATTTAATTCGGAAATTCCAATTGTGCCAGAAATGGGCGGTGAGATTGAAAATGAGTAGTTACACCGTTGAGTTAAGACAGCTTATTCAAAATGGTTATGACGTAGGGCTAAAGGACTATCCTATTTTTGATGAAAATTACCGTGAATCGCTTAACAATAAAATTATAATGCATTACTGGATGAGGGAAATAGGAGCGGAAACGGCAGGTCTTTTTAAACTTTATCTTAACCGAACAATGGGCGAAATAATGCCATATTACAACCAACTTTACAAGAGTGCACAGCTTGATTTTGACCCGCTGAATGCTTACAATTATGTTGAAACAAATATGGAACTGGAAAACGTTGAAAGTGACGGCACGCGCACAGACACGGCAGACGGAAAAAGCCTTTATAGCGATACACCCCAGGGCTTACTTGATAATGGAGCTATCGCGGATGAAAAATATTTAACGTCTGCAACTTTGAACGATTCTTCGGCATCTTCCACGGCAAATAATTTACAGAAGCGTGACCGAAATTTTGAAAAGAAAGTGCGTGGAAATATGTATCATAATTTAAGCGAACTCCTAAAAGACTACCGGGAAACATTCTTAAACATTGACATGGAAATTATAAACAACCCGGAAATACAAAACTGCTTCATGAAACTTTACTAAAGGAGGTGGGAAGATGGATTTTCTAAATGTAGTTCGATGCTGTACACCCGCTTTACCGTCTGCTTATGCTGACGCCCTATCCTATTACGACGCGTTGTGTAAATTGCAGGGCGCAATTAACGAAGTGATAGCTACTTTAAACACGTACACACCTGTAACCGAAGAATGGGTTAAAAATTATGTGACTGAACAACTAAATTCGATTATTAAAGATATTGAAGATTTTGAAAGTTCAGTTGATGGAAAAATCGACAATCTGGAAAACCAGTATGCACAATTTACGCAGGAAGTTAATGAAAAAATCGTTGGGATAATTGATACGGTTAATAAAAATAATGAAATTTTCTATAATTATCTGATTACAATTGTCAACCAGAAATTGGAAGAAGTTGTAAACCGACTTGGAGACGAAACGATTATCAACAACCCTGTATACAATAAAATGGACAGTTTAAAGAATACTTTAAATGATATGTATGCAGGGGTGCGGCAGACGGGAATTACTGCATATGAATATGCAAAGTTGGGGCTTACCGCTACAAAATATAAGGCTTATAACGTTACCGCTTTTAACTATGCAACCTCCGCGCGTTTTATCTGGCATAAATTTATTTATGGTGTGTACTCTGCTATTACCGGTGTTTTTACTTCTGCCCAGCAGGCAATGAATGAATTGACACAGCAGTTAAGAGAAAACGGCCTGACAGCAAACGAATATAAAGCGCTTGACTTGACCGCAAATGGTTATACCGCTAAAAACTGGACAGCGTACAATTACGCTTGGAACTCTAAAACTTAAATAAAAGGAGAAAAATTATTATGGCTAGCACAAACAAAACAACTACTCTTGACCTTTCCCAATTCGTCGGCACTGACAAACCCGACTGGCTGACGGACTACAATGAGGACATGGAAAAAATTGACGCATGGGCTACTACAGCGGAATCTGATATTAATACTGCAAATAATAATGCGGATTCTGCTAAGGTAAGCGCTCAAAGTGCTTCTACCGCAGCCACCACAGCTGTTAACACTGCTACTCAGGCTCTTACTTCGGCTGATAATGCAAACGCAAAGTTTGCAAATACGGTTTCTTACCCCGTCACAATTTCTGTTTCTGGATGGAGCGGAAACGTAACTATTACCTTAAATAACGCCCTTAAACTTTTCTATCTTAACGGAATTATGATTGGTTCGTCTACTACTATACAAGAAGGCACGAAAATCGGACAAATCTCTGACAGTAAAGCTTATCCGTCTAAAACTATTACACTGTTTGGCATAGGCGCTTCTTCTGATAAATCTCCTCTTAATATTCAAATAACGCCGCTTGGTGAAGTTAAGGTATATGGAACTTATAACAACTCCACTTCACTTAACATGACCGCTTGTTTCTTTAACGTTTAAATAATTAAAGCCCCTCTAAAAGAGGGGCTTTTTGTTTTATTCAAATGTTGTATCTTTTGGTTCAAGCAAGTAATCATTTGGATTTGCCCAGTAGTCGAATTCAATCTGTTCAATTGCCTGTTTGTAAGTTTTTGCTTCAACGTCTACAACTGCTTCATGGACTTCTTTGATTGTGATTTTGAATGTCATTCTCCCTATCTCCCATCACATCATATTTTGAAAGGATTTCATTTTTCCCTTTCACTGTCTATATTATAGCATGAATTGTTTTATTTGTATTTGCATAA
>OGZO01002291.1_pt1 | contig 13254 bp, 9 predicted proteins | sample 1576721 | NCBI WGS metagenome assembly OGZO01 (sample SAMEA3541516, study PRJEB24748) | human gut metagenome | biome: human gut; feature: human-associated habitat; material: faeces | place: China | collected 2012 | reverse complement strand
TATCGAAAGCGCAAGCGTAAGCTTTAACATTCCGGACACACGTTTAGGTGAACGTCATCATCAGGAAGAAGTCCGTAAACGTCTGCACCGCCTACATTTTGCTTATTAAGGTCAAACATTGTAATATCAGGATCGTCTTTGAAAATCATACAAGTAACAACCTTATCACCGATGTTTAAAGGCTTACCTGCGCTATCTTTCTTAACGTTTTTACCCATCTTTACGATTTCACCCGTACCCTCGTGTCCAAGAACAACAGGGATAAGTGAGAATGGGTCATTCTTATATTCGTGAGCATCTGTACCGCAAACACCGCAGCCTTCAACTCTTACAAGAATATCGTCATCACCCAACTCAGGGATTGGGTATTCCTGAATTTCAAAGTGCTTTAATTCTGTCATCATAGCAACTTTTGCAGTCTTTGGAATGTCACCGCTCGGAGCTGCTTGTGCTTTTGGAGCTGATGCAGGAGCACCGCTTGTCATTTCTTGCAAAACCTGTTGTACAAGCTTTGCTACATCATTTTCGTTTATATTCAAGGTTTTCACTCCTTTTTATATGATATTAAGCGCGTCTGAAAGTACGCATCTTCTCTGGCGTGTAAAACTTCTCGGAGAAGTGATACCCTCACCTGTCGGACCGGCAATAGTAAAGGTTGTCCAACCTTCAGCATTAAAGCCGATACCTGCATATGACGGAGCATTCTTAACAAATATTGTTGTACAGATTGCTTTTGCATATTGTGTCATATGGTCAACATTCTTTGAATGAAGATGAGCGCTGTGACGATTGCCGTGTTCAGCCTTAACAGCCATTTCAACAGCCTCGTCGAATGTATCTACTCTGACGATAGGAAGTATCGGCATCATAAGTTCTGTCTGAACAAATGCCTGTGAAAACTCTGTTTCACAAATGATACATCTAATATCGTCACCGACATTGATACCGATTTGAGCAAGAATCTTCTTTGCGTCACGTCCGACCCAATCCTTATTGATAACACGTTTTGGCTGTTCGCCCTCTTTTTTAGGCTTTGACCAAACAAGGACAACATCCTCAAGTTGTTTAACTTGTGCCGCATTGATTAGGTAAGCACCGTTCTTCAACATATTCTGAATAAGCTCGTCCGCAACATTTTTCATTACGAAGCATTCTTTTTCAGCGATACAAGGAAGATTGTTATCAAATGTACATCCGTCGATAATATCTTTAGCCGCCTTTGGAATGTCGGCAGTATCATCAACAACAACAGGAGGGTTACCTGCGCCTGCGCCGATAGCTTTCTTTCCGCTTGAAAGCAGCATTTTAACAACGCCCGGACCGCCTGTTGCAACAAGCATTCTTACTGATGGGTCATTAACCATCTTAGCAGAAGTTTCTCTTGTCGGTTCTTTTACTGTACATACGATATTTTCCGGACCGCCTGCCGCAAGAATAGCTCTGTTGACAAGGTCAACAGCATATGCTGAAATTCTCTTTGCGTGCGGGTGCGGATTGAATATAACACCGTTACCGCCTGCAAGCATACAGATACTGTTACAAATAACTGTACAGCTTGGGTTTGTTGACGGTGTGATTGCACCGATAATTCCGAACGGAGCCATCTCAACAAGTGTAAGACCTCTGTCACCGGATAGTGCACGGGTTTCAAGGTCAGATGTACCAAGAGTTTTATCGGCAACAAGGTGATGCTTTAAAATCTTGTGATAAACATTACCCATTTTAGTATCCTCAACAGCCAACTTAGCCATTGGTTCAGCCTCTTCATGAGTAAGACGTCTGATTTCCTTTATAATATTTTCCCTTTGTTCTTTATTATAATGTCTAAAGGTCGTGTAAGCTTTGTTACAAGCTGCAATGGCCTCTTCCATTGTATCGAATACACCAAGCTGCTTTCTTGCAGGCTTGTTATCGAATGATGAAATATCCATTCCGGCAATAACGTTTTTAACGATTTCGCTTACTTGCTTTTCATCTACCATTAACTTTTCCAACCTCCTCAAGCGAATCGTGTTTTAAAATACGCGTCGGCAACCATTGCAAGAGTTGTATCTTGCTCTTTTGTGCCACCCGAAACTCCGATTCCGCCGTATATTTTTTTGTCTGTTCTAAGCGGATAACCTCCGCCCAACAGTAATATTCCGTTTCCGTTTGTAAGTCCGTCAAGCGAGCCGCCTCTTGATTCATCAAGTGCGATATGTGTAGGCATTTTCAGTGCTACGGCTGTATAAGCCTTATCCTGTGACGCCTGAACGCTTGCTATGTAACTATCATCCATTGCGTGAAGAAGTACAAGATTTGCACCCTCGTCACGAATTGCAACAACCACTTTAACACCTAAAATCGTCGCCGCTTTTTCAACTGCCTCGGCAAGTTCTTTCGCCATAGCAATAGTCATCTTTTCGGGACTTTCATGTTTGCAATTTCCGCCGCACTTACATTGTTTTTTACACTCTTTTTTCACTTCCGGTTTAGGAGCAGAAACAGGTTTTGCGACTTTTTTTTGTTTAACGGTTTGTCCAGAGTTAAGGCGTACTGCCAACTCATCGACAAGTTCATCAATAGTTTTCATGATGTTTCTCCGTTACTTATTTATTAAGTTGTTCCATAACTTTCTTTGTTACTTCTGCAACAAGGCTTTCCATATCCTTATTTGATGATGAAGGAGTCGGGCAAACCTGTGAAGGAAGCGGTTGGAAACCATGATAAGCGGCTGATGATTCTACGCCGTACTTTTCATTAGCCTCTGTCGGTGACATTGAGCAAGTATCGTCACCTTCATAACAACCCGGACAAAGCTTTTCCATAGGGTGCTTACCCGGAACGCCGAATTGTTTTCTAAGTTCAACAAGTTTCTTAACTTCACCGCAAGGGATTTCCTTTTCACCGCCAAGCATTCTTGCATAGAAAAGTAGCTTTGCGTAAAATTCTGTTGATTCCATTCTGAAGAATGCTGTGTTTAGGTCACAACCGAATGAAAGTGCACCGTGGTTTGCAAGTAGAATTGCATCATAATCTTGAAGATATGGTTCAAGTGATTCAGGAATTTCCATTGTTGACGGTGTACCGTATTGTGCGATTGGCACTGCACCAAGGAAGATGATAGCTTCCGGCATAATTAGCTTGTCAAGCGGAATACCTGCGATAGCAAATGAAGTTGCAATCGGAGGATGAGCATGAACAACGGCATTTACGTCCGGTCTTTGCTGATAAACCTTCAAGTGCATTTTGAATTCTGATGAAGGTTTCCAAGGGCCGTTAGCCTCTTTTAGATTACCTTGTCCATCAACTTTACAAATCATTTCAGGAGTCATGAAACCCTTACTTACGCCTGTCGGTGTAACATAGTAAGTGTTGTCATCAATTTTGACTGAGAAGTTACCGTCATTTGCGGCAACAAAACCGTCATTATAAATTCTCCTTCCGATTTCGCATAATTCTTTCTTAATTTCAAAGTCAGACTTATACATTTGTTTTCCCTCTTTTCTTTGTTTTTTTTGGTTTTATTTTGTTTTGTCTTTATTATACACCATATAAGTCTTGTTGTAAAGACTTTTTTCTGTGTTTTTGTGCTGTTTACCGCACAGACAAATTGTAAATTAATATCTTTAACTGTACATTATTATTTTATCACAAAACACCTATACTTTGCAAGTCTTTTGCGTAACATTTTGCACAATAAAACTTATTATTTTTTCCGCTTTATCAATAATATACAATCGTAATAAGTGAATTTTGTGAAATGTAACCAAAATGTAATATTGTTGTATTATAATTGCAATCTTACACTGTATTTCACCATAAAAAATAACGGACGCATTCGCGTCCGTTATTGTATTATTCTGTTCAGAAATTAGTCTACAAACCTGTAAATAACGATTTCTTGTAGAGAACCCTTATCACAGAATCTTGCTATTGCATAATCACCTGTTTTTGTTTCAGAATCATATGGCTCAAGATCTGAAATCTCACTACCGTCTGTATCAATAGAAGCCTTACCGGTCTTTATATTGATTTCAATAGTATCCATAAGCTTTGATGAGTCGAATTGAAGAGTATTCAATGCACTTGCATCAATTCCAACCTTAGCCTCATCATCAAGATCTGATGAAAGCACTGCACCATATACCATCATATTACGAGCAATAAATTGGTTATATGCACCAAACGGTAGAGCATCGGCTACAGTCTTACCTTCATATACTTGTTTATACACATCATCTGCGTCAAGTACCAAGACAATTCTATCTCCACCATCATAAAGAATATAATCGCCCTCTGATAAGTAATCAGTCAATTTAGCACCAGATTGTGCATTCCAAATATCTGTTGTTGAATAGAACTTGCTACCATCCTGGTCTGCAATAATGCCGTTATTCTTACCCTTGTTATTCAACTTACCTAAAACAGCATTCTTTGTTGTTGTAAGAGATACTTCTGCACCATTAAAGTAACCATTGATTGTGTAAACTGTGTTGTCATCATCATCAACACCAGTTTCAATTTCATTAACGACCATTGTAGGATTGTTAGCAGCCGTATCAATATCCTTTACTGCTGCAAGAGCATCCGCACTTGAAGTAAAGTTGATAAGAATTGTAGGAACATTTGTATTTTCAAATTGACCAACAACGAAATCACGGCTTGAACCGTTTTCTCTTACCACATAAGAACCTGAATTTACTGTACCAACCTTATAGTTGTCTGCATTTTTCATATCTTCTGCAGTCTTTGGAACTGACATTTCAACAATACCGTCACCAATCTTATATCCGCCAACAAGACCAGATACAACCGAAGTACTCTTTAAGTTTGTTGGATTAATTCTAAGAGCCTTGTCATCAGAAACTGTTTTAGCATTAACTGCACAATATAATCTTGTAATATTGCCACTTGAATTAACTTTATACTTTACAAGTCTAATTGCAACATTTGCATCAGATGAAAGTTTCATAAATGAATTTGCACTTACAAGAGCTGAAATTGTTGACTTAGCCTCTTCTTTTGAAGAAAGTGTTGTAGCAGCTGTTGCTGTAGGAGCCCAGTAATCAACACTTGAACCAAGCTTATATTCAGCTGACTTACCGTCTTGAGTCATCATTTCAATAATGTAACCGCTACCATCTTCTGAATCATAGCCGTTCATAATCCAACCATACTTTTCGCCTGACTGAAGAACACTTCCGCCTGCTGATTCAATATAAGCTATACGACCGAACATATCTGTATAGAATGTTGATTGTGTACCGCTTACAAGATCGCCAACTGCAACGTTTGCAACATCGTACTTTGTACCGTTGATTGTAGCATAGCTCTTGTCAACCTTCTTTGAAATACCTGACGCCGAACCTGTAAAGCTTTCGCCTGTTACAACAACGTCAACAACTGTATCGTCAAGACTTCTTCTGATTGTTGCTACATCGTTCTTCTTTAGGTTTCTAAGTCTGATCTCGTTACCTGCTTTTGTAACAGAGATTGTTCTGTCTTCTGAATCGTCAAGTTTGATTGTTAGCGCCTTTGTATCGCCGAAGTTATCGTCATCTGCTACTTTACCTACGATTCTTTCGTCTGTTGCACTTGAAACTACCATTGTTTCATATGAATCTACGAATACAACATCAAATACATCGTCCTTGTCACTGTCTACAAGTCTGATACTGCCGTTTTCAGGAAGTAGTAAATCATTGATTGATTCGCCCAATTCAGCAAGTTGGCTGTTTGATATAATCTTACCGTTATATACGATTGATGCACCGGCACAGTTCTTTTTCTTGCTTACGCCTTCGATTTTGAATTTACCTTCATCTGTATCAAAGCCTTCAACTGTTTGAATATCATCAGCATCAGCCTTGAATGTTGTTGTCTTTGATGCGTCATATGTTACTGCAAGAACTTTTGGTGTAAGACCGCTGTTTTCCTTGTAGTAATATGTAATCTTTTGAGCAAGGTAATCTTCAAGACCTGTTAGGTCACAGTCAAATAGCTTAGCTTCATCGTCTTCATCTGAAACGATTTCGATTTGACCGTCTTGAACGTCTGTTGAAGATACGCTTGTCTTTGATGTAGCTGTAAGAACACCCTTCTTATCGATAACGTCAAACTTAGCCTTTGCCAATGTTCCGTTAGCTTTGTAAGTAGGAGCACCGTTCTCATAGCCGTTGATTTCCTTGTATTGACCAAGAAGTGCATTATACACCATCTTGATAACTACGCCACGGTCTGAGGCAACGTCTGCCGCACCCGGTGCGTTCTTTGTGATTTCAAGGTCTGACATACCTGCAACCTTGATATAACCGTTAGGATATCCGCCGTAATATTCAGCGTCATCCTGATAGTTCATAGCATTTACAAGCATTACACATACTTGAGCATATGTAACTTCGCCGTCAGGAACAAATGTTCCGTCGCCCATACCGCTGATGATATTAGCCTCTAAAGCTGTTTGAATTTGATCAGCAGCCCAGTGTGATGATGTTACATCTGTAAAACCGTTCTGATATGTAGATGTTGATGTTAAATCAAGCATTCTTAGAACGATTGATGCCATTTCCGCTCTTGTTACCTTTGAATCAGGCTTTACACTACCATCTTCATAACCTGTGATAATACCAAGTGCACTACATAGTGAAAGTGCCTTGTCATAATAACTGTCGTTATCATAGCTGCTACCAGATGTAGTAGGAGCAACTGTAGCTACAGGAGCCTCTGTTACAGCAGGAGCCTCTGTTGCCTCTGCACCGGCAGGAGCCTCTGTTGCCTCTGCATCGGCAGGTTTTTCTGTTGCTTCTGCAGAAGTTGTTACAACTGTTTCAGCGTTTGTATCTTCATCTGCAAAGCCGACAACGCCGACTGAGCCTACAAGCATTGCTGATGCCAAAAGCGCACAGATTAGTTTTTTCATCTTGTTACCCATTTGAATACCTCCATAAAATTTAAAAATATAATACAAATTGGATTGTCCCAATTTCTATTAACGAAAATCACAGACAATTATATAGCATTGCCAATACAATTAACAGTTAAAAATCAGTTATAATTGTCTAATTTAAAGACTATTTTCGGTTGTTTTTATAAATTCAACCTGCTTCATTTTTTTCTCTTGCCAACCTTGCAAATTCCCTGTACTCCAGCGGAGAAACTCCGGTATATTTTTTAAATACCTGACTGAAATATTGTGAATTTGAGCCGTAACCGACTTTTTCGGCAACTTCGTAAATTCTGTCCTTTTTACCCTCAATTATGAGGTCTTTCGCCATTTCCATACGTTTTTCCATAACATAATGAGAAAAATTCTTGCCTGTTTCTTTCTTAAACAGCTTTCCAAGATAATCGACATTCGTATATAATATCGTTCCGGCAAGCCATCGCAGCGAAAGATTTTCATTTTCGATATTCTCATCAATTATGTTAATCGTATCACGAATTAGCGAACTGTATATTTTGTTAGATTCCGGTGCATTGGCTTTTGCGATTTCAAAACCGTTCTGTTCAATGAAAGATTTAATCTCACTAAGCTTTTTAGCCGCTTGAACAGAAACAATTCCTTTCATATACTTTTCGATTTTTTCAACACTGCAACAACGAATTATGCAGACATAAAGCTCTAAACAATACGTTTTTGCAACCGCCGGAGTCGGCATTGCCTTTTCAAGTGTTTTAAAAAATCCGCTCAAAAGCATTTTCAGCTTTTCCATATCACCGGTTTTTACGGCGTGTTCAATAGCGCCGTATTCAGCTTGTACACTAACAGCATTTTCGTTGATTTTAATATCGTTTTCATACAAAATCTCGCAGCTGTCAGAATAAAACGAATATCCCACACATCTTTTCAGACGTTCGTATGATGCAGGTGCATCAGCTATTGACGCAATCTTGCTGTATACCGCCATAACATCATACCCATAGCACGCTTTCATAGTATTATGAATTTTCTCAAGTACCGATGTAATCTCTTGCTGTTCCAATAATGTTGTTATAAGAAACAAATGATTTTTTATTGTTGTGCTTAATAATAATCTATCTTCACCGATGTACTGCTCAGAAGTGTTTTTTAAGAAGAATATATCTTCATCTTCACTTTGCTGTGCCGGTTTAATGATTATCATTCTTGTTTCAAGCATACGGTCTACGCCAAACGTCTTACAATATATATTGAATATTTCATATGTATCGCCCGTACCAAGAATGTATTCTCTAAGAAATTGTTCTTTGATAATAGGCTTAACTCTGTCCGCCTCGGAAATAACCATTTTTTCAAAATTGCCTTTGTTTCCGACATCATAATTATGTATATCATTCAACTTATACATAGACACCTCTCCCTTATAGGCACTCTCTCGCACTATACATTTTATATTATATACTGTTTTTCTTATAATTTCAAGTAAAAAATTTTAACAGAAAGTTCTTTGATTGTTCATAATAGATTATTTTGTATTTTTACCAATTTCAAGCACTATATCTTGTCTTTGTTTGAAAAAATTTTTATAAAAAAACCGACATCCCAACTGTTAGATTTTGGTCTGACTTTTGGGTGTCGGTTCAATATATTTCCGTTTTTTAATAAGTAATCATTCCAACCATTCAACTTCCAAACCAAGTGCCTCTGCGACGAAACGCACAGGGATAAATGTCCGATCGTCTTTTATTATTGCGGTTGTATCCATTTGTGATAATTTGTTGTTTACTGTCAAAACATCACTTCCGAGTGTCACTTTTACAACATCGCCATTTTCTTTTGTAATGGTTGCCGTTTTTGATGTATCGTCCCAATCAACCTTGCAGTCAAGCATTTCAGATACTGCACGAATCGGCACTTGTGTTCGTCCGTTTTCATCAACAAACGGCTGTGCGTCTGGGAATACTACGTCTGTGCTGTCTACTTTTACCGTAACTGCATTGCCTGTTTCAACCGTAAGCTTTTTCGGTTTTGCAGTTGGTGCTGTTGTTTCGTTCGGCTCAACCGTAGCAGTCGGCTCTTTGGTTGGCACTGTCGTTGGTGGTACTGTTGCAGTTGGAACGGTAGCAGTAGGTTTTGTTGTACTTTCCGGTGTTGCAGTTGGCTCAACTTCTTCAACTTTGTTCCAACCGATTAACTCTCTGTTTGAATTTATCAATTCATAAAATGCAGGCAATTCATATTCTGAAATTCCGAAAGAAAGAATACGATTTTTAATATCTGAATTATTGACTTCAATCTTATTTTCACTAAGTCTATCAGAAACTAAAATTGCGTTTGAACCTATTTGCGTATTTCCGTTGATTGTTACTTTTTCTAAAAACGGACACCAATCAAAAGCATCATCTTCTATTTTTTTGACGTTTTTTAGGAATTGTAATATCTTTTAATGTCGACAAATAAAATGCTGCCTCTCCTATTTGGGTTAAGGAATTTGGTAATTCGACCGTATCAATATCACAATATGTAAATGCACGTTTACCTATTGCGGTTATTCCATCGGGAACTATTGGATTTTTGTCTGTTCCGATATATCTAAGTATGGTATTTTCGGCTGTTGCAAATCCTTTATAGTTACCCATACTTTTATCTGTTTTGCCTTTTAAATATTTTAAATCACACCAATTAGAATTTTGAACTTTATTGTATATATTAACCGTCATATCTGAATTGAATGTTATTTCATCTCCGTGAAAATAACAGTTAGTACAATTAAGCATAGTATCGGGAATGTTTATTTCTTTTATATCTGTCTGCGGAAACCAATAACAATATTTTTTGTCTTTTTCGCATTCGATGTTGTTTGACATATGAACCTTGTCAAGATTGCCACAATCAGTGAAAGCCGTAACGTCCATATGCGTTACAGTGTCAGGAATATTTAAATTACCCGAAAGAGTTGTTTCAGAAAAAGCATATCTGCCGATTGATTGAAGACCATCATTTAAATCTAATGTTGATAATTTGCTACATTCACTAAAAGCCTCATCATCTATAATTTCTATCGTTGACGGTAATGTAATTTTTTCAAGATTATTGCAGCCTTTTAAAAATTGATAAGGAATTTCGGTTACTCCTTCTTTTATTTCAACTTCTTTTAGCTTATTTAAATTTACAAGTTCTCCGGAGATAATCATATTGATATCTACATTATCATTAATGATTAGTTTAGTTATAGGTGCCGCATCTTTTGCCCATGACGGAGTTAAACCTTTTAGGGTTGTATTCTCGGGTATCTCACATATGCCTGTTGTTCCTACATATGCAAGAATATTATTTGTGCCTTTTTTGTAAGCAAATTGACCGTCTGTAATTGTTGTATCATCTGAATAATCAGCAAGCACAAACTGTGTTGCTGATAATATTATTGCAAATATACTTATTATTGAAACAATTTTTTTCATAATTCTACCTCTTTAAAACTGCATTTAATTTTACATTGAATATTCTTTATTGTACTATTATATTATTGCATAATTTTATACGATAACTGATAATAATCAGCAGAAGTGCTTCCTGTCGAAACACTATTAACCGATATGATTTTTTCGCCTTGATATGTAGGGTCGCAATATATTACCATATCTGTATTTTTTGGTATTGTATATACTGTTGTAGAGTTCCAATTCACAACTGTATCTTTAACATCAGCAGACCATAATGTTAAATATTTTGCTTTTCCGCCATTTGCTTTTTCGCCTCTTTCAAGCTTTGCTTGGTCAGATAAACTGCGATTTCTAATTTCTATTTTATATATTTTTGAATCAGTACCCCAATAATCCATACAAAAAGCATCTACATCCCATGCATCGGTTAAATAAAATTCTGTATTATTTAATTCACGATAATTATTGCCTTGCGTGTATTGGTCTCCTTGTATCCCGTTATACGCATCGTTTATTGAACCATTAACATCATCTTCGTATCCATTAATAGGTTCAACATTAATCATACCATATCCATCTACAGCAGATGTAAAATAGACCATTACATAAAAAGAAATAAAATCAGCTGTTTTTTGATAATCACTTGTTCGGATATCGACGTAGGTGCTATTTTCGTTGTTAGAAGATGTATATGTTCTTAGTGCAGTTGGAGTAGTATTTTTCTTGGTATGACTCCATAATTTCATAGCAATTTTAGATGTGCCCGTAACAGTTATTCTAAATTGACCATTCTTATCTGTTGATCCTACATAGGAATCTGGTAAATAAACTTCATAAACAGCATATTTCCCAGAAGAAGATGACTCTTTTAATCTAAAGCTACTATCTGATATTCTTAGTTCAGAGGCTTTGTTTTGAATATCCGATATGCTAACAGAAGGTAATGACATTTCAGATGGAGCGTAGAAATCACTTTCTGTATATGTTTCTATTGTTAAATTATAGATGTTATCGCCATAATCTTTAGAAAAGAATCCGGCATATTGTCGGTTATCGCTAATTGTAAATACTCTATAGATATTTCCGTCAGGTAGAGAATTACAATAATCCTTAAATTCATTTGCATGTATTGGGGTGTATTTAGCTATTTGTGGATTTACAATGATTTTCCCATCATCATCGGTAGTTTCACCACATCGTAAATCATTTGTATAACCAGTCATTTTCATAGGAAAATTCTCGTATATTGCCGGTGCAGTGTCGCCTAATGCCTCCTTATTCCAATGTTCTGCATCTAAATCACTTTGAGTGATATTGATAATATTGTTATTCTCATCAGCATAAGAATAAACAATTTCGTTATCACTGTCAGCAGCAATAGCATTGATTTCGATTGCTGAAGTTGCCATAACCGCAGCCAATCCTAACGTGATAAATTTTTTTGTTTCATAACAAAACCGCCTTTCTTTTTATAATACTGTATTCATTTCAACAAAACAAAGTTCTTATAATGTGTTTGACAAACTATGACGATTTGTTATATAATAACACACATAAGAGGTACTCAATATAACTTAATGTATGCTGACCCGCAAAGATTAAGAGCATTGGTATCTCTTTATTTTATTTTAAAATAAAGTCAGTATTATATTTTGTTTTTTGTGTTGGCAATGTTCTTTTATATTTCAAGCTATTTTCATATCATATAAAATTTATAATATTTATTAATGATAAGCTCATTGAACTGATGATATAAATAGTTATAATATATTTAAACATCAACAACATTTTCTTAATTTGTAACCCCCCAATAACAAATGATTACAATTAAATTCTACCCAGTAAAATTATGTTTGTCAACATTTTCTGACTAAGTGGTAGCTTAATCCGGAAACTTGGTAGCAAATAATGTCAGTATTTCAATAGACAGTAAATTAAAATGATTAAAAATATCGAATCGCAAAATATTTAAGAACATAAAAAAACGGAACAAGATAACTTGTTCCGTTTATGGCTCCTCCAGCTGGGCTCGAACCAGCGACATCATGATTAACAGTCATGCGCTCTGCCAACTGAGCTATAGAGGAATATCTCTTTAGCTTTCGCTAACTTTTTCTTTAAACACCAAAGATAACGACTTTTGTCGTTATCTTCAGCATTCTTCGTTCCGGCAACTTTCTACTTTCCCAGGCAGTCACCCACCAAGTATCATCGACGTTAAGGAGCTTAACTTCTGTGTTCGGCATGGGAACAGGTGGTTCCTCCTTGCTATCGTCACCGGATCTTCTCTTTTGAGGTCATACCCTCAAAACTAAACAACATAACTTCACAATGCGTTTTCTCTAATTTCTTATCTTTCTCGTTCCTAACCTTTGATGTAGCGATACATCTGTATTTTAATCTGCTCTTGCTTTTTATGCTCAAGCTTACGCTTGTATGTACTTCGCATTGCCTTTCGGCAACCAGTCGCTCCTCGCAATTCTTTGAATTGCTTCTGCTCCTTTGCTTTCGTACATATTCGCATTTTTATCTGCTCCGCAGATTAAAATGCTTGGTCAAGCCCTCGGACTATTAGTACCGGTCAGCTGCATACATTACTGCACTTCCACCTCCGGCCTATCAACCATGTAGTCTTCATGGGTCCTTACTAGCCTACGCTATGGGAAATCTTATCTCGAAGGGGGCTTCACGCTTAGATGCCTTCAGCGTTTATCCCGTCCGTACTTAGCTACCCTGCTATGCCCTTGGCAGAACAACAGGTGCACCAGCGGTACGTCCAACCCGGTCCTCTCGTACTAAGGTCAGCTCTCCTCAAATTTCCTACGCCCGTGATAGATAGGGACCGAACTGTCTCGCGACGTTCTGAACCCAGCTCGCGTACCGCTTTAATGGGCGAACAGCCCAACCCTT
>OGZO01002278.1_pt1 | contig 13320 bp, 7 predicted proteins | sample 1576721 | NCBI WGS metagenome assembly OGZO01 (sample SAMEA3541516, study PRJEB24748) | human gut metagenome | biome: human gut; feature: human-associated habitat; material: faeces | place: China | collected 2012 | reverse complement strand
TGTTGTCGTAGGTGAGCTTCGACGCCTTGGCATAGCTCATCATGAGCGAACTCAGATCCTCGGCATCCATGTTGAAATGGATGGCACGAGCAAAAGCGCTCGCATCCACACGCATAGCGCTCGCCAGGTTGGCAAAACTCGATGACATCTGCGTCGCCATCTGGCCCATGAGCCCTTCCGCGCCCGCCTTGAGCTGAGCTGACACCGTCGCCGCAATCTGATCGCTGATCGACTTCATCACCTGATCCATAGCCTGCTGCAGATACGGAGCCAGCTGCTTTTGCACATAGTCGGTCATCGCCTGCTGCAAGCGCTCGGCCAGGGCATCGCCGCCGAGCGCCTTGAGCTGAGCCAGGTATTGCTGGGCGGCGGCATCATGCTCAAGATACGTCGAGAATGCGGCAGCAAGCTTTGACGCGTCTTTAAGATCTTCGGGTGACAGCGCCTTAAACTGATCCGACTGCATAAAGCCCTCAAACAGCTGGTTGACAAGCGTTCCCACCTGCTGCATTTGCTCAGGCGTGAGTTCCAGGCCCTCAAAGATACCCGAGAAATCTGGAGCCGGCGCTTTGGCCATGATGTCGCTGAAGTCGACGTCCTTCCCAACGCCCGAAAGGTCAATGTTCAGCCCGGACAAGTCGATACCAGAAAGGTCCATACCGCCGGCCGCACCCGAGAGCGCAGACGAATCGAGAGAGAACGCGCTCTTGAGCGCCGCCTCGTCCACGCTGAACATGCTGCCCAGATCCACACCTTGCTTGGCCTCGCCCTGCAGTTCATCGAAAGACTTGCCGGTAAACACGTCTGTCTCGGGGTGGGCAAGCTGCTCTTGCACAATCTGCGAATTGGCAGCGCGTTCCATAAGCTGGCGAGTCAGCGCATGCGTATAGGCAATGCCCGGGGACAACGCGCTCGCGTTGGCCGTCTCGTTGGGTCGCACCACGCCCACAATGCGCACGTCAATGCCGTCGGCAACCTTGGCCGCCATAAAGTCGGCATCGCCAGACATGTCAGTCCACATGCCGGTCTCTTCGTTTTTGCGATAGGCATCGGACGGCGACAGCACCTTAAACGTCGTGGACAGCGCATCGTCGTAGGTAAAGTCGGTGCCGGCCTTGGGCGTCTCGACCTTGCCGTCGGCCGTCATGGCGCTGTTGACCAGGTCATTGAGCTCATCGATATCCAGCGCACCGATGCTGTAGAGCGTGTAGCCGCCCACCGTGCCGCGGCTCGAAAGCACCATCACGGCCTCGTTGGCGGACGTAGGCCAATGGCCGGCAACGACATCGTACTGGCTATCGAGCAGGCTCTGGTCGTCAATCATCTCATTAAAGACCGAGGTTCCCATGGAATCCATGCTCACCGTTGCCGCCGAGCTCGCGCCGCCGTTCATGGCCTCGGTCATAGCGTTGGGCACCAGCCGGACAGGCTTCTCATCGCCCTTGCCCGCACGATAGACAACCGGCGTCACGCCATAGCCGTACTGGATAGCATTGACCTCTTTATTGATACCGTCGCCACCGGCATCGAGCCATGCCTTAAAGCTCGTCATATCGTTAGATTTAACGCTTGCGAACATATCCTTTACGGCCGTGACCACAGGGATCTTGTCGGTTCCCTTAGCTTTGCCGCCGGTAGCGTCATCGGACGAGCCCTCGCCCTTGGACGCCTCCTCATCCGCAGTCCCATTCCCGCCCATCATGGATGACAGGTCATAATCTTGTTTGGAAATCGTAAGCGGGTAGCTCGAGAGCGTGTCCTCCTCGACCTTTTTGATGTAGCCGTTTACGCCGTTGGACAGCGCCAGAATCGCTGCGATGCCAATAATGCCAATCGAACCCGCAAAGGCAGTCATGGCCGTACGGCCCTTCTTGGTCATGAGGTTTCGGGCAGAAAGCCCCAGCGCCGTCACAAAGCTCATCGAGGTTTTGCGCGTGGGCTTGGCCTCGCGACGCGCGGCCTCGGCCGCATCAAAGGGATCTGAATCGTCGGTGATCTTGCCGTCCGCCAGGGTGACGATGCGCGTGGCGTACCTGTATGCCAACTCGGGATTGTGCGTGACCATGATGACCAAACGATCGCGCGCAACATCCTTGAGCAAATCCATGACCTGTACGGATGTCGTTGAGTCCAAGGCGCCGGTCGGCTCGTCAGCCAGCACAATCTCGGGATCGTTGATCAGGGCGCGGGCAATAGCCACGCGCTGCATCTGGCCGCCCGATAGCTGGCTCGGGCGCTTGTTAACGTGCTCGCCCAGGCCGACTGCCTCAAGCGCCTTGCGCGCACGCTGGCGGCGCTCGGCATGTCCCACACCCGTGAGCGTAAGCGCCAGCTCCACGTTTTCCAAAATGGTCTGATGCGGAATGAGGTTATAGCTCTGGAACACAAAGCCGATGCGATTGTTACGATAGGCGTCCCAATCGCGGTCGCTGAAGTCCTTGGTCGAGATGCCATCGATCAGCAGATCGCCAGAATCGAAATGGTCGAGTCCACCAATGACGTTGAGCATCGTAGTTTTACCCGAACCCGAGGGACCCAGGATGGCTACAAACTCGTTATCGCGAAAAGACAGGCTTACGCTGTCGAGCGCTACCTGCGTAAACGACTGCGTAACGTACCTTTTGCAAATATCTCTGAGATCCAGCATGGACGGCAACCTCTCCCCCGCCGTTCGCATCCAACGCGTTTGACCTACTCTATCAGCTTTTTTGTCGGTACCAGCAAGGAATGTAACGAACAGAAAACGGGACGGCACGCCGCATGGCGCACCATCCCGCACATAACATCGAAGGTGTGACAAAGGGACAGCCCCTTTGTCACACCTTTGTCACATTCGGACTTACTGTTCGCTCTTAGCAAGCGCCTGATCGATCAGTTTGTTGAGCGCCTCGCGCTGCTCAGCGGAGTTGATGCCGCCCATGATCGGCTCTCCCACAATGTTACCGTTCTGGTCGATCACGTACGTGGTCGGGAACGAGTACAGGTTGGAGGTGAACTTGCCGGCCTCGCTATCCGACTTGAACCAGATGTTCTTGTACGTCACGCCCTTCTTGGAAAGTACGTCCTTGGCGTCTGCCACCTCGTCTTTGTTGCCATCGAGCGTAAAGGAATTAACGCCCACGACCTGGCCGCCCTTCTCGGCAAGCTCCTTGTTGAGCTTCTCCAGATCGCCCAGCTCTCCCACGCACGGCTTGCAGGTGGTAAACCAGAAGTTCATGACGGTGACCTTGTTCTTGGAGAACAGCTCGTCGCTGTTTACATCGTTGCCGTCCAAGTCCTTGCCCTTAAAGCTGGGGAACTTCGTCTCCCCGCTCTCGCCGTTGGTCATGCCTGCGGCCGAGGCATCGACGCTCTCTCCCTCGCCGGGCGTGCTGCCACATCCGGGAAACTCCTTCTCCAGCGCCATGAGCTTATCCTCGATCTCCTTGACCTGCTGCGCGCCGGCCTTAAGCGTCTTGAGCTCGTCAGCCGTAAACTGATCCTTGGCGCCCTCGATGGTATCAAGCAAAAAGTCGCCGTAGTTCTTGCCGTCCTCAATCATGGGAGTGTCTTTGTTGGCCGCAAGAAACACCTTTTCCCATAGGGCGTTATCGCTCGCAAAGATCTCGTTTTCCTTTTGCAGCAGCTGCTGGTACAGCTCGGCCGCCTCCTCGGCGCTCGACGGCTTTTGTGCCACAAGCTCGGCGATTTGCGTATCGCCGCTCGTGGCATCCTTTGCGTCGCCCTTGGGGGCAGAGCACGCTGCGAGAGTCAGCGCCAGCACGGGCAGCATCAACAAGGCCGCAATTTTTGACAGTTTCATGGTTCCTCCGTTTATATCGAAGCTTATATAGATACCTATTTGTTTTCGCAGGCTTGCGCGGGCTGCGCGGGTTTGTCGCCCGTCACACCCAGCCCGTAGCGAAAGCTAATGGCATCGACGGGGCATGCGCCCACGCATTTGCCGCAACGAATGCACTCGGCATGGTTGGGAGTACGCGTAACGTCCACGTCCATCTGACACACTTTGGCGCACTTACCGCACGAGACGCATTTGCACTGGTCAACCTGAATCCCCAGCAACGACACCTTGTTCATGAGTGCATAAAACGCACCGAGGGGGCAAATCCATTTACAGAAGGGGCGGTAGAACAGCACGCTCAGCACCGCAACCACAATGAGGATCGCGAGCTTCCAGGTAAAGAGCTTTCCCAGCGCGGAGCGGATTCCCACGTTCATGATGGACAGCGGAATCGCGCCCTCGAGCACACCCTGCGGGCAGATGTACTTGCAAAAGAACGGGTCGCCCATGCCCACATCGTTGACTACCAGAACGGGCAGTAGCACCACGGCAAACAGCAGCACGGCGTACTTGATGTACGTGAGCGGCTTGAGCTTTTTCGTCGAGAGCTTTTTGCCGGGAATCTTATGCAGAAGCTCTTGCAGCCATCCAAACGGGCATAAAAAGCCGCATACAAAACGTCCCAGCAGCACGCCGATCAGGATGAGTGTTCCGGTGACGTAATACGAAAAGCTGAACTTAGACGAGCCCACCACCGACTGAAACGACCCGATGGGGCACGCACCTGAGGCCGCCGGACACGAGTAGCAGTTGAGCCCCGGCACGCAGACGGCTTTGCCCGCCCCCTGGTAGATGCCTCCCTTGGCAAAATTAGGCAGGTGAATGTTGGTCGCAAGCGTTGCCGCCGCCTGAATCAATCCGCGAAATCTCGCCAAAAGATGCGATACGGTATTTTTTCTTTTAACCAATTCCGATACACTCCAAGCACAGCCTGATTGCCTTGGCCAGCACGGCATCTGCCTCGCCGCGCATAATGCCAAAGCCAGCCATGGCTACCCCAACGATCAGCAAAGCCACCTGCGCCACAGGCTTAATCGCTTTGAACAATCTGACCACTCCTTTCGTTTCGCGACCCATTGGACCATACCGACTATAAAATCCGTGTTAAGCGCGAATGACTATGCAAGGAGAACGTTATGCGCATCTTGGTCGTCGAGGACGAGCGGGCGCTGTGCGATGCAATCGCACGCAGCCTGCGCAACTTGGCCTATAGCGTCGACTGCTGCTACGACGGGCAGCAGGCCCTCGATCTGCTCGATATCGAGACCTTCGATCTTGTCGTGCTCGACCTTAATCTCCCCCACGTCGACGGCATGACCGTACTCAGGCAGCTCAGAATTACCGATTGCGAGACCAAGGTGCTCGTGCTGTCGGCACGCGGCGAGGTCGCCGACAAGGTAGCGGGACTCGATGCGGGTGCCAACGACTACCTCACCAAGCCGTTCCATCTTGACGAGCTGGCAGCACGTATCCGCAGCCTCACGCTCAGGCGCTTTACGCAAAGCGATGTTGTCCTGACCTGCGGATCGCTGAGCTTTGACACCAAGGCGCGCGTCGCCTCAGTGGGCGACGAGGCCTTATCCCTCACGCGCAAGGAGACCGGCATCTTGGAATACCTGATGCTTAACCAGGGGCGGCCGGTGAGCCAGGAAGAGCTTATCGAGCATGTATGGGACAGCAGCGTCAACAGCTTTAGCAACGCAGCCCGCGTTCATATCTCGTCACTCCGAAAAAAGTTGCGCACCGCTTTGGGATACGACCCGATTCGCAATCGGATTGGAGAGGGCTACGTTATGGAGGATGGCGAATGAAAGGGCTTTCTCTGCAATGGCGCATAACGATCATGACGGCACTGCTGACGTGTGCGGCGTGCGTGCTGACGAACTGCCTGGTCGGCTATACGGGCATGCGCTACATGGATGCCATCGGCAGCGATATCTCGGCCTTTAACGCAACCGACGAAGATTCGCCCCAGGCGTTCGACCCAACGAAAGCGACCCTCGATGAAAAGGTCACGATCGTCGTAAACGACGCACAAGAGTCTTTTGGCACGACAACCTGGTACATCACGGCCGGAATCACGCTACTTGGCGGCGTGCTGGCATACTTTGTGAGCGGCCGTGCACTTAAACCGCTACGGGCTTTTGCAGCCCAGGTTGAGCGCGTGCAGCCTGACAACTTAAGCGAAATTAAGCTCAGCAAAGATGTACCCACCGAGCTACAGCGATGCAGCGCCTCATTCAACGACATGATCGCCCGTCTTGACGAAGGGTTCTCTGCACAGCGTCAGTTTACCGGCAACGCCGCACACGAGCTGCGCACCCCGCTCGCCCTTATGCAGGCACAGATTGAACTATTCATCTCCGAGCACTCCGGTTTGCAACCCGAAACAGCCGAGCTGCTCGGCCTGCTACAAGAACAAACTGAGCGGATGTCGCGGATGACCAAGGTGTTGCTCGAGATGAGTGAGCTCCGCAGCGTTCCTTGCGAAGACGATGTTGAACTTGGTCCCTTGTCCGAAGAGGTCCTCACCGACCTTGCGCCACTTGCCGAAAATAAGGGCATAGCCCTCAATTGTGCTGGAGACGCCTTAGTAATCGGGAGCGACACGCTCCTCTATCGGCTGGTGTTTAACCTGGTCGAAAATGCCATCCGTTACAGCCGCCCCGGCTCGACTGTCAACGTCTCCATCTGCGACAACAACAGCCGCGTGTTCCTGCGAGTCGAGGACCAGGGCCCGGGAATACCCAAGCAGTACCGCGAGAGCATCTTCCAACCGTTCTTTCGCCTGGATAAATCCCGCAGCAGGGCATACGGCGGCGCAGGACTCGGACTCGCGCTCGTTTGGGAGATTGCAGCGCTTCACGGTGGCGCTGTAGAGGTCGAAGCAAGTTCCGAGAACGGGACCACTATGCTCGCAAGCCTTCCAAAACGATCCGCAGCATTAACCGAATAGTAAAACGAAAGGGGTCCCGCACACGTTTGCGCGGGGCCCCTCCCTGTCAATGCAATTCGCCCAAAAGAGTAGAAGCCTACTCCCACTCGACCGTGCCGACGGGCTTCGGCGTGAGGTCGTAGCACACGCGGCAGATGCCGGGAACCTCGGCGGTGACGCGGGCGGTAATGCGCTTGAGCAACGCCCAGTCGAGCTCAGGCACCTCGGCGGTCATGACATCGACGGTGTTGATGCAGCGGATGATACAGGGCCAATCGTAGGCGCGCTTGCCCTCGCGCACACCGGTGGCGCGGAAGTCGGGCACGACGGCAAAATACTGCCAGATGGTCAGACCGGCCTTGTCGATCTCCTCGCGCACGATGGCGTCGGCCTCGCGCAGCGCCTCGAGGCGGTCGCGGGTGATGGCACCCAGGCAGCGGACGCCCAGGCCAGGGCCGGGGAACGGTTGGCGCTCAACCATGTTCTCGGGCAGGCCGAGCTCGCGACCCACAACGCGGACCTCGTCCTTGTACAGCAGTTTGACGGGCTCGCAGAGCTCAAACTGTAGGTCCTCGGGCAGGCCGCCCACGTTGTGGTGAGCCTTCACGCCATCCTGGGACTCCAGGATGTCGGGATAGATGGTGCCCTGGGCGAGGAAGCTAACCTCATCGCCAACCTTGCGGGCCTCCTCCTCGAACACGCGGATGAACTCGGCGCCGATAATCTTACGCTTGGCCTCGGGCTCCTCGACGTCCACGAGCTTGTCCAGGAAGCGGTCGGTGGCGTCAACGTAAACCAGGTTGGCATCCATCTGGTTCTTGAAGACGTCGACGACCTGCTCGCTCTCGCCCTTGCGCATCAGGCCGTGATTCACATGCACGCAAATGAGCTGCTTGCCAATGGCCTTGATGAGCAGGGCCGCGACAACAGAACTGTCGACGCCGCCGGAAAGGGCCAGCAGGACCTTCTTGTCGCCGATCTGCTCGCGGATTGCGGTGACCTGCTCGTCGATGAACGCCTGGGCAAGTTCGGGAGTGGTGATACGCACCATATCGTCGGGACGCTTGTTGGGATCCATGCAGGGCTCCTTTTCGGTTCGATGGAACGCGCCGCGCATATGCAAACGCGCTGTCATATGACCTCATTATATGCAGAGAGGTTCGTTTCCCATCGCTGCGACGGAGCTTTTTGCAGGGGCGGCAGTTTTTCCTTATGCCAAGGTCAACTAGGCTTCGGTAGCCACCTTGGGAGCATCGCCAATGGACTTTTCCTTTATACGTTCGGCATAATCGTAGGCGATACCCACAAATTCCAGTCCCGAGCAACAGGAGTACAATTGCTGCTAGTGTTGCCAGCTGTTGGGAGATGGAAGATGGACTGCGATGGTTACCCGCTCATTCCCATGCCGTTGATGTGCACTGCCTTTGTGCCAGGGCAGATCGACGCTGCGGTTGCAGGCATTTCCGATCCCGATTCGCGCGCCATTGCCACGGCAGAAGCACTGTACTTTCGCGGACAGGCCACCCTCGCTGCCAAGACGGCGCGCCCCTATCTTGACGCCAACGATCCCGCGCTGCGCTATTCCGCATGCTTTATCTGCGGATACGCCAGTCTGTCGCTCAACCGTATCGCCGACGCCCGCCGGTGCCTTGCGGGCATCCTCGATACGCCAACTGACGAGGAATCGCCCGCCGTCCACGCCACGCATATCCTGTTCGCCTCGGCCGCGAGCGTCCTGCTGCACTTGCCTTCCCCGTATTCTGCCGAAGAGTTTTATCCGCTTGCGGCGCATCTGCCCGAAGGCCTGCGCTTGTTCGCCAGCTACGTGATGGCACATGCCCTGTACCTGCGCGGCGAATATGGCCGCAGTCTGGGCATGGCGGAAAACGCCCTGATCATGAAACAGGGAAGTTATCCGATCTCGGAGCTGTTCCTGCACCTGTCGGCTTCCATGGCCTGCATGAGTCTCAAAGACGTCGACGCCGCAAAAACGCACTTCGGAGCTGCTTGGAACATTGCGCGCCCCGACGGCCTCATCGAGCTTATCGGCGAGCACCACGGCCTTTTGCAGGGGCTTATCGAGGCATGCTTAAAATCGCAATACCCCGACGATTTCGCTCGCATCATCGAGATCACGTACCGCTTCAGCTACGGCTGGCGGCGCATCCACAACCCCGATTCGGGCGAGGATGTGGCCGACGATCTAACGACCACGGAGTTCACCATGGCCATGCTCGCCTGCCGCGGATGGACCAACGCCGAAATCGCACGCCATATGGGAGTATCGCCGGGCACTGTCAAAAACCGCCTATCCGGCGTATACGCAAAGCTTGGCATCGGCACACGCGCCGAGCTGGTCGCGCATATGTTGCGTTAGCGACCGGGCTGCCAAGCGCATCGAACGCGTTCCGGAACCCGGCACTTCGCGCGCTCAAATTGGACATTTTGGCCATCGAACGGCACTACCGCCACGAAGCGCCTTCTCGCAAAATTGGATTATTTCCACCGATATTTGCGGGATGGGAGTCCAAGATGCTTGATCGCCGTTCGTTACTTGTTGCTGGAGCGTCCTCGCTAGCGAGCATTATGTTGCCTCGCGTGCCGGGAAGCGAAAATGCCTTCCTGCTGCCGTTCGCGCCCACCGCGGCCTATGCCGACGAAGAAGATCCCTTTAAGGTGCTCGTTCTCTCGCGCACCATGTTTGGTGTGGTCGTGGTCGACGTCGCCAACAAGAATACGCCCATCGCAGGTGCCCAGGTCACGCTCACATCGCGCTATGCCGCAGGCAAGCAGCTCACCGCCACGACCGACGACGAAGGCACGGCCATCTTTGAGGTCGCGCCGCTTTCGGAAGGCTACGTGGACGAGGCAACGCTTCTCGACGCGTACGACTTTAACGGCGGCATCTCCATTAGCATGGCGGGCTACCGTGATGTCGAGATTCCCCTTGCGCGCATCCAGGGCGGCACCGCCATAACCGCGCCCACGCGTCCGCTTTCCGACGGCGAGCCGTACTTCCGCCAGCTCACATTCGACGAATGGGACATCCAGTACGCTGAAGCCACGTTTATGACAATGCCAGCGGACGAAGTAGCAAACGACCAACCCGACACGCACGCCTTTACCGTGCAGGCACATCTGCCACAGGGTGGACAGGCAACGCTGCACATCAACAAGGTAATGCCCGCCACGGGTAGCTCACCCGAAACCGTCACGCAGATCGGCCAGATCAAGGCCAGCGCATCGGGCGCGGATAATCTGGCGACATTCACGCTCGAAGACAAGTTCCTCGATGCGGCATCGGGCCTTCTGGAGGAGGGGTGCAAGCTGTGCTTTGTCCTCGACTATCAGGGCAAAACCTACACGCTTTCATCCCCTATGGCCGTTGTCACCGCGCCGGCCGCAAAGGCAGAATCGGGCTCGACCACCATCATTCCCACCACCATGGACCAAGAAATCACTCCGTTTGATTTCCCAGCGGCGTTTCCCGGCATCGGCGGCAACAAGTTCACGTGCTGGATGCCCACATTTCCAATCCTCTTCGATTTCTCGTTTGCTGGATACGTGCTGTTTGGCGGAGGATACAAACCAGCCAGCTATATGAACGATTCGGGCAACCCTGATCCGGAATACTGGAAGAAATCGCCGCGCGAGTCGGGCGCCAAGCAGGCAAACCGCTACCTCGACGAGATGGAGGGGAAGTGGAATCAGTACAAGAGTATGAGTGCCGGTTCGGGTACCGATCCAAGAAACACCAAGCTCCTTCGCCACCATTGCACGCTGCTGTTCACGATGGATATCGCCACACAGCTGTACGGCTCGCTTGCCTACGATTGGGTGGGCAAAACCTGGGGCGACAACAACGACCCCGCATACGGCAATATTAAGGCCCTCTTCCAGGTAAGAACCAACCTCAATTGGACCGAGCAGTTTACCCTAGGACCGGTGCCGTTTTTCCTAAACGTCAACCCCTGGGTGCTGGCAAAACTGGCGCTCGCCGTGGGTGCCCACACACACGGCAGCGGCGCGGCGTTTTTTAAAAACATTTCGCTCGACTATTCAAACACGTCGGGCTCGTTCACCATCCAGATCGGGCTTGCCGTCACCTTTGGCGCCGGCGTTGCAGGCGTCGCTTCGTCTGCCGTGCGCGGCGCCGCATCCCTCACGCTGTTCATTGGGTACGAGAAGGCAGATGGACACCAGCTTCCGCGACTGCGTGTAGGTGCAGACGTCGATGTCGATGTGATACTCCAGTTCGTAATGTTCAAGTGGACCACCAAGGCTTGGTCGGGGTCGTGGCCCACACTCCTCGATTCGTGGAATATGTCGGTGAACAATGGCAACCAGTATGTGCTCCAGCGCTCTGAGCTCGCATTGGGTGGAGATACGCCTTACACGTTGGATGCCTGCTTCGGCACGCCCGGCAACATCGAGGCGGGCGGCGTGCCGCAATTTATCGCATCGGCCACCATCGTCACCAACGCCGAGCTGCTCGCACGCGCCGAGGTTAAGGCCACTGCCGTAAACGCCGCGCCTGTCGTGCGCGATTGGGATCAAGCGGTCACGCGCATTGAGCTCGAGGCGGATGCAGAAAGCGACGACACGGGACAGATCGAGCATTTCGTCCATGCACTGATAGAGAACGACGAAAACGCCGCGCCGATGTATGCGTACACCCATATCGGGCAGGCGAAGGACGCCGCTGCGGACCCCAACGCCAATTCTGCCGGCGTGTCGGAAGACGAGCGTGGCGGTATCAAGCCCTCGAACGACAACGTGCTGTTTACTGGCGTGCTCAGCGAAGCTCACATGAAGCTGGCAATGATTGCCGGCGTAGAATGCCTGTTCCGTATCGCCTCGGTGCGCTACGGCGACAATGGCCGCTCGCGCCTGGTGGTGCACACAAAGGCAAACGGCACGTGGTCCGCTCCCGCGCCCGTGGACCTTCCCCTTGGGTTTGGCGAGGGCGACGTGGAGCGCGACGGCATATACGATTACGACTTCGACGTGGTGGAATATGCGGACGGAAGAGGAAACCGGGACGCCTACGTGTTGCTGGTCTCGGGCGAGCGACGCGACGGCGATAGTACCCTTTTCGATACGGCAAGCACATCCGGCATACTGTCCGTCGTGCGCCTGCGCATAAGCAACGACGGAGTTCGCGTGGTGTCGCATACGTCATGGCGCAGCATCTCGCGCGGCCGCTTGCAAGAGGATGGCTACCATTGCCTGCAGTGCCCGCGTATCACGGTGGGCAAGACGCTGGTCGACGGGCGCCTGTCGGGTGCCTACCTCCACCGCCGCGGAACCACCGCAGAAAAGGCGCTCGGCAGCGAGGCTGAGGTTGCGCTGGAGTGCTTCACCCTGTGGTCGGATGATTTGGGCGACAGCCTGACGTTCCGCCAAGTTCTCCGCTTTCCGCAGGCACCGTCGAGTATCGAGCTGGGCGAGCCCGAGAATATCAACGGTAAAATGGTGGTGCCCGTTGCGTACGAGACCGCAGACGGTTGCGGCTGCGCATCGTACGCCGTGATTGGCCAGTCCATTGCGGGCTGGGGCGTTATGCCGCCGGACGCCACGGTACCCCATGCGGTGCCGTGGCCACAACATTCGGGCTTTTTGGCAACCGTCAACGAGCAACTGCAGCATATTACTTGGACGCGAGGCGCATCGGCATTTGCAACGCAGCCTGTGGGTGCCGCAGGCTGTGGCCCGGCATCGTTTAGCGTAAGCAACAACGGCAGATGCGTGCTCTATGTAGAGAACACCGATGGCAAGGTGGGACAAACCTACGACGAAGAAGGCAACCCGGTAGCAGTGATGGGCAAGCACTTCCGCATCTTCGCCAGCACCTTGGCAGGCGATCTGTTCACGGAACCGTTCGTGATGTGCGAGCTGGACCATCCCGTCGATCAGATAACGACATTTTTGACGTCGGGAGGCATGCTCTCCGCGCTCGCCACGCACATTGTAAGCGCGGAGAAGAGCGAGGCAGAGCTGCACGGCATCGAAGTGCCCTTGGTGGCGTGTGCCACTCCGACGGGCGCGGTCGCCACCTCGGGCGCGGTGGTGCCCGGAGCAGCAGGCGAATCCTTCATGGTCACGGTGCGAAACGACGGCAACACCTTGCTGACCGCCGGAACGATCGATCTGTACCGAGAGGGTTCCAACCAGCCGTTCTCCAGCGCATCCATCGGATTCGGAGCGAACGCACGCACGGCATCGATCTACGATCCGGAGCTTGCCGAGGACGCTTCGGCCAACGACATGGCACACGTGAAGTACGCGCTCGAGACGCTGGGCACACGTTTTGCAACGCACCCGCTGGTTGCCGACAATGGAAACGCCGTGCTGGCACCGGGCTGCACGGCACAATTCCGCATGAGCTTTGCCATCCCGGAGAGCTGGGGCGACGAGGTGGGCAAACGCGTCACGCTGTATGCGAAGGCGCGTGACCTGGTGGCACTCGATCCCGTAACGTTCGAGGAAATTCGACCGGTGCATCTGGCGCTGAGCAAATCCCTGAAGGAGGTGCCCAACACCC
>OGZO01002268.1_pt1 | contig 13357 bp, 13 predicted proteins | sample 1576721 | NCBI WGS metagenome assembly OGZO01 (sample SAMEA3541516, study PRJEB24748) | human gut metagenome | biome: human gut; feature: human-associated habitat; material: faeces | place: China | collected 2012 | reverse complement strand
TGGTCATCACCACCATCAACTCCTTCCAGTGCTTTGCACTGATCCAGCTGCTGACCTCCGGCGGCCCCAACCACAAGACCGATACCATTATGTACTACATCTACTACACCGCTTTCAAGCAGTACAAGTACGGCTACGGCAACGCCATGGGCGTGGTGCTGGCGGTGATCATCGCCATTCTGTCTGCTGTCCAGTTCAAGCTGGGCAACAAGGATAATTAAGGAGGTGCGGAACAATGCGTGCAACTGCTGCAAAAAAGCAAAAACCGTTGGAGCGCCATCCCAGTAAACTGAAAAAGATGAGCGCCTACGCCATTCTGGCAATCATCCTCATCAGCATCATGGCGGTGCTGTTCGCCTTCCCGCTGTACTGGATCATCACCGGCTCCTTCAAGACCGGTGCCGCTATCAACGCCACTACCCCCGAGTGGTGGCCCAGCCAGTGGGTGCTGACCAACTACCAGAAACTGTTTGCCGGTAAGCGTGCCCCGCTGTGGCAGCTGGCCGTGCCCTTCGGCTCCAAGTTCAGCGCCAACGGCGAGCCCGTCTACTTCTCGGTAGGCCCCATGGCTCCCGCTGCCATCCGCTGGATGATCAACACTGTGTTCATGGCCGTTATGTCCATGATCCTTACCTGCCTGACCGCCGCCATGGCCGGTTATGCGCTGGCCAAAAAGCGCTTTGTGGGCCGCAAGCTGCTGTTCACCCTCATCGTCTGCGCTATGGCACTGCCCAAGCAGGTCATCCTGATCCCCCTGCTGCGGGAGATGAGCGCACTGAACCTGTACAATACCATCTGGGCGGTCATCTTCCCCATCGTGGGCTGGCCGTTCGGCGTGTTCCTGATGAAGCAGTTCAGTGAGGGCATCCCCACAGAAATGCTGGAAGCTGCCCGCATCGACGGCGCCAGCGAGGCACGCACCTTTGTCAAGATCGTGCTGCCCATGGTCAAGCCCGGTATCGGCGCGCTGGCCATCTTTACCTTCATCAACAGCTGGAACGACTACTTCATGCAGTTGATCATGCTGTCCAGCACCAGCAACCTGACCATCTCGCTGGGCATTGCAAAGCTGCAGGCAGAGAACAGCACCGACTTCGGCCTGATCATGGCCGGTGCCGCACTGGCCGCAGTGCCGATCATCATCATCTTCCTCATCTTCCAGAAGTACTTCACCAAGGGCATCGCAATGGGTGCGGTCAAGGGCTAAAATTGCGACCGCGGCAAGAGGGCAAAAATACCCCCGCCCGGAGCGGAAAGCGTCACAATCTGATACGAACGACTATTTTATCTTGATTTATTACTGATTGCAAAGAAGGGCTTGAAACATGAAAGATATCAAAAAATATCAGGGTGTCATCCCTGCCTTTTACGCCTGCTATGACGCAGAGGGCAACATCTCGGTGGAGGGGGTCAAGGCGCTGACCCGCCACCTGATCGCCAAGGGCGTCAAGGGCGTGTATGTGGGCGGCTCCTCCGGCGAGTGCATCTACCAGCACGTCGAGGAGCGCAAGACGGTGCTGGAAGCCGTGATGAGCGAGGCCAAGGGCAAGCTGACCGTGATTGCCCACGTTGGCTGTAACAACACCGCCGACAGCATGGAGCTGGCACGCCACGCCGAGAGCGTGGGCGTGGACGCCATTGCCTCCATCCCGCCCATCTACTTCCACCTGCCGGAGTACGCCATTGCCAAGTACTGGAACGATATGTCCGCAGCAGCACCCAACACCGAATTCGTCATCTACAACATCCCGCAGCTGGCTGGCACGGCGCTGACCATGAGCCTGCTGAACGAGATGCTGAAGAACCCCAACGTGGTGGCCGTGAAAAACAGCTCCATGCCCACGCAGGACATCCAGATGTTCAAGGATGCCGGCATTGCCGCCCGCGGCGAGGGCAACTTTGTGGTGTTCAATGGCCCGGACGAGCAGTTCGTTTCCGGCCGCGTCATCGGCGCAGATGGCGGCATCGGCGGCACTTATGCCGTAATGCCGGAGCTGTATCTGGCTATGAACGCCCATCTGGAAAAGGGCGAGATCGCAAAGGCCCGTGCCATCCAGTACGAGGCAAACCGCATCATCTACAAGATGTGCTCTGCCCACGGCAACCTGTACGCGGTGCAAAAGGAGATCCTGCGCCGGATGTACGGGCTGGAGCTGGGCAGCGTGCGCGCCCCGATGCCCGGCCTGATCCCCGAGGATGAAGCCGTTGTGGCCGAGGCACAGGCCATGATCGAAGCTGCCATCGCAAAGCTGTAACAGGATAAAAGCGCCCCTCTCCGTCTCTTTTTCAGAGGGGAGGCGGGCGCTTCTTTTATTGGAGGAAACGCGAATGATCTGCGATACCCTGCAGCATCTGGGCCGGTACAGGGGACTGCACCCCAACTTGGATACCGCCATTGACTATCTGCTTACCCACGACCTTGCCGCCCTGCAGCTGGGGCGCACCGAGGTGGACGGCGACAAGGTGTTCATCAACCTGATGGACGCCACATTGCACCCGGACGCGGGCTACCACCCGGAGTACCACAAGCTTTATGCTGATTTACAGGTAGACCTTACCGGCAGCGAGGGCTGGGGCTACACCAATCTGCCCGGCGCGGAGATCGGGGAATTTACCGGGGACTGCGGCTTTCAGTCTAGCGCCAGCGTAGTGACCGGTGCACTGGGCGAGGGACGCTTTGTGCTGTTCTTCCCGGAGGAACTGCATAAACCCGGCCTTGTACAGCACGGCTGCGTCAGCGTGCGCAAGGCGGTCGTCAAAATCAGAATGGAGGAGTAAGACCATGGATAAGGAAAAGCTGTTTGCACAGATCAAGGGCGGGCTGATCGTGTCCTGTCAGGCATTGGAGCACGAGCCGCTGTATACCAAGGAGGGCGGCGTGATGCCCCTGATGGCAAAAGCTGCCGCTATGAGCGGCGCTGTGGGCATCCGCGCCAACACCGTGCGGGACATTACCCAAATCAAGCAGGTGGTGGACCTGCCGGTCATCGGCATCATCAAAAAGGACTACCCCGGCACGCCCATGTACATTACCGTCACCATGAAGGAAGTGGACGAGCTGGTGGCCTGCGGGGTGGATATCCTTGCCGTGCAGGGCACCGGTGCGCTGCGCCCGGACGGCTCCACCTCCGCACAGTTTATCCGCGCCATCAAGGCAAAGTACCCCGAACAGCTGGTGATGGCTGATTGCGATAACTTTGAAAACGCCATGCTCTGCGCCGAGGCAGGTGCCGACTTTGTAGGCACCACCATGCGCGGCTACACCCCGGAGACCACCGGCATTGATGATATCGACTTTGACTTCATCCGCAAGCTGTCCGCAGAGTGCCCGGCAAAGATCATTGCCGAGGGTCACATCCACTACCCGGAGCAGGCGGTCAAGGCGCTGGAAGCCGGTGCCTTTGCGCTGGTGGTGGGCGGTGCCATTACCCGCCCGGCAGAGATCACCGCACGCTTTACCGGTGCCATCAACGCCGCAAAGAAATAACACAGGGGAGTGCCTGCTATGAAACACTATCTTGGTATCGACATCGGCGGCACCGCCGTCAAGCTGGGCATCGTGGACGAGACTGGCGCGGTGCTGGCGAAAGCCGAAGAGAGCGTAAGCTTTGACGGCTACCGCACCCCCATCCTGACCACGGTGCTGAAGGCTGCACAAGCTTTCCTTGCCGCGCAGAGCGTCCCGGCGGAAAGCCTTGCGGGCATCGGCGTTTCTGCCACCGGGCAGATCGACAGCCGCAAGGGCATCGTGGCGGGTACCTGCGGAAGCCTGCCCAACTACATCGGCGCACCCATCAAGGCGGAGCTGGAAAAGACCTTTGGTCTGCCGGTCACGGTAGCCAACGACGCCAACTGCATGACGCTGGGCGAGGTGTGGGTCGGCGGTGCACAGGGCTATACGGACGTCATCGGCGTGACGCTGGGCACCGGCGTGGGCGGCGGCATCCTGACCGGCGGCCGTCTGCTGGAAGGTGCGCGGGGTCTGGGCGGTGAGTTGGGCCACTACCGCACCCATGCGCTGGACGGCGTGGACTGCACCTGCGGCGCAAAGGGCTGCTGGGAGCGCTACGCTGCCACCACTGCTCTGGTGCGTGCCGCACAGGAGGAAAATCCGGCATGGAAGGATGGCCGCGCTATCTTTGCCGCCGCAGAAGCGGGCAACGAGACCGTGCTGGCGCTGCTGGACGCATGGACGGACGAGATCGCGCAGGGGCTTGCAGGCATGGTGCATATCTTCAACCCGCAGCTGATCCTGATCGGCGGCGGCGTGTCTGCCCAGCAGAAGCTGCTCATCGAGCCTATCGCTGAAAAGGTGAAAGCATCCGTCATGCCCGCCTTTGCCGAAGGACTGGAAATTCGTGCCGCACAGCTGCACAACGATGCCGGGATGGTGGGCGCTGTGTACTACTTCCGGCAGACGATGGAAAAGGAGTGATTTGGTTATGAAAAAGCATATTCTCTGTCTGGGTGATTCCAACACCCACGGCTATTGCGCCGACCCCAACGACTGCGCTGACCACGGCATCCGCTTCAACGAGGACGAGCGCTGGACCTGCCGTCTGCAAAAGGCGCTGGGCGAGGAGTATCTGGTCACCGAGGAGGGGCTTTCCGGCCGCACCACCGTGTTCGTGGACCCGCTGCATGAGTCCATGGATGCGCTGAGCGTGGCTTACGCCCTGCTCAAGAGCCACGAGGTCATCGACCTGCTCATCATCATGCTGGGCACGAACGATGTGAAGGAGCGCTTTGGTGCCAATGCCGCCTGCATTGCTGCAGGCATGGAGCGGCTCATCCTCAAAGCCAAGAGCGTAGACTGCTGGGGCACCAAACAGCCCAACATTCTGGTGGTGGCACCTCCTCCCATCGGTGCAGGCTTCCACGATGCTGTGATGGGCGATGGCTGTGTGGAGAAGTCTGCCGGTGTGGCAGAGCAGTTCCGCATCATCTGCGAACGGCAGAGTGTGCACTTCCTGAACGCAAAGGACTGCGAGTTCAACAAGGTGGACTTCATGCACCTGACCCGCAAGGGCCACGCACAGCTGGCGGAGCTTCTGGCAAAAGAAGTGCCGGGCCTGATCTGAGCACGATTTTAAATGCTCTCCGCTTCGCTCTGAGCATCTTTAGTGGAATTATTATTTTTATTGGGTTCTCAAAAAGCCTGCGGGCTTTTTGAGAACTTTTTTCACGAAATAGGGTCATAACCACAAACGGCATCAAACTCACAAGCAGCCTATATTTTATTTTTAATTTCCGTTTTGTTCATCTTGTAAAACATAGCAGAATCGGCTATACTTTCCGCAGAAAGATCCATTGAAAGGAACTGTGCCATGCCTGAACTTTTAAAAGCGCCTGTCACCCCTGCTCAGCAGGCAAGAGATGCCCTTCTCGGTGCCCTCGTGGGGCTTGCCCGGGCCACCACCAGCGAGCCCAAAACGGACGACACCGACGAGGTGCTGAACGCCGGTCTGCGCCTTGCCGCGCAGCCGGATGCACCGGAGGAAAGGCTGCAGCGGATGCTTGCCATCGTCCAGACTGAAAAGCACCGCGTTGCCCCGGGCTGCGCCACCTGTGCCATGCCCTGCGGCAACACGAACGATTACGATTTTGTCCGCCTGTGGGCTGCGCCCGAGAGTATCCGCACCCTCAAGCTACAAATGCTTTCTGCCGCGTTTGCGCTGGCCCAAAAGCGCCCGCAGGGTCAGGCGCAGGCCGCCGTTTATCAGCTGCTGTTCACCCTTGCCGAGGACTGGGACGAGGAGCTTCTTGCCCCTGTTGTGCAACACGCCAAGGAGCTTTGCCGGGAGTAAATCCGGGCCGGAAAGCCGCCGCTTTTACCCGCCGGGTTTGTAGCGGGAGCGTTCCCGGCACAAACCAGAAAGGTCCGCCTTTTTTGCGTATTTTTGTGGCAGTTCCGTAATACTGTTGCATCAAAATGCATTCCAGTGAGTTTCACACCCGATTTCCTGCCTTTTTCCGAAAGTTTTTTGCAAAAAAGACTTTACAAACCATTTCTAAAAACTTATTATATAAGTAATATATTTCATGGAGCCAATGCTGTGCAGCCCCCTGTGCAGCATCCAAATACGATCAAGGAGGGGTTTATCTATGCCCGAAAAGAAAAAGACCGCAGCGGCTGCTCCTGCTGTGGAAGCTCCTGCCGCTGAGGCCAAGGAGACGAAGGAGACCAAGACCCGCAAATCTGCCAAGGCCCCTGCACGCCGCGGCCGTCCCCCGCTTGCACCGGAGCTGTATGTGGAGTTCAGCGGCAAGCAGTATAACGTGACCGATATCATCGACCGTGCCAAGGCCGATTACCGCGCTACCCACAAGGTTGGCGTGCAGTCCTGCAAGGTATACGTCAAGCCCGAGGAAGACGCTGCCTATTACGTGATCAACAAAGTCTCCGGCAAGCTGGAGCTGTAACTTTTCCTGTATTCTTTTCTCCTGCTGCAAAGCACTCCGCACCTGTTTTGCGGCAGGTTGTCCGTTCCCACACAAGGCTCCATTTTAAACCGTAAAAAAGCTGCCCTGCATCCAAAAATGCAAGGCAGCTTTTCATTTTACATCAAACCATCTTTTCCAGAACGGATAATGCTGGATCACTGGGTCCGGGTCCGGGATCTCGAACACATAGCGCTCGGTAGCGTTGATCACGGTGGTCTTGCCGCGGGTGCACACGCGCGGCAGCTTTGCATCATAGTTCAGATGCACATGGCCGTGCACGAACCACTGCGGCTCGTATTCATCCATCAGATCATTGAAGCACGCAAAACCCTTGTGAGCATGATCCGTGCTGTCGTTCAGGCCAGCCGCCGGGGAGTGGGTGAGCAGCAGGTCGATGCCGCCCACATGATGGGCCTTGCGCCAGAGTTTGCGCACACGGCGGCGCATTTCCCTTTCCGTATACTGGAAGCTGTCCTCCCGGTTATTGTAGCGGATGCTGCCGCCCAGTCCCATAATGCGCAGGCCCTTCCACACATACACGCTGTCGTCCACACAAATGCATCCGCCAGGTTCATTTTCCCTGTAACTGCCGTCGTGGTTGCCGTGGACATACAAGATGGGCGCAGCCGTAAAGTTCGTAAGATATTCCAGATACTTCTGCGGCAGATCCCCGCAGGAAAGGATCAGGTCGATGCCTTCCAGATGTTCGCGGGTACCGTAGTCCCACAGTGCTTTAGAGGGCACATCCGAAATTGCAAGAATTTTCACATCGGTTTGCTCCGTTCTCTCTCGGCCTGAGGGCCGCTTATTTCACAAACCCTTTCAGGGTATTGAGGCCGTTGATCGCCATAAGCACATGCGTTTTTACATCCAGTTCATCGTAGTGCGGCAGCGCACCTTCCACGCATTCGTCCAGCCAGTCCATCTCCATCAATTCCTTGGGACTGTAGACCACGGCCTCCGGCGAGTGCAGCACATGCCCCTGCGCGTACAGGTCTTCCGGGAAGATGCGCAGGTCGTTCTCGCTCAGCATCTTTTCCATCAGGTCCAGCAGCTGTAAAGTGCCTGCGGGCAGGTCTTTGCTGTAATCGATCTCCTCTGCGCCGCTGCGCATCCCCCACCAGTAATTCACGGCTCTGGCTCCCGCTGCATCGTTGTCCCACGCTCCGTCAAAAATGGAGCGGATGATCTCGGTATAAAAGGTATCCCACCGCCACACCGGCAGGCCCAGCGGCTGCAGGGTGCCGTCCGGCTGGCGGCGGCACAGACCGTAGTCCCGGTGGGTGCCTTCCGGCTCGCGGTTATCGCGGGCATAGAAGATCTCCACATCCGGCCGGTCAGAGAAATCCAGCGGGTGTGCCGGGTCCGGCAGGCAGGCCCAGCGCAGCACCACCTTTGCGTCCGGGCGCACGGTCTTCAGGCCCTGCGCATAGGCGTTTACTGCCGCCGGGATGCCATACACCGGGTTTGCCGCCACATAGCCCACGCGGTCGGTCCTTGCCATCACGCCGGCCAGCATTCCCAGCAGATAGGTCACTTCATACGTGCGGGGATAGTAGGTGCGCACCAGCGGGTGCGGCGCGTTGAGCGAACAGTTCAGGATGCGGGTCTTGGGGTGCTGGGCCGCCACCTTCAGGCAGGCGGTATGCATCCGGGCACTTGAGGTGAACACCACGTCGGCATTGTCGTGAGCCACATCCTCCAGCACCTGCTCCGCGTCCACCTCAGGCTCGATGTTCTCTTTGCGGGTGATGAATACCCGGTCCGGGAACGCCTGCTGCAGTGCTTCGATGCCCTTGTCGTGGGCGCGTACCCATGCGCTGTTTTCGGCGTTGTGCTCGTGCAGGAACACCACCTTCAGCTCACTGGGCTTTGTAAAGATGTTCAGCTTTGCCAGCAGCGGTTCGCCGGGGCCCTGCTTCGGCTCCAGCGAAAGGGCCACGGCCTGCGGCTCGGTGAGCACCTTCACCTCATCCCACAGCTTTTCCAGATTCTGCTTCATCTGGCTGGGCGTGCTCTCGCAGGCATCCGCGTAACGGTAGACCGACAGATACACCAGCATAGCATCGCCGGCAGTCAGATTCAGTCCGCCGCCGCCCAGAGCCAGAAACTGCTGGCGGAACATGGTATAGAAGGCGGAAAAGCTCAGCCGGTCATCATCCGTCCAGCTTTCACCGCTTGCCTTGCACACCAGCGTCTGCAATTTTGCGTAACCCCCCAGACGGGAGAAATGCACATCGTTGACCTTGGAGAGCTTGTAAAAATCCAGAAATTCGTAGTAGATACGGTTTTCCAGACTGTCGTTCCGTTCCGGGACGAGCCGCGTGACCGTGCCCGCGATCCTGACCGCATCAAAATACTTGAGCACCGATACCCGCTTGTTGCCTTCCTGCACATAGAATTTGTTCAGGAACTCATAGGCGATGATGGGGGTGTGGATCCCTTCTTCCAAATGCGCATCGCAGAGGTTCGACCACTTGGCTGCAAACTCGGTGTCCGGCTCCAGCAGGGGCATAAAGTTCGGTGCAAAGGCGGTGTGACGGCCGCTGGTCTTTGTGCCGACGATGCTTTCCGCCGGGATCTCCACAAGGCCCAGCGGCTCCTGCGCCACGATGTTCACATTGACCAGAATATCGTCCAGCACTGCAAGATACGGCGACTGGCCGCGCGCCACACAGGCACGGTAGGCGCGCTGGCCGCTCTTCAGTGCGTTCTTGTAATCTTCCAGCATAGTTGCTCCTTTTTCTCAGCTGCAATGCGCTGCAGCCAGCTGCCGCAGCGTCCTTCTTTAGTATACCATGAAATTTGATTTTATGGGAGGATTTTCCGCACAAAAGAGTTGATTTATCCTGCAGTTTCAGGTACGATAATAGAAAGCAAACAATGATAGGAGCATTCTTTCCATGCAGACCGAACAGATCCCCGTACTCAAGGCCGACGAATATCCCGGCGGCATCTGGTATTACGAGCCGCATACATATCAGCCTTACCGTTACGTACTGGGCCGCGTTGGCACCCACCCGCTGGTATGCATTGGCATCAACCCCAGCACCGCCCAGCCCGGTGCGCTGGATCCCACCTTGAAAAGTGTGGAGCGCCTTGCCGCCGCCAACGGCTTTGACAGCTGGATCATGTTCAACGTGTATCCCCAGCGCGCCACCGACCCTAACGATATGGACCGTGTGCCAGACCGCGCCCTGTGTGACGAAAACCTGCGCTGGCTCAAAGCCGTTCTGGCCCAGACCGAACCCACCATGTGGGCAGCGTGGGGCACGCTGATCGAAAAGCGGGACTATCTGCCCGGCCTGATGCGGGAGATGGTGGCCCTGACGCGGGAGCGGGAGATCCCGTGGGTCACCTTTGGCAGGCGCAGCAAAAAGGGCCACCCCCACCACCCGCTGTACCTGCGCAAGGATTCCACCCCCGAACCCTTTGATGTGGAAAATTATCTGGACACCTGCTTTTAATTTTTCAGGTGCCCGATGCGGAGGGATCTTTTTGACCGCAGAACATTATCACGCCCTGCACAGCTGGATGGATGCCCACCCCACAGCCAAGCGCTGTGTGGTGGCACTGGATCGCTGGCTGCCGCTCATCCCTTTTGTATGTTATCCGGTGCTGCTCTGCCTGCTGAACGTCCGGCTGTTTCGGCTGCTGGGCAGTCAGCGTCAGGCCGCGCTGGACCTCACCGCCGTCATTGCGCGGACGGTGTTCGTGCCGGGGCTTACCTTCTGGGGCGGCACCATCCTGCGGGACAGGCTGAACCTGCCGCGTCCCTATGAACAGCCCGGCTTTGAACCGCTGCGGCACAAGGAGACCCGGGGACACTCCTTCCCCTCCCGCCACGCGCTGAGCGCTTCCGTGCTGGCCATGGTATGGATGTATTTCTACCCGAAGGCGGGCTGGGTGATGGTGGGCATCACGGTGCTCATCTGTGTTGGCCGTGTGCTGACCGGCGTGCACCATATCCGCGATGTCGTGGGCGGAGCCGCGCTTGGCTTTGCTTTGGGCTTTGCGGGCATGTGGCTGCTGTAAAGCAGTGCTTTGCGGGCTTTGAAAAAAGAAAAAAGATTTTTGCATTTTTTGCTTGACAGAATGGGGCCTGTATGGTATTATACTTCTCGCAGCGTGTGCCGACACACAGCTGCCGCCATAATGGAACCCATGGGATTACAACGTGCGCCCGTAGCTCAGGTGGATAGAGCAACTGCCTTCTAAGCAGTGGGCCGGGGGTTCGAGTCCCTTCGGGCGCATCTATGTGGTGCCCATAGCGTAGTCGGTTAACGCGCCAGATTGTGGATCTGGAGACCGTGGGTTCGAGTCCCACTGGGCACCCCACCAAAAATCCGCTGTTGCTTTGCAACGGCGGATTTTTTCTTTGGTGGGGTGTCCAGTGGGACGAGAACAGGGCGGCGGTGCGCAGCACCGTAAGCAATCAGCCCAGTGGGCTGTTGCTTAGCCCGCGGGTCCCAACTATTAGGAATGTCTACCGGGGTCCCACACTCCAGCTGTTTTTAACAGCGGACTTTTTTTGTGTGGGTGCCCAGTGGGACTCGAAAAGCAAGGCACTGCCGCAGGCAGGGCAACAAACAGCCCAGTGGGCTGTTTGTTAGTGCGCGGGTCCCAACCATCAGGAATGTCTACCGGGGTCCCGCTCTCTTTGGTGGGGTGCCCAGTTGGCTCGAACCCAAAATCACAGATACAGCAGCGGAGGCGTCCATCAGATGATGGACGCCTCCGCTGTTTCTCTTACTGGTTCATCTGCTGCAGGATCTTTGCGATCTCGCTGGTGGTGTAGCCCTCTTTCTGCAGGGCATTGGCAATGGACGTGTCACTCTTGCCACGGCTGCGCAGCAGTGCCGCCGTAAAGGGCACCACGCTGCTGCCCTTCAGCGCATTCGTTCCCGCAGCGCTCCCCGATGCCTTGCCGCTGCCGCTGCTTTTTGCGGCCGCATTGCCCGCCGCACGGCTGGCTTTGGCCCGCGCATTGGACTGCTTGAGCGCCCACTCGCCCTTGGCAATGTTCAGCTTTTCCGAGGTAACGCTGTTGTTGAAGGCCTGCTGCTTCAGCGCATCCTGATAGGCGCGCTCGCTGGCTTCATTCTCATAGCGCTGCTGGGTCAGACTGTCCTGCCGCTGCTTTTCCTGCATCTGCTGGTTCCATGCCGTGTCGGCACGGTCGGCCTCGTAGGCGCGGGTGCCGGACACGATGTTGTACCCGGTGTTCAGCAGGCTGCCCGCCAGCGAACCGATGCCGGTGGTGCCGCTGATGGCCAGCTGGATCGCATCCCCGATGACCCCCAGCACGGTCATGATGCCGTTGAAGGTCTGCTGGCGGCGGCTGGCCTGTGCCTGTTCCTGCGCAGTATAGTAGCCGTGCAGGGTGTCCAGACGGCTCAGATAGTCCTGATACTGCCCGTAATCCTGCGCGTAGGCGTTGTTGTAGTCCTCCCCTTTCTGCTGCAGCTGGGTGTAGTAATCTGAGAGCTGCCGGTCGTACTGTTCCTGCGCACTCTGTTCCTGGGCGTTCAGCTGGTCCAGCCGCGATACCAGCTCATCGCCGCCGCTGGTGTAGGTGTCCAGTGCCAGACTGTACAGGCTGGGGATGGCCTCGTTCAGCGCACCGATCTGCTGCTGGTAGGCCTGTTGTGCCGCACTGGCCGCATAGCTGGAGCCGTAACCGCCGGTCAGGGCTGCCGCCTGTGCAGCGGCATCGGCACTGGCGTTGTGGGCGTTCTGGGTGTACTGCTGGGCGTACTGCCGGTACAGCGGGTCCTGCGTATAGCTGTAGGCAAAATTCTCCCGTGCCAGCAGACGGTCCAGCACCTCATTGATGCGGTTCTGGTAGCTGCTCTGGTACGCTTCCGGGCGCTTGTCCTGCCACTCCTTCAGCGCGTTTGCGGCGTTGGTCACGCTCTGGCCGGGGCGGTAACCGGCCCCTGCCATGGCCTCTTCCACCTGCTGTCGGTTTTCCAGGCCGCTGGTGTCATAGCCGCTCTGCGCCTCCGGCGCTGCCAGCTCTTCCTCTTTCTTTTTGGTCGCCATGCTCTTCTCCTTTCTTTTACAACGAATTCAACCGGGTGCGCAGCTCCTCCGACAGGTTTTCCACGTCCAGATTGGTCAGTACATACTGCAGCTGTTCCTGCATCTGGTACAGGTAGCTGCGCAGCGCTCTTGCGTCCTCCGGGTCCATGTTTTCGCTCAGCTTCGGCAGGCCCAGCCGGTTCAGACCGTTCACACTTGCCATGTTGCTTCCTCCTGTTCTTCCACAAGGCCGCCTTTGGCCGCGGCCAGATTCTTCGCCAGACTGCGCAGGGTGATCTGCCCTTTGCCCCGCAGGCGCAGCCGCAGGGTGCTGTGCCGCCGGGGCACCAGCGGCAGGTCATAGCTGCGGCGGGCCTCCCGGGCGGTCAGGCTTGCCACTGTCTCCCATGGGCCGCCGTCGTAGCTCAACGCTACCTCCACCGTGCTGGCACAGGCCGCGTCCAGCCGCAGCGTCAGCCGCGACAGATACCGCTGTTCCGCCCCGTCCTGCCCGATGTCACCGGTCACCAGCTCAAACGACACCTGCTGTTCCACACCTTCGGTGCTCTGCCAGTCGCTCTCCCGGCTGGGATCCGCCGCCCACAGGGCCTGCCCGTCCCACAGATACAGCTGGCCGCCGGTGCTGGCCATGTCGCAGGAGCATACATCCTCTTCGTGCCAGAGCCCGCGTTCGGTGTCATACACCAGCAGCCGAGTCTGCCCCTGGGTCCCGGCCGTGCGGGAGATGTGCAGATAATACCGGCCGTCCAGCGCACCGCCCACAGCGCTCTGCACGTTGGCCAGCCGGCTGGCGTCCAACACCGCCGACACCTTGGTGGGGATGCTGCCGAAACCGGAAGGGAGCGTGTCGCCATGGAAAACCAGAGGG
>OGZO01002266.1_pt1 | contig 13373 bp, 10 predicted proteins | sample 1576721 | NCBI WGS metagenome assembly OGZO01 (sample SAMEA3541516, study PRJEB24748) | human gut metagenome | biome: human gut; feature: human-associated habitat; material: faeces | place: China | collected 2012 | reverse complement strand
AACAGATTGAATTTTCATCGTCTACATCCTCCCGTCAGCCGGCACGGCCTGATTCAAAGTGTGCTGAAATCCCTTTCCCTCCGCAGTCCCATTCCGCAGGTTTTAGCAGGACTTGAACGGCTGGCATTCGGCAGCTGCAACGATGCTGCAAAGCTGATTTTCTCCGCAGATAACCTCTCTCCGGAGGAACTCGCCAAGCTGGACTTGTTCAATGTGACCGAAATCAAACGTCCGGTTGGCTTCATGGACGAGGGCGCTGGCGCTATCGAAGTTACGGCTGCACAGCTTGTCCACGGTCTGTTCATAGAAGCGCTGGAGTTCGTCCATGACATTCGTATCATAGCAGGAAATTTCCGGTTCTTCCCGCTTGAGGAGCATCTTGAATTCACCGAAGCCGTCGAGGCCTAATTTCTGGGCAAAGCGGACAATCGTCGTCGTCGAGACGTGACAGGCCTTGGCCAGTTCATGGATCGAGCTGTGGCGGACAGCGGCGCGGTGCTGCAAGATGTACTTCCATATCCCCATATCCGTATTATTGAGCTGCTGACGATGGGCGTTGATGAGTTCGGCAAGTTGCATGGCTGGTTCCCCCTTCACGAAACAGGCCCCGGCGGAAAAATCCGCAGGGGCCGGGTCATAGTTTCATTATAAGGAATCCAGGGACGGACGTCAAGCTGGTGGGCGCTGTGCCGCACAGAAAAAGGCTGCCATTTTACTACAAACTACAAACTCAAAACTCCATAAGAAGCTGTCTGTATAGAATAGCACTTCCGCTGGCTGACTATTATCTACAAAGTGCCGCAGCGATGGCAGCGCCGACGGAGGCGCCGTTGCTGTTGGGGATGACGTGGATGCGCGTATTTTCGGTCGGAGCCATGCAGAAGACGCAGATGGCATCTTCGATGAGCGACGGAACGCCTTTGATCTTTTCGACCAGGCTGCCTTCGATGGCGATGGACTGTTCCGTAAAGCCCTTATCCTCTGCCAAGTGACTGAGAAGGCCGAAGCTGGCCGCCCCGATGAGCTGGGCTGCCCGGGCAAAGACGGCCCGGACCAGGGCACAGAGGCCTTCTTGCTCTTCTTCGCTGACGGTGCATTTTTATCTCGCTTGCTGCCTCTGCCATCTGCGTATTCGGCGGACGTTTTATTGTGAGCTGGTTTGTGAGCAATCCTTCTGAAGAAATTTTCGACTATGCCATGCAGTATCTGAACACCATCAGTTTCTTCATGCTGCCGCTCGCATGGATTTTCCTTTACCGGAACGCCCTGCAGGGCTTAAACCGCGGACTTGTTCCAATGTTAAGCGGTGTTGTGGAAATGGTGTGCCGTATTATCGTAATCGCCGTCACCTTAAATCCGTTCGGTTACTGGGCAGTCCGTCTGGCAAGCCCGATCACATGGCTGTTCACCGGAATCCTTCTGATCGTAACGTATTTTATCTGGGAAAAACAGAGCCGGAAAAAACATTCCGGTTCATCGGACTAAAATTTTAGTTTTCCACCCCACTTCTGAACAGTCTCCACAAGCTGTATCAGATACCGGAACACCGGCTCCGTGATGACTGCGAACACGATCATGAGCATTGCACATTTTCCTGTGACCGCCGTGATTGCAAACAGTTCACTGAAAAACAGCATACAAAATAACCAGCCGATGACCATCGCTGCGATCAGGATCGCATGCGGTGTTGTCATCGGTTTTGCTATATGATAAAGGATCATGAAGCCGACAACTGCGATCAGGATCGTGCACGACGTGGAAACGCACTCTTTTTCCACTCCGAACTCCCTGCAGAAAATCACCAGACCGCTCACCACGATAAAATCTGTAATCCCAGCCGGAAGCGCCTGGATCAGGACATTGGTAAGAAAATGCCCATGGATCTGATTCCGGTTCTGCTCCAGCGCCAGAAAAAATGACGGAATCCCGATCGTAAAAACACTGATGAGCGACACCTGCGATGGCTCCAGCGGATAATCAATCAGAAACAGCATGGAAAATACGGCTAAGAGCATGGAGAAAATGTTCTTGACCAGATAAAGGCTGGCAGTGCGCCCGATGTTGTTCACCACCCGCCGCCCTTCCATGACAACCGCCGGCATTTTATTGAAATCGTTATCGAGCAGCACAAGCTGTGCCACATGCGAAGCCGCCTCACTGCCTGATGCCATCGCAATGCTGCAGTCTGCATCTTTTAACGCAAGAATATCGTTCACGCCGTCTCCGGTCATTGCCACGGTCTTTCCCTGCTCTTTTAATGCCTGCACCAGAAGACGTTTCTGCTCCGGTGTCACCCTGCCGAACACCGTGTATTTTTTTGCTGCCTTCCGCACTGCCTCCGCTGTTTTCAACGTTGCTGCGTCCACCTGTTTTTCCGCATGGCGGATTCCCGCTTTCTTTGCAATCTCCGATACCGTGACCGGATTGTCCCCGGAGATCACTTTCACTTCCACTCCCCGCTTGGAAAAGTAACGGAATGTATCCATTGCCCCCTCCCGGATTGCATTATTGAGCAGGATAAATGCAATGGGAGTTGCATTTTCTGTCAGTTCTTTTCCATCCAGATTCCCCTCATACTCTGCAAATACAAGCACACGATATCCCTTTTCCAGAAATACTTCGATTGTTCCCTGAACAGCCGCATAATCCTGCCGCAGCACAAATTCCGGTGCGCCGACCACATAAGCTTTTCCTGCCAGAACCACTCCGCTGTATTTTGTGGCAGACGAAAACGGGACGATTTTTTCTGCACTGTTTTCCAACGGCTCCGTAAAATACTGCTGCAATGCCTCCATCGTTGCATTGTCGCACGGCAGGGCACGCACACAGTCAGAGAGCAGCTTTGCAATTTTATTTTTGTCTTCCGATTGCTGGTCTGCTTCCTGTTCTTTCGCTGCAAGGTTCTGGTCTTTTGCAAGGATAAACTGTGCCACTTCCATTTCCGGCACGGTAATGGTTCCGGTCTTATCCACACACAGTACATTTACCCGCGCCAGTGTCTCGATACATTTCATGTCATGGATCAGTACCTTTTGTTTTCCAAGCCTCATCACCGACACCACCATCGCCACACTTGCAAGAAGGTACAGACCTTCCGGGATCATTCCGAGAATAGCCGCCACCATGCCCGTCACACTATCTTTCATCGTTGCCCCGGAAAAAAAGTATTGCTGTAAAAACAGGATCGCCCCGATCGGCAAGATGATCACGCCCACGGTCTGCACAAGGCGGTTCAACGCCCGGATCATCTCCGACTGCTCGCCCTCTTTTGTCTGTGTTGCCTGTAACATCAGTCCTGAAATATAAGAATCTTTTCCCACTTTTTCGAGTTTTGCCAGGCACTCTCCCGATATCACAAAACTCCCCGAGAAAAGCGGATCTCCCTCTTTTTTTATAATCTCATCGGCCTCCCCTGTGATCAAAGCCTCATTGACCGTGATATTGCCGGATAACACCAGTGCGTCCGCCGGAATCTGTCCACCTGCTGAAAGCGTTATCACATCATCCTGCACCAGTTCATCCGCCAAAACCTCCTGATTACTTCCGTTGCGCCGGACCGTGATTTTCGGTGTATTTAATATCGTAAGATCATCCAGAATCTTTTTGGAACGCAGCTCCTGGATGATCCCGATCAACATATTTGCAATAATAATAGGTAAAAAAGTAAGATCCCGAAAAGATCCCACCACGATCAGAAGGATCGTAATGATCAAAAAAATAAGATTATAATAAGTTACAACATTTGAGCGGATGATCTGTGCCACTGTCTTTGTGGAAGAATCTACGCTTTCATTCGACAACCCTGCTTTTTTCCGAAATTCCACTTCAGCAGTGGACAGTCCACTCATATTCTGGCACATTCTGCATCTCTCCATCTCACTTTATGATGCTTTAGTATGCCCTGTTTTTTGTTAAACTATTTGAACAATCGCTAACTGTTCTTTATTTTGCTTTTAGTGCCCAGACAGCTTTGATCTGGCTTCTGATTTTTCCATAGTCCCATTTCTGGCCACTGCGGTATAAAGAAAACGGATCGTTAATGGAAAATCCTTCATCATCATAGTCATAGAGCAGGATAAAATGTCCCCCTGTAGTGAAATCTCCCTGCCGCACGGAGCAGATCACGATATCTCCCTGATCTAAGTGCTGTTTGATCTCAGTCTGGCTGATATTGATCTGCTCGGAGCGGACACCGTAAGCTGCCGCCCCCTCTTTCATAAGCGACCACATCGTTCCTGTGCCGGACATATAAAACCCTTCCTGCATGGCAAATTTTGCGATTGCGGCCGGAGTTGCCTCCTCATTTCCAGTCAGCGCAACTACTGCCATCGCCAGTGTTGTCGGACCGCATCCGCTGATCGCGACATTGCTGTCATCCCCATATGCAAGGCAGCCCCAGCGTTTATCCCACTGTAAAAAGAGCGGATATTCTTCCTGTAACTCTTTCTCTGTCAGTTCTGCTTTATCATAATCCCTTGTATTCCCTTTGTAATCAGCTACAAATGCGATCATTTCCGGATTATTTGCCAGATTGATCAGTAATTTTTCCGGATATTTCTCTGCATTTTCCACGATCTGTGCGTAGCGTTCATCTGACGCTTCCATCTGTTCTAACTGTCTGATTGCCTGATTTAAGGAATAATCTACCGGTTTTGATAACACAACCTGTGGAATCTCCGCAAACGGATCATTCGTTTCTTCGCTGTCTGCCGGTTCTTCGACAGTTTCTGTAGCAGACTGTTCCTCTTTTTCCGTTCCATCTGCTGTTGTTCCATTATCTACGTTATTTGTAATTTGATTTTCTTTTTTCTCTTCACCGGAGTTATCCTGCGCTGATGCCAGCACTTCTTCTGTTTTTCCAAGTTTGATCTCAGGAAAATATCTTCCACAGACACATCCCAGTAAAAAAGATGTCAAAAGCATTACACTCAAAACGATTTTTCTTTTCCGTACAAGCTTTTTCTGTCTCAGTCTTCTTTCGTCTAATTCTGTCTGATTCTGTATCTGGCGCTGATTCTGCTCCTTCATCTATCGGTAACCTCTCTCGTATTTCTTTCTTGCGTAGCGTGTTCTATTATATACATAAACCCTGCAATTTTGCTACCCTCTTCATAAAATATTAATAAAACTTTGGGTTTTCTTTGGAATACTTACAGAAAAAAACAGGTGCCAAATGTATGATCCATTCAGCACCTGCCCTGTCCTGTCTGTTTTTATTTGTTGCTGAGATATTCGTGAATACCCTTAGCTGCTGCTTTACCGGCACCCATCGCAAGGATAACAGTTGCTGCACCTGTCACAGCGTCACCACCGGCATAAACACCTTCTTTGGAAGTTGCACCGGTCTCTTCTTCCGCAATAATGCATTTTCTGCGGTTGATATCAAGACCTTTTGTAGTGGATGAAATCAGAGGGTTTGGAGAAGTACCAAGTGACATGATCACAGTATCTGCCTCGATCTCATATTCAGAGCCCGGAATCTCAACCGGACTTCTTCTTCCGGAAGCATCCGGTTCGCCAAGTTCCATTTTGATCACTTTTGCACCCTTTACACAACCGTTTTCATCCACTAATAATTCGGTTGGATTCTGGAGAAGATCAAAGATGATACCCTCCTCTTTTGCGTGGTGTACTTCCTCTTTACGGGCCGGAAGTTCTTCCTCACCACGACGATATACGATATGTACCTCTGCACCCAGTCTTCTTGCTGTTCTGGCAGCGTCCATTGCCACATTACCACCACCTACTACGATGACTTTCTTACCTGCTTTGATCGGTGTGTCGTAATTGTCCAGAAAAGCTTTCATAAGGTTATTTCTTGTTAAATACTCATTGGCTGAGAATACACCCATTGCCTGTTCGCCCGGAATACCCATAAATCTTGGGAGTCCTGCACCGGATCCAATGAAGACTGCCTCAAAGCCCTCGTTGTCCATCAACTCGTCGATTGTTACGGATTTACCGATGACAACGTTGGTCTCGATCTTTACGCCCAGTGCCTTTACATTCTCCACTTCAGCGGCAACCACTTTCTGCTTTGGAAGACGGAATTCAGGGATACCGTAAACCAAAACACCGCCTGCCTGATGCAATGCCTCGAAAATCGTCACATCATAACCAAGCTTCGCAAGATCTCCTGCACAGGTAAGACCTGCCGGACCTGAGCCGATCACTGCTACTTTATGTCCATTTAACTTTTCTGCCTTTTTCGGTTTAATGCCATGTTCTCTTGCCCAGTCCGCAACAAAACGCTCTAATTTACCGATTGCTACAGGCTCTCCTTTGATTCCACGGATACATTTTCCCTCGCACTGTGTCTCCTGTGGACATACACGGCCACAGACTGCCGGAAGTGCGGAAGACTCGCTGATCACATGGTAAGCAGCCTCAAAATTACCTTCTTTGACTTCTGCGATAAATCCCGGAATATTGATGGATACCGGACATCCTTTCATACACTGTGCATTTTTACAGTTTAAGCAGCGGGCAGCTTCTGCCATTGCCTCTTCTTCGTTATATCCCAAACATACTTCTTCAAAGTTCGCTGCACGAACGGCTGGCTCCTGCTCACGAACCGGAACTCTAGTTAATACGTCCATTTTTTCCTCCTGATTCTATGTAACTGACCAGACAGCTTTCTCTCTGATCTGCAAAATTTCTGATTTTTAACTGTTACAATTGCCGCATCCACCGTGATGTGTTGCACCTTCCTGTAATTTCAGCATGGCTCTTCCCTCTTCGGTCTTATACTGAGCCTGTCTTCTCATTGCCTGATCAAAATCAACCAGATGTCCGTCGAACTCCGGTCCGTCTACACATGCAAATTTTACCTCATCGCCTACAACCAGACGGCAGGCACCACACATTCCGGTTCCGTCTACCATGATCGGATTCATGGAAACAATGGTTGGAATCCCTAATTCTTTTGTCAGTTTGCAGACAAATTTCATCATGATCATTGGTCCGATTGCCACACAGTGGTCATAACGCTTTCCATTATCCCAGAGTTCCTGCAGCTGTGCAGTACCGGTTCCCTTGAAACCATACGAACCATCATCTGTTGTCACATAAAGATTTGTGGCAACTTTTTTCATCTCATCCTCTAAGATCAGTAAATCTTTGTTACGTGAACCCATGATGACATCACAGTCAACACCATGCTCATGCAGCCATTTTACCTGAGGATAAACCGGAGCTGTACCGACACCGCCTGCAACAAATAAAATTTTCTTTTTCTTTAATTCTTCGATATCTTCATGGATCAGATCCGATGGGCATCCCAGAGGTCCAACGAAATCTTCAAAAGCATCCCCTTCCTGCAAGCTTACCATACGCTCTGTGGAAGCTCCTACGGTCTGGAATACGATCGTGATCGTTCCCTCTTCCCTGTCGTAATCACAGATGGTAAGCGGAATACGTTCACCTTCCTCATCAATTTTTACAATCACAAACTGTCCCGGTTCGCAATACTGCGCAACACGGGGAGCCTTGACATCCATAAGATAGATCTTGTCTGCCAGTTTTTCTCTTCTAACGATTGGATACATGTTTTTCCTCCTTGTATATACTCACTGCCTTTTTCATCTCTGTAATCGTTTTCCTTAATCACGAATCTCCTATGAAAATATACATTTTTTTAGCATTACTTTATATAATAAAGGAAAAGCCGTTAGATTTCAACGGCTTTTCCCTTGTTTTATTGCTTTTTCATATAATTGAAACATACTAATTATTTATAGCTTCTATTCTTACTACACCACTATTATGCCTCCACTTTGGAAAACAGAATTCTGTCATTATCCAATGCCTTTCCGGCACGGACTGCAAACTGCTCTAACAGATCATCCACTGACATCTTTTCCCGTTCTTCCCCGGAAACATCCAGCACAATATTTCCCGAATCCATCATGAGGGTACGGTTTCCAAGTTCAAGCGCCTGATGCATGTTGTGCGTGACCATAAGGCAGGTGATGTTCTGCTCTGACACTATCTTTTTTGTGAGGTTCAGTACTTTCTCTGCGGTGGCAGGGTCTAAAGCTGCGGTATGCTCATCCAGCAGCAAAATCTTAGGAGTCACCATCGTTGCCATCAAAAGTGTGAGTGCCTGACGCTGTCCACCGGACAAAAGTCCGACCGGCTGCTTCATACGGTCTTCTAACCCCATGTCAAGCAGTGCGAGCTGCTCTCTGAATTTTTTCTTGTCCGCTGCCTTGATCCGGCTGAAATAGGCATTCTTTGAAGTAGTCGTGCGCAGGTAGGCAAGCGCCATATTCTCCTCGATCGTCATATGTGGTGCGGTTCCCTTCAATGGATCCTGAAACAAATGACCAATCACTTTACTGCGGACATGCTCTTTCTGATAGGTAATGTCCTCACCATCCAGCATGATCAGTCCTTTGTCTGCAAAAAAGGCTCCTGTTATCGCATTAAACAGCGTTGATTTTCCGGCTCCGTTGCTTCCTACGATCGTTGCAAAATCCCCCTGCTTTAAGGTGAGATTCAGATTTTTTAATGCACATTTTTCATTGACAGTTCCCGGATTAAAAGTTTTGCTGACATCGCGCATCACAAGCATTGCGTTCTTCTCTGCCATTATCTTTCTCCTCCTTCGCTGTCATTTTTCATAATCTCCTGAACGTATATCTGGTTCTGAGCCTTTGCGGCACGTTTCTGCCGGTAAAAATTCATCTGCTTTTTCAGATATGGGAATGCGATCGCCACGGCTACAATGATTGCAGAAACAAGTTTTAAACACTCTGCCGGTACATTTAATCTCAGGGCAACTGCCACGATAAAACGATACAGGCAGCTTCCTAAAATAACGCCGGTCACACGCTGTAACATACCGCCTTTTCCAATGATAGATTCCCCAATGATCAGGCTGGCGAGTGCGATTGTTACCATTCCGGTTCCAAGATTGATATCACAGGATTTCTGATACTGCGCAAGCAGTCCGCCGGAGAGACCGGTCAGGGCATTGGCAACACAAAGTCCGATCGTGATCATGGCACTTGTATTAATGCTGGAAGCTCTTACCATATCCGGATTATCTCCGGTTGCGCGGATGGAAAGTCCAAGCCTTGTATTTAAAAAGAAAGAGATCAGCACTCCTACAATGATAACGATCAGTGCAGCCACGATCAGTTTATACCACGTTCCACCGATCGCTGTTTTTGCCCAGGTAAAAACGGATTCACAGTTGAATAAGTTCATGTTGGAAGCGAATCCCATTACTGCAATATTAATTGTATACAATCCGGTATTTACGATGATTCCCGCCAAAATGGACTGAATCCCCATTTTTGTCTGTAAGAAAGCGGTCACAAAACCGGAGCAGACACCAGCTGCCATCGCTGCAAATAATCCAAATATCGGATGACCTGCAAGTGTCACCGATGCACAGACGGCACATCCCAATGTAAAACATCCATCGGTCGAAAGATCCGCAATGTTTAAAATACTGAAGGATATAAATAATGCCAGTGCGACCAGTGCATAGATAAAACCAAGTTCTAATGCACTCTGTACAATTGATAATGTAATAATGGAACCCATACCTTAATTAAACTCCTCTGCTGTTACTGTCTCGATCAATTCGGAACACATATCTTTAAAGATAGAATAATCGATTCCGACTTTTTCTGCAATCTCTGTATTTACGGTTACGATACCGCTGTCTAATGTTTCTACTGGTGTTGTGGCCGGATCTGCTCCGTTTGCAAGAATGTCTGCAACCATGTCTGCTGTCTTTGTTCCGAGTGTCTCATAGTTGACGCCGTATCCTAAGAATGCTCCGTTTAAAGCAAAGGAATCTGCACTTGTGTAGTGAGGGATACCTGCGTCTGCAAATTTTTCAAAAATCGCAAGTTCTGCTGTCATAACAGTGTTGTCCTGTGGTGTAAAAATAGCGTCTACTTTTTCTGCCACCAGGGAATCTGCTGCTGCCTGGATCTCACCGGTTGTTGTACCTGTTTTTTCTACATAGGAAATCCCATGTTCATCGCAGTAATCTTTTGCCGCCTGAATAGCACTTGTGGAAGAATCCTGGCTCTTATCATACAGAAATCCGATTTTTGCAGCATCCGGATCCGCTGCCAAAATGAAATCCATGATCTGTGCCACATCAATTGCATCGGATGTTCCTGTAATATTGGCACCCGGAGCATCTGCACTTGCTACAAGTCCTGCTCCGACCGGATCTGATACTGCGGAAAATACAATCGGGATCTGATTATCTTCCGTTGCGTTCTGCATGATCATTGCTGCCGGCGTTGCGATCGGAATGATCACATCGACACCCTCTGCCACAAGATCTGCTGCGATCTGGTTCAGGGTAGAGGAATCTGCCTGACCATTATAGGTGTAATCTGCATAATCAAATGTCACACCAAGTTCTGCTCCTTTTGCATCCAGCTCTGCTTCAATTGCTTTCTCAATCTGGTTTAAGGATGCATCATCTACATACTGTACGATTCCAACTTTGTACACGGTTTTGTCTGCAGTATTCTGTGCAGTGTCCTTTGCGGTATCGGCTGCGTCTGCACTGCTCTCTGTTGTGTTCGTGCTGTTTCCTGCATTGGATGTGTCTGTGCTGTTTCCGCATCCACCGATCATTGCTGCTGCCATTGCCATTGTCAATACTGCTGCCATCATTTTTCTCTTCATCATTTTTTCCTCCAAATTTTAAGAATGTTTTTTTGAAAGAAATCCGTTTTGAAAGTTATAAGAATCATGTATTGCGGTTTTGTTTGCAAGTAAACAAAAACCGTCTCAAGCTGTTGCTTGAGACGGTAATAAAATCTTATTATCGCGGTACCACTCATCTTGACCATCCGGTCCACTCTCTCATGTACTATCATACACGCCTGATTGATAACGGGTTCGGTTCCCGGTGACTCCTACTGCTGATACATGGCTCTGTATGCTTTATGTATGTTGTTCAGGTCACCCTCGAAAGTCCATTCAGTAAAATGATCCATACTGCAATCCCACCACCTGCAGCTCTCTGTAATATCAACAGATTACTTACTACTCTTTCTCAACGGTTTTTCTTTATGGTGTTACTTTAATACATTAACGTATCTTTGTCAACACCTTTTTTTATTTTTATGAGAAGTATACGAGTTCATCTTCCGGCTTCTCGGCTGGAGTTATGGAAATTGGATACAATACAGGACCTTTTCCCTTGTACTCTTTTGCGAATTCTACGTGTACTTCTGCTGTGATATTGATCCAGGATTTGTGCGGAATTTCATCCTCCCTATCGTATTTCGTTTTGAAGCCGATGAAGGTAACATCCTCCACACAGCAGGTCATTGCAAAACGTCCCGGAACCATAATTCCTTTTTTCAGTTTGTCCGGATTGTATACAAGTGCTAAGAAAGAAACTTTCTTACCCTCATACTTTTTCGGATTGTCCTGACAATCCATATACCAGATCGCATAATCTGCATCGGAAATTTCAATCTCATCCGCAGTAATGTCAAACGGTAACTCCTCCGGTCTCTCGTCAAGTGTTCCGTCCGCACGCTCATAGACAAGCTGTGCTTTCCGGTTTAATGCCTTGACATTTCTGCGGTATTTTCCTTTGTCTGTACTGTCATCACAGCGATTGAAGATCACGACATCTGCGGAAAAAAGCTGTTCCATGATCATTGTACGCATATTTGCAAGATACATATCGAAAGTCGTTGCATCTACCGTGGCAAGCTGCTGTACGATCATCCAGTACTTTGGAAGTTCCATATCCATGAGTGTTCCCATCTGCCAGGTTCCGTTGTACTCTAAGAATACCTGCTCCGGCTGGTACTCGGTATTTACTTTTTTCAAAAAGTCCTCTGTAAAATCTGCCTCACTGTCTACCATGACAAGTTTTACATTATTTTTTTCAAGTTCTTCATCCGTAAACTCTGCATCGCCGTCTTCACAGCAGATGACAAGGCTTTTTCCCTCTTTTGCAAAACCCTGCTCAAATAAGGTGTCTTTGATGAGGGAGGTCTTTCCACTGTCCATAAAACCGGTAAATAAATATACTGGTATTTCGTTCATATATATTCTCCCTTATTAAATTCCGAATAACTCTTCTAATCTGTGTTCGTCAATGTTGCAGCCGATCACACAAAGTCTTCCTGTATAGTCAGGCTCGCCGTCACGAAGCTCATATTCACCCGGAACCATGTCAAAATAAATCCATGTGCCATTCTCATCTTCTACCATTCCCTTGGCACGGAGGATTGTTCCGTAATCATCTGTCTCGCAGAGAGTCTTTAATACATCCTCGATCTTTTCCTTCGTGAATTTGTGAGGCGTCTCTTTGCCCCAGCTTGTAAACACTTCATCTGCATGATGGTGATGATGATGCTCATGGTCATGGCATCCGCAGGTGCAGTTTTCGTCATGTTCATGATGGTGCTCATGGTCGTGGTCATGGTCTTCATGATCGTGATGATGTTCATGTTCGTGGTCGTGTTCTTCATGATCGTGATGGTGTTCATGGTCGTGGTCGTGATCATGCTCATGTTCTTCGTGATCGTGGCATCCGCAGGTGCAGTTCTCGTCATGTTCATGATGATGTTCGTGATCATGCTCATGATCGTGGTCTTCATGATCGTGGTCATGATGGTGATGTTCATGCTCATGCTCCTCTGCCTCTTCTTTGGCATGCTGCTCAGCCATCAGTTTCATCTCAAGAGAATCTGCTCCCTCGATCACTTTTAAGATCTGCTCGCCTTTGATTGCATCCCATGCTGTTGTGATGATTGCAGCCTTAGGATTCAGTGACTGGATCTGTTTTACACAAAGTTCTAACTGCTCAGGTGTTGCATTCTGGCTTCTGCTCAGTACAACAACTGTAGCATATTCAATCTGATTATTAAAAAATTCACCGAATGCTTTCATCTGCTTGCTCGCTTTTAAAGCATTTACGACAGTTACGAGTCCGTTTAATTTAACGTCTTCCTCTTTCTCGATATCGATCACAGACTTCATAACATCGGATAACTTACCGACACCGGATGGCTCGATCAGAATGCGGTCCGGATGATATTTGTCAATCACTTCGTGAAGATTCTTTCCGAAATCACCTACTAATGAGCAGCAGATACAGCCGGAATTCATCTCGGTGATCTGGATTCCTGCATCTTTTAAGAAACCGCCATCGATTCCGACTTCACCAAACTCATTCTCGATCAGAACGATCTTCTCGCCCTTAAATACCTCATCGATCATTTTTTTAATAAATGTGGTTTTTCCTGCTCCTAAGAAACCGGAAATAATATCAATTTTTGTCATAATAAATCCACTCCTTTTTATGTCTTGATAGCCATGAGCAAAACTCCACATACTCAGTATTTATGCATGTTTGCGAGGCATGG
>OGZO01002260.1_pt1 | contig 13400 bp, 12 predicted proteins | sample 1576721 | NCBI WGS metagenome assembly OGZO01 (sample SAMEA3541516, study PRJEB24748) | human gut metagenome | biome: human gut; feature: human-associated habitat; material: faeces | place: China | collected 2012 | reverse complement strand
TGTCCAAGGGCGGTATTTCCAAGCGCCTGATGGACTTCTGTTACTCCATCGTCGGCCACATCTACGGCGGTCTGGCTCACGTAAACGTGCTTTCCAGCATGATCTTTGCGGGCATCTCGGGTTCCGCTGTTGCCGATACCGCAGGCGTTTCCGGTATGTTCATGCCGGAAATGGTGCGCAAGGGCTACTCCAAGAACTTTACCGTTGCCGTTACCGCCATTTCCTCCACCATCGGCATCATCATTCCTCCGTCCATCCCCATGGTGGTCATTGCCGGTATCTGCGGCATTTCCACCGGTAAGCTGTTCCTCGGCGGCATCATCCCCGGTGTCCTGTGCGGTCTGGCACAGATGATCGTCAGCTATTTCATGGCCAAGAAGGAAGGCGTGCCCAAGGAGCCGGGCCACTTCACCATCGGCCCCGTGCTGCATGGCCTGTGGGAGAGCTGGCCCGCCCTGCTCATGCCCATCATCATCGTGGGCACCATCACCATGGGCATCGTCAGCCCCACCGAGGCAGGCGTGATCGCTGTTGTTTACGGTCTGTTTGCCGGCGGCATCATCTACCGCGAACTCAAGTGGGAGGACATCAAGTTTGCCTTTGCAGAGACCGTCCGCACCAGCGGCCGTATCTTCATCGTTATCGGCGCTGCAAAGCTGTACACCGTCATGCTGACCACTGCGGGCTTTGATAAGTGGGTGGCCAAGACCATGCTGGGCTTCTCCACCAACCCCACTGTCATTCTCATCATGATCCTGCTGATCTTCTTCATCGTCACCATGTTCATGGAGTCCATCGCAACGCTGACCCTGTTCATGCCCATCCTGTATCCCATTGCTCTGGGTGTGGGCATCGACCCCATCGTGCTCAGCGTCCTGATCACCGTGGTCATCGGTGTTGGTCTGGTCACTCCTCCGGTGGGCATGTGCATTTACGTTGCCTGCGATCTGATGGATGTTACGGTCGGCGAGGTGTTCCCCACATTGGTGCCGTTTATTGCAGCTACCTTCGTCTGCATTGCGCTGATGGTCGCCTTCCCCCAGCTGATTCTGCTGCCCACCTATTTGATGGCGTAACCGTTGCGTCCGCTTTTCAGATATGGTAAAATAGTGGCGGAAATTCAACGTGTGATGTTTGGAGGCTTTCTGCCCCGGAACGTTCCACGCTGAACGACCCCGAATATCCACAAAACCGGATTTGGAGGCGGAACTATGTCAATGGAACATCCTGAAAAACAGAAGAATGCGGTAAAGTCTGTAGTCGATCAGGTCATGGATGGGATCATCTCCCAGATCATCGACGGCACTTTGCATCCGGGCGACAAGCTGCCTACCGAAATGGAACTGTGCAAGCAGTTCGGCGCGGGCCGCAACTCGGTGCGGGAAGCTGTGAAAAAGCTGCAGGCCTACGGCATCCTGTACATCAAGCGTGCCGACGGCACCTTTGTGAGCGAAAACTACAACCAGAAAATGCTGGACCCGATGCTGTACAGCATCATCCTGCAGAAGAACAGCTGGCAGGAATTTGTGGAGCTGCGCTCCGTAATTGATATCGGTACGCTGAATATTATCATTCAGCGCAAGGATATCGCATCCTTTCTGCCGGATCTGTACCGCACCTTCGGCGAGCTTTCTGCCGAAATGCACTCGCCGGAGCCTTCGGTGGATAAGGCGCTGGAGCTGGACAGCCAGTTCCACACCCAGATCGCCAATGCGGCCCAGAACCCCATGCTGGCCACCATCACCGAGTACATCACCCGGCTGACGCTGCCCAGCCGTCTGGAGACCACCCGCAAGGTGCTTGCCAAGGGCGAAGCGGAGATCGAGCGGTTCGTAGAGCTGCACCGCCAGCTGCTCAGCGTGATCGAGCGCAGGCAGGTGGACGAGATCGCCGCTACAGTGCAGGATCACTACATCTTCTGGAAGAAGTAAGCATACAGGCCTCCTGCCTGCCGTAAAAGGCGGGCAGGGGACGGTGAGTTTACAAGATAGGATGTTTGTGCTAAAATAGCGTTAGCATCCTTTGTTAAGCTTCTCCAATGCGACATGCAAGGAGTGTTCATCCAATGAAAAAAATCATGATCTCCGTGGCCCCCGTTGCGGCCACAGACATTCTCATCAATCCGCGGGCCATTGCCCGGGATGTGTATGAGTGCTACAAAAACGGCGCGTCCATGGTGCATCTGCACTGCCGCGACCTGAACGGAAACCTCACCCCGGATCTGAGCCTGCTGGAAGAAACGGTGGCCTACATCCGTGAGATGTGCGACATCGTGGTGGAGATCTCCACCGGCGGCGTGTCCAACCTGACCATTGAGGAACGTGTGCAGCCCTGCTACCCCTCCTGGGTGGAAGCCAACAGCCTGAATGTCGGCTCGGTGAATCTGGGCACCTCGGTGTACCAGAACCCCATCAAGGATGTGGAGTACTGCGTCAAGACCATCATGGACAACAAGAAGATCCCGGAGACCGAGGTCTTTGAGCTGGGCATGATCAACACCGTGCGGGAACTGAACGACAAGTTCCACTTTGTAAAACCCATCCTGTTTGCACTGGTGTTCGGCCATGGCGGCGAGATGCCTGCCACGGTGCCGGCCCTGCGCCACATGATCCAGGCGCTGGAAGAGAACTTCCCCAACGGCGACTACCTGTGGGGCTACACGCAGGCCCACCGCGAGGACTGGGAAATGGTCAAGACTGCGCTGGATATGGGCGCTTCCACCGTGCGCATCGGCTTTGAGGATTCGGACATGATCGCGCCGGGTGTCCATGTGGACAACAACGCAGCGCTGATCGCAAAGGTGTCGGACATCGTAAAGTCCAAGGGCATGATGCCCATGACTCCCGACGAGGTGCGCGCCATGCTCAAGATCCCGCCGCTGCGCCGTTAAAAAGGAGGAAAGAAACGTATGGTGATTCAAGGCGTTGCTTACCTCTCAGACTTTGAGGCAAAAAAAGCCATCATGGAAATGGCACGTCGGCTGGAAGCCAAGGGCTGGCTGGTGGCCGGTGACGGCAGCATGAGCGTCCGCGTCGGCCCGCAGGCCGCGTGGGTGACCGTTGCCGGTGCCGACAAGGCCGCGCTCACGCAGGATATGCTGGTGCGCGTGGATATGAATGGCAAGGCGATGCTCAGCGCAAAGCCCAAGCCCCTGCCCGAAGACCTGCCCATCCATCTGAAGATCTATCAGGAAAACGAGAACGCCCAGTGCGTGATGCATACCTATCCGGCCTGCGCGGCTGTGATGGGGATGCAGGGCCAGACCGTTCAGCCTGCAGCGTTCAGCCCCGCAGTGCGGGCGCTGGGACGGGTGCAGCTGCTGCCCGCCCAGAACGTGGACGCACAGGCACAGGCTGTCAGCCTGTTGTGCCGCACCGATAAGGCTGTTCTGCTGGAAAATGACGGCTGCCTGACCTGGGGCAAGACCCCGGCAGATGCGGCCCATCTGGTGGAAGCACTGGATTACTACGCAGCCGTCACCGCAAAGCTGGGCTGCGCAGGCTGCTCCAAATGCGGCAGCTGCGGCGGTCACTGCACCGGCTGCAGCAAGTGCGGCGCACCTGCCGTGCAGCCCATGGCTCAGCCCGCTGCACAGCCTGTGGCAATGGCAGTACCCTCCGCACAGCCTGCCCAGCCGGTGAGCCTGCCGGGCGTTACCGGGCTGATCCAGCCGGGCATGGCGCTGCCCACCCTGCCCAAACAGCAGGCGGCTCCTGCCCCTGCCCCGGTGCCCGCCGCACAGCCTGCGGCAGTCCCTGCAATGGCAGCGGCCCTGGCCGCACCGAAGTCCGCAAATGCCCGCGATGCCGCAATGGCCGAGGTCATCCGCCGGACGCTGAAGAGCTTTCAATAACAAAAAGTTTCGTTTGATCCAACGGATATGACCTTTACGGAAAGGAACGAAAACCATGGATATCAGTTCGCAGGAAATTGAAGCGATCGTCAAGCAGGTGCTTGCCGGTATGGGCGGTGCACAGACAAGCGCCGCCCCTGCAGCCTATACCGCTGCACCCGGCGGTGCAGCAGGCGACCGCGGCGTGTTCGAGAACGTAGACGATGCAGTGGAAGCTGCATGGAAGGCCCAGCGCGACTGGGCGGCCAACTACAAGATCGAGGACCGCCAGCGCATCATTGAAGCCATCCGCCGCTGTGCCCGGGCACATGTGGAGGAGTGGTGCCACAAGATCGTGGAAGAGACCGGCATGGGCCGCTATGAGGACAAGGTGGAAAAACATCTGGCCGTCATCAACAAGACCCCCGGCCCTGAATGCCTGACCACCGAAGCCAAGAGCGGTGACGCGGGCCTGATGCTGGAAGAGTACGCACCCTTTGGTGTGATCTGCTCCATCACCCCCACCACCAACCCTACCGAGACCATCATCAACAACACCATCAGCATGATCGCAGGCGGCAACACCGTGGTGTTCAACGTGCACCCCCGCGCAAAGCGGGTGTCTGCCGACTGCCTGCAGGCGCTGAATACCGCCATCATTGAGGCGGGCGGCCCTGCAAACCTCATTACCATGACCCGTGAGCCGACCATGGAGAATGTGGACAAGATGGCCGCAAACCCCAAGATCCGCCTGATGGCAGGCACCGGCGGCATGGGCATGGTGAACGCCCTGCTGCGCAGCGGCAAAAAGTGCATCGGTGCCGGTGCAGGCAACCCGCCCGTCATCGTGGACGAGACCGCAGACATCGAGCTGGCAGGCCGCAAGATCTACGAGGGCGCTTCGTTCGATAACAACATCCTCTGCTTTGCAGAGAAGGAAGTGTTCGCCGTGAACACCGCCTACGACGGCCTGCTGCACGAGCTGCAGAAGCAGGGTGCCTACCTGCTGAACAAGGCCCAGACCGAACAGCTGGTGAACATCGTGCTGCAGCCCAAGAAGGGCGGCGGCCACGAGGTGAACAAAAAGTGGGTGGGCAAGGATGCCGCCCGCATTCTGGAGACCATCGGCGTGCATGTGCCGGATACTTGCCGCCTTGCCATCTGCGAGGTGCCTGCCGACCATCCGTTCGTTCTGGTGGAGCAGATGATGCCGGTGCTGCCCATCGTGCGCTGCCAGAGCTTTGAACAGGCTGTGGAAGATGCCGTGGTGGCCGAGCACGGCAACCGCCACACTGCTTCCATCTTCTCCAAGGATGTGGACCACATGACCCGCTTTGCCCGGGTCATTGAGACCACCATCTACGTAAAGAACAGCGCCACCAAGGCCGGTGTTGGCATTGGCGGCGAGGGCCACTGCACCATGACCATTGCCGGCCCCACCGGCGAGGGCATCACCTGCGCAAAGAGCTTCTGCCGCCGCCGCCGCTGCATGCTGGCCGAGGGCGGGCTGCGCATCATCTGAGTTTTTGAAGGACGAAACCATCACATACAATTTTTTCAGTGTTCTGACAGGAGGAACAACTTATGAAAGCTCTGGGTTTTATCGAGACGAAGGGTCTGGTTGGCAACATCGACGCTACCGATGCAATGCTGAAGGCTGCTGACGTTGAGTTCATTGGTTCCGACACCATCGGTGCCGGTCTGACCACCGTGATCGTTACCGGCGAGGTGGGCGCTGTCAAGGCTGCTACCGAGGCTGGCGAAGAGGCTGCTTCCCGCGTGGGTGAGCTGTTCTGCGTCAACGTCATTGCACGTCCCCACGCAGATCTGGCCCGCATCATGCCCGCCAAGGGCCCCGCGACCGGCAAGTCCGGCCTGCCCGCAGGCGAGCAGGTGCCGCTGGATGCCGCTCTGGGCATGATCGAGACCAACGGCCTGACCGCTTCCATCGAGGCGGCCGATGCCATGCTGAAGAGCGCAGATGTCTCTCTGGTGGGTCAGGAGAAGATCGGCGCAGGCCTTGTTACCGTGTTCGTGCAGGGCGACGTTGGCGCTGTGAAGGCTGCTGTTGAGGCAGGCCAGACCGCTGCTTCCCGCATTGGCGAAGTGGTCAGCGCACTGGTCATTCCCCGCCCGCACGCAAGCGTGTCCGAGTGCATGCCTGAGCTGCGCTGAGAACTGCGCTGACGCTGCATAAGAAAGGAGCGCTGTGCCTTGGTTTACCATGACATCAGTCAGGAACAGCTGCTGCTCCTGATCACGCAGGCCGTGCAGGCAGAGCTGCAAAAGCGCAGCCGTCAGGTGCCGGTAGGCATCTCGGTGCGGCACATCCACCTTACCCGCGATGATGTGGACAAGCTGTTCGGCTATGGCTACCAGCTCACCCCCAAAAAGGCGCTGAGCCAGCCCGGCCAGTTTGCCTGCGAGGAATGTCTGGACATCATCGGCCCCAAGGGCGAACTGAAGCATGTCCGCATCCTTGGCCCGGAGCGCAGTGCCACTCAGATCGAGCTGGCGCAGACCGACTGCCGCAACATCGGCATCAAAGCGCCGGTGCGTTCCAGCGGGGATACAAAGGGCACGCCGGGCGTGACCCTGCGCGGCCCCAATGGCACCCTGACTGTGCCGGAGGGCGTGATGATCGCCGACCGTCACATCCACATGACTCCCGCACAGGCAGCGGCCTTCGGCCTTGCCGACGGCGACCGCGTGCAGGTAAAGATCGATGGCCCCAAGCCGGGCGTGATGGGCGGGGTGCTGATCCGCGCAAACGACAAATGTGCACTGGATTTTCACATCGACACGGACGATGGCAATGCCTTCCTGCTCAAGCAGGGGCTGCTGGTCACCGTGCTGGGCAAAGAGGAGTAAGCTATGATTTTAGGGATCGTCAAGGGGACCGTTGTCGCCACCCGCAAAATGCCGGAGCTTGTAGGCTATAAGTTCCTGCTGGTGGAGCCGGTGTTCGGCTCCAAAAAGGATACCATCGTGGCGGGCGACAACATCGGCGCGGGTGTAGGCGAGATGGTTCTGGTCACCACCGACGAGACCACACAGCATGGTCTGGACCATCCGTCGCCCATTGATGCTTTCATCGTGGGCATCGTGGACAATCCTCCCACCCTGAGTAAGTAACACCCTGCAAGTTTTGCCGCAGAGAGGGGCTTCCTCCCGGCGGGATCGTGAGGCTTAAACAATGAAAATTATTATCATCGGCAGCATTGCCGCCGGGGTTTCGGCCGCCGCCAGACTTGCCGCCGCCCAGCGCGGAGCGCAGATCACCGTCTACGAAAAAGGCGGCTTCTACTCCTGCGGAACCGGCGGCCTGCCCCATTACCTGTGCGAGGATCTGGACAGCCTGAACAAGGCCATTCAGGCCAAGGAGACTGAGCTGAACGCGCAGGGCATCACCGCACATCTGCGCCATGAGGTGCGCGGCATCGACGCAGCCGCCCGCAAGGTGACGGTATGTGATCTTGCCACCGGACGCGTGTTTGAAGACCACTACGACAAGCTGGTGCTGGCCACCGGTTCTTCCAACCGTGTGCCGCAGGTGCCCGGCAGTGACCGCGTGGGCGTGCAGACCTTCAAGACCGTGGAAGATCTGATCTTCCTCAAGGAGTTCGTCCGCACCCCCTATGTGCGGGACATCGTGATCCTGGGCGGCAGCTGGGCCGGTTTGGAGATCGCAAAGTCCTTCCTCAAGCTGGGCCGCAATGTGCGTATCATTGAAAAAGAGCAGCAGCTTTTGCCCCAGTTTGACCCTGAGGTGAGCAAGCTGATCCAGAAGGAGCTGGAAGCGCAGGGCGTGCAGTTCAATCTGGGCGAGCAGGTGCGCTCCTTCCCGGGCCGTACCTTCGTGGAGCAGGTGCAGACCAACCGCGGCACCTACCCCTGTGACCTTTGCGTGGTAGCCATCGGCGTTACCCCCAACACCGGCCTGCTGGCCGGTACCGGGGCGCAGCTGGCACCCAATGGCGCTGTGCTCATTGGTGCCGACCTTGCCACCAGTGTGCCCAATATCTATGCCGTGGGCGACTGCGCGGCCTGCCGCGACGGCTCTCTGCGCACCAGCAGCCTGAAGGTGGCGGATCTGGAGATCGCCCGCACCGGCCTGACCGAGACCGAGGCCCGCAAGGCCGGTCTGCGGGTCAAGAGTGCAATGGCCACCGGCACCGACCGTCCGGGCATCTGCCCGAACCCCCACCGCATCACCATCAAGCTGGTGTATGAGGCCAATACCCGTCAGGTGCTGGGTGCGCAGGCATGGGGAGAAAAGAATGTTTCGGCCCGCATCAACGCCATTGCCGTTGCCATCCGCGCTGGCATGACCGTGGAAGCACTGGGTCAGGTGGATTTCGTCTATTCCTCCTCGTCCTGTTCCATTTGGGACCCGGTGCAGATCGTCTGCGGTCAGGCACAGTAAGCGGAGGGTGAACACATGGCAGAACGCATCAACGCCGTCAAGACCAGCTTTTTTGGCAAGGGGGCCATCCGTCTTCTGGGACCGGAGCTTCAGAAGATGGGCATCCGCCGTGCTTTGCTGGTGACGGACCGCTTTCTCTATGATTCCGGTGCCGCTGCCCGGGTCGGTCAGGTACTGTCCGATGCCGGTGTGGAGTACGCCGTGTACTACAATGTGCAGCCCAACCCCACCGTACAGGTGGTGAACGACTGCATTGCCGCAGCCCGTACCCTGCAGGTGCAGCTGCTGGTGGCTCTGGGCGGCGGCAGCGCCATCGATACCGCTAAGGCAGCCAGCATCGTGGTGGCCTGCGGCGGTACCGTGGAGCAGTACGAGGGCGAGAACAAGTCCTCCAAGCCCGGCCTGCCCATCGTGGCGGTGAACACCACCGCCGGTACCGGCAGCGAGTGCACCTCCTTCTACATCGTCACCGACCCTGTCCGCCACAGCAAAATGGCCATGGTGGACCCCAACTGCATGGTCAGCATTGCGGTGAACGACACCGACTTCATGTCCTCCATGCCGCCCAAACTCACCGCAGCCACCGGCATGGACGCGCTGACCCACGCCATCGAGGCGGCGCTTTCCAAAAACGCCAACCCGCTCACGGACAAGGATGCCTACTGGGCCATGCAGGCGATCGTGCAGAACCTGCCCCGGGCCGTTGCCAACGGTCAGGATGAAGCCGCCCGCACCATGATGGCCTACGCCGAAAATGTGGCAGGCATGGCTTTCTCCAACGCGGGCCTTGGCATGGTGCATGCGATGGCACACGCGCTGGGCGGACACTACAACCTGCCCCACGGTGTGTGCAATGCGGTGCTGCTGCCCTACGTGCTGGCCTTCAACAGCCGCAGCCCGGTGTGTCGGGAGCGGTTCATGACCATTGCCGCTGCCATGGGCCTGCAGGGCACTTTTACCCCGGACACTGCCGCACCGGCAGTGATCCAGTTTGTCCGTCAGCTCAGTGCAGGCGTGGGCATCCCCGCCAATCTTGCGCAGCTGAACAAGGTGGACCCTGCAGATTTTGCCGCGCTGGCAGAGCTTGCCCTGCACGACACCTGCATGTCCACCAACCAGATCACCCCCACCCGCGACGAGGTGGTGGCGGTGTATACCGCTGCTTTCCGCGGATAAACTTTGAGACCTCCTCCATTTTCTCCATACCCAAACAAAGCCGCCGCTCTCCCTCTGCAAGGGAAAGCAGCGGCTTTGTGCTGTAAAAAAGGGGTGGTGGGATTGTTTTTAAAGAGGGTTCTGTTATAATAAAATAAAAATGCGGCGCAGAATTAAGAGGAGAAAGCGATGGAAACAAGAGAAAAACAGGCGTACCTGATAGAAGCACATAAATGTGATGAGATGCTTCTGACCCTGTTGCGGATGCTGGATGTACCGTGGAATGATATATTCATCCACATGGACAGCAAAAATACGGACTACCAGCCGGAAACGGTGGAGTGCCGCATGAAATATGCGAAAGTGTTTCACGCAAAACGGCACAGTGTTGTGTGGGGCGGTGTCAGTCAGGTAAAAGCGGAGCTTGTGCTATTGAAAACAGCAGTGGCCCATGGCCCGTATCAGCATTACCACCTGATCTCCGGTGTGGATCTGCCCATTCAAACACAAGAAGATATCCGCGCATTCTTTGAGGCAAACCCGGACGTGGAATTTGTCCATTTCGACCCGCACCCGTTCAGCCCCTTCAACGATGAGCGCGTTTATTACCGGCACTTTTTCCAGAATATCGATCTGCGCCGCCATCCGGTGCTCGGCGTGATCAATGGAATCCTGCTGTCGGGCCAGAAGCTGCTGAAAATAAAGCGCAATCAGGACGTTCACTTCACAAAGGGCAGCAACTGGTTCAGCTGCACGGACGGCTTTGCACGGTATCTGTTAACAAAAGAAGAGTGGGTCCTGCAGGTGCTGGACAAGACCTTTTGCTCGGACGAGTTCTTTGTGCAGACACTGATCGCGCAGTCGCCGTATCAGGATAAGATCTATCAGGGGCCGGGTGATACCAGTGCCCGTGCCATCGATTGGGACAGAGGCAATCCGTGGGTCTGGAAATACGCTGATCTGGAACAGCTGAAAGCATCGCCCTGCATGTTTGCCAGAAAATTTGATATCGAAAAAGAACCGGAGCTTGTGTATGAAATAGAACGCCTGTATGCACCTCATATATAAAAACAGTGCCGGACAGTTTTCAGGCTGTCCGGCACTGTTTTTTACTGTTCATTCTTTTTCGCCAGATCCTTGGTGTACAGGGCACGGGTGGCGTTGAGCACAGCCAGCACCATCACGCCCACATCGGCAAAGATGGCGGTCCACATGCTGGCCATGCCGATCGCGCCCAGCACAAGGCAGGCAAACTTGATGGCCAGTGCAAACACGATGTTCTGGTACACGATGCGTAATGTGCGGCGGGCAATGCGCATGGCCAGTGCGATCTTGGCGGGGTCGTCGTCCATCAGCACCACGTCAGCGGCCTCAATGGCAGCGTCAGAGCCAAGAGCGCCCATTGCAATGCCCACATCGGCACGGGACAGCACCGGGGCATCGTTGATGCCGTCGCCCACAAAGGCAAGGTTCTCTTTGGGCCGCTTTGCGGCGAGCAGCGTTTCGATCTGGTCTACCTTGTCGCCCGGCAGCAGGCCCGCATGGTATTCATCCAGCCCAAGCTCTGCGGAAACGGCCTTTGCAACCGGCTCGGCATCGCCGGTCAGCATCACGGTCTTGCGCACACCGGCATCCTTCAGGCCCCGGATGGCCTGTGCGCTGTGGGGCTTCACCACATCGGCGATCAGCAGATAGCCCGCGTACCTGCCCTCGATGGCCACATGCACGATGGTGCCGGTCTCGCTGACGGCGGGAGCCTTCAGACCCAGCTTTTCCATCAGGCGGGCGTTGCCGGCAGCAACGGTCCTGCCGTCCACCTTGGCGGTCACGCCGTGGCCGCCAAGCTCCTGCACATCGGTGACACGGTTCGGATCGATCTCCCTGCCGTAAGCGGCCTTGATGCTGAGGGAGATGGGGTGCTTGGACCAGCTCTCGGCCAGCGCGGCAGCTTCCACCAGCTGCTCCTCGCTGGTGCCCTCTGCGGGGTGGATGCCGGTCACTTTAAAGGTGCCCTGGGTCAGGGTGCCGGTCTTGTCGAACACAACGATGCCGGTGCGGGCCAGCTCTTCCAGATAGGTGGAACCCTTGACCAGAATGCCGCAGGCAGATGCACCGCCGATGCCGCCGAAGAAGCTCAGGGGAATGCTGATGACCAGTGCGCAGGGGCAGCTGATAACAAGGAAGGTCAGGGCACGGTAGACCCAGTCGCCAAAGCGGGCGGGCTGGCCCATGAGCAGCAGCACGATGGCGCACCGATTCCATTGCCCAGTTCAAGCTGGACAACGCCGTGAGTATGCTGCGGGAACACAATCAGGTGGCTACCATTATCACCACCCCCTGGAATCAGCTCACCGGCGAGCAGCTGGTGGAAGCCATGGAGGGCAAGGCTTCCCTGGCGGCAGAGCTGGCCAAGATGGAGATGGAGCGCCTTCAGGATGAGGACGACGATGATGATGACGACTGCTGCTGCCACCATCACCACGATGATGACGAGGATGAGCACGAGCATCACCACCATCACCACGATGAGGATGAAGATGAGGATGAGCACGAGCACCACCATCATCACGACGGATGCTGCCATGACCACGACCATGAGGAGCATGAGCATCACCATGACCATGACGGCGAGTGCTGCCACGACCATGACCACGAGCACCATCATCATCACCATCATGCCGACGAGGTGTTCACTTCCTGGGGCGTAGAAACTGCCAAGAAGTTCACCAAGGAGGCTGTGGAAACTGCCCTGAAGGGGCTGGACACCGAAAAGTACGGCCTGGTGCTCCGCGCCAAGGGCATCCTGCCCGCTGAGGACGGCAGCTGGATTCACTTTGACTATGTGCCCGAGGAAGCCAGCATCCGCACCGGCAGCGCCGACATCACCGGCAAGCTGTGCGTCATCGGCTCCAAGCTGGACGAAAAGGGCATTGCAGAATTGTTTGGGGTGTAAGCCATGGAGCAGATTCCTGTTTATGCCTTTACGGGTTTCCTGGATTCCGGCAAAACCAAATTCATCCAGGAGACGCTGGAAGATCCCCGCTTCAATGCCGGGGAGCGCACCCTGGTGCTGATTTTTGAGGAGGGTGAGGAGGAGTATGACCTCTCCACCTACCCCCACAAGAATGTGTATCTGGAAACATTGGACCAGCAGACAGTCACCACCCAGCAGCTGGCGGCGCTGGAAAAGAAGTACCGGGCAGAGCGAGTGGTGGCAGAGCTGAACGGAATGCAGTTGGTGGCCGACCTGTATAACCGCTTTCCCCAGAACTGGGTGATTGCCCAGGAGGTCATGTTTGCTGACGCGACCACCTTCAATGCCTATAATTCCAATATGCGCAACCTGGTGATGGACAAGCTCATGGGGGCACAGATGGTGGTGTTCAACCGGCTGACCCCCGGCGAAGATACCATGCCCCTGCACAAGCTGGCACGGGCAGCCAACCGGCGGATTGACATCCTGTATGACTACACCGATGGCACCACCAAGTTTGACGATGTGCAGGATCCCCTGCCCTTCGACATCAATGCTCCGGTCATTCAGATTAAGGATGAGGACTATGCCCTGTGGTATCGGGATGTGACCGAGGAGCCGGAGAAGTATGTGGGCAAGACCGTCTGCTTCAAGGCGCAGGTGGCCATGCTGCGCCGCCAGAAGGAGGGAATGTTTGCCCCCGGCCGGTTCGTCATGACCTGCTGCGTGGAGGACATTCAGTTCTGCGGCATTCCCTGCCGGTATGCCGATTCCAAGAGCCTTGCTTCCCGCGCCTGGGTGCAGGTGACGGCGAAGGTAAGCGCCGAAAAGCATCCGCTGTACAAGGGGGACGTTGGCCCCGTTCTCACGGCCATCGAGGTTGTGAAAGATGTCCCCGCCGCTGACCCGGACGTGGCAACCTTCTGAAAGTTTATTATAAAAAGCAGCACCCGCCGGATTACTCCGGCGGGTGTTAGACTGTCGAAAAACCTTTGATGGTTTTTCGACAAATA
>OGZO01002248.1_pt1 | contig 13431 bp, 9 predicted proteins | sample 1576721 | NCBI WGS metagenome assembly OGZO01 (sample SAMEA3541516, study PRJEB24748) | human gut metagenome | biome: human gut; feature: human-associated habitat; material: faeces | place: China | collected 2012 | reverse complement strand
GCATTTTTATGAAATACCTGAAGGCCGACGGCGATGCAGCCAGGGGCCTTCGGACCGGCGGCGTGGGAAGCACAGGGAAATAAATATCTGTATCATTCCAGCGGCGGAGAGCATCCACCGCTTTTCCCATGAGGGAGGTACCTATGAGTGTAGAAAAAGAAAAAATGATAAGCCGCGAGGAAATCTACGACGGACAGATCGTCCATCTTTTCAAAGACCAGGTGGAACTGGCAGGGAAGAAAACCATAAGGGAGGTCATTCTCCACTGCGGTGCCGCCGCCATCATTCCCGTCACCGATGATGGAAAGGTGCTTTTTGTGAAACAGTACCGTTACCCGGTAGGTGAGGCACTCCTTGAAATTCCGGCGGGGAAAATGGATCCTGGAGAAACACCGGATGCATGCGCTGCCAGGGAACTGGAAGAAGAGACCAGCTATCGGGGCACATTGAAAAAACTTGGATACGTATACACCACGCCGGGTTTCTGCAACGAAACCATTCATCTCTATCTGGCCACCGGCCTCATCCACACCGCCCAGCACCTGGATGAAGGAGAATTCCTTGATGTTCTTCCCATTCCTCTGGAGAAGGTATGGGATATGATTCGGAAAGGGGAAATCTACGATGCCAAAACACTTTCCGCCTTTGCTATTGCCAGAGATATACTGAAATAAGGAATGCACCCCCGCTGTTTTCTCAGCGGGGTTTTTGATTTGGGGTACAGCAGACTGGCAGTATGGTAAGAACGTGACGCAGGCTCCTTCCCCAGAAAGAAGCTGGGCGGAGCCCTGAGGATAGGGCCGAGAATTCTACCCTGACTGCCAATCGCCAGCCTTCCCGCTGACCGGCAGTTATCACCGGTTGTCTCATATGCTGCATGTACCGAGATTCTTCACTTCGTTCAGAATGACGGTGTTCGGCGGGAAGGCAAGCACGTAACGCTGTCTGACGTCTGATATCTGACTTCTATCGTCTGATCCACGCTGTTCCTCCGTTGCCTGCGGAGCCCCCTTCCTAAGGGAGGGGGCTCTGGCTCTACGCCATGCAGCATTTGAGACACAAAAGGTAATCCCGTAACGCTGGTTTTATAAACATTGCCGCGAAGCGGCTATCCACAACCCTCTGAACCCTTTGAACCTTCTGAACCCTCTGAACCCTCTGAACCTATGCATTAATGCCTTCCTTCTGCCAATGACTCCTAAGAATCTCCCCGCCTCACATCCCATGCATTTTTAATTTCCTGCTATAATATATACAAGGAAAATCTTTTTTCATGAAGGAGGAGCTTTATGAGGAAAATTGCTTTTTATGGGAAAGGCGGTATCGGGAAGTCTACCACCGCTTCCAATGTGTCCGCTGCTTTAAGTCTCATGGGAAAGCGGGTGTGCCAGATCGGCTGTGACCCGAAGAATGATTCTACCAGGCTGCTTCTGGGACATATCTGCAAATCCACGGTGCTGGATATGCTGCGGACGAAGGATGCCGGGGATATCCAAAAGGAGGATATCATTCACACCGGATTTCATGGCGTTACCTGTGTGGAAGCGGGGGGACCGGAGCCGGGGGTAGGCTGTGCAGGCCGGGGCATCATTGTGGCCCTGGAGCTTTTGGATCGGATGAAGGCGCTGCCGGAGAGCGACGTGGTGCTCTATGATGTGCTGGGGGATGTGGTGTGCGGCGGCTTTGCCATGCCTATCCGTGAGGGGTATGCGGAGGAAATCTATATCGTTTCTTCCGGCGAGCTTATGTCCCTTTATGCGGCCAATAATATTGCCAAAGGCATTGCCCGGTTTGCTTCCAGAGGAAAGGTGCGGCTGGCAGGGATTATCGGGAACAGCCGCAATGTGCCGGGGGAGAAGGAGCTGCTCATCGAATTTGCCGAAAGGCTCCACACCGGTCTGGCTGCATTTATTCCCCGGGACCGGACGGTGAATCTGGCGGAAAATCATCGGCAGACGGTGCTGCAGTATGCGCCCGATTCTCAACAGGCAGAGGTGTACCGGAAGCTGGCGGAAACCATCCTTACCAATGAGGCGGAATCCATTCCTACTCCCATAAGTTTTGATGAATTGGAAAATCTGGTGGCGCAATATGGCACTGAAAACTAAATGGCTTCTTTCGGCGGACTGTCCTGCCAGCTGCACCATGACTGGCGTGTGGCGGGCAGTGGCCTACGATGAGGGCTGCGTGGTTATATTTCATGGCCCCGCAGGCTGCGTCCACGTGGCGTGTACCATGGATCTGGGAAATCATTACCGCATTTCCGCCGACGGCTGTCCGGAAAAGGGGGACCCGGTACCTTTGATTTCCTCAAACCTTCGGGAAAAGGACAGCATTTTCGGCGGCATCGGAAGGCTTCATGAATGTATCGATTATGCGATGAAAACCTACCATCCGGAGTGCCTTGTGATTGCTTCTTCCTGCGTGGCCGGCGTCATCGGTGATGACGTGGACGAGGAGGCGAGGGAGGTGGAGGAAACCTATGGCATACCGGTGCTGTCCATGGCTTTTTCCGGATTTCTTGGCGGCGAATATTCCGACGGCTACTATAAAACCATGGATGCCATGGTCCGCCGGTTTTTCAAAAAGCAGGAGCACAAAAAGGGAAGTGTCCTTCTTCTGGGGGACCAGATGGGACCGGAGGGACAGTATGCCCGGGAAGTGAAGCGGTTTCTTTCCCTCTTCCGCCTTACGGCGGATTTCCAGTTTCCCAGCTACGTTCCCTTTTCCAAGTGGAGCCAGGTGACTAGTGCTTCCCTTTCAGTCCTGCTGGGAACCGCGGGGCAGCCGGAGGGAATGGAAGAAAGGGCCCGGCAGCTGGAAAAGGATTACGGCATTCCTTTTCTGGGCCCTGTGTACCCCCTGGGACTGGAGAATACATGGACCTGGATACGGCGGCTGGCCGATTTCCTTGGCGAAAAGGAAAAAGGAGAGACCGTTATCAGGTCGGAAAAGGAAAGGGTGGAACAGCAGGTGGCTTCCTTCCTTCCGGTGACGGAGGGAAAGAAGGCCTTCATCGCCATCGGCCGGGGACGGCGCTGGTACCGTCCATCCGGCACCATCTGCTCCCTTAGGAGTCTTCATATGAAGCCGGCGGGGGTGGTGCTTTTCTCCAACCTCACAAAGGAGGATGCAGAGGAGAACAGGAAAGAAATTTCATCACTGGGAGACATTCCTGTTTACGGTGAAGAAGAGGGGCAGAAGGCCATGGAGGGAGCGGATATTCTCCTCACCACCAATGAAATCTACGGCGCTTCTGTCCGGCAGCTCTTTATCCCCATGGTGCCTTTGGCAGGTACGGAGGGGGAGATGGCCCTTCTTACCTCCATATACCGCCTGCTTTGCCGCCATGGAAGGAAAGGAGGCATGACCTATGTCAAAGTGTGAATTCGAGTCGTCCTGTCACCATAATGATACCTGCGGCCTCACCGGTTCCGCCGCCTTCTTTGCTTCCATACCGGGAAGCTTTGTACTCATCAACGGCCCGCTGTGGTGCTATTTCTACGCCATGAAATATGTGGACGATGAAAATGGCCGGGCCGCCCGTTGCATCACGTGCACCGGTACGTCGCCTTCGTCCATGGTATATGGCACGGAAAAGGACATCCTCAAAGGACTATCCCGTATCCGGGATGCGGGGCAGGCAGAACGGGTCTTTATTGAGAACAACTGCAGCACCGGTCTCATTGGCGACGATGTGAAGGGCATTGCAGAAGCCTTCGGCGGGCCCTGGCCGGTGTATACCATGGACAGCGGCGGACTGAAGGGCCGCTTTGAGGAAGGCTTTGCCCGCGCTTTCCTTCGGTTGGTGGAGGAAATGAAGGAAGAAAAGACCATTCCCGGATCCGTCAATGTGCTGGGTCTATCCGATGTATACCTGAAGGGCAGGGAGGACGGAGAGGAAATCCGACGCATCCTCCGTGGCTGCGGTGTCAATGTCATATCTACGCCGGGCTGCGGCAGCAGCTGGGAGGAAATCATGAAAGCCCCTTCCGCCGCCTTCAATCTGGTGGTGCGGGATGAGCTGGGCCTTCCGGCGGCCAGGGAAATGGAAAAGCGCTTCCACATTCCCTATGCATCCGTCGGTCTTCCCTACGGCTTTGAGGGAAGCAGGAAATGGGTAGAAAAGGTACTGGAAATTTTGGCCTTTGGAAAGGCAGACTCCTTTCTGGACAAAGAAAAGGAAAGGGCCCGGGAAATCCTTCGGAAGGGAAACGGTCTGGAATCTCTCTGGGGTTCCCTGTGGTTCGATGAAGTGCTGGTGGCAGCGCCGCCTTCAGAAGCGCTGGGAATCGCAGAAGCCCTTCGAAGCGAATGGATAGATACCGCTAAACTCACCATCCACCTCCTTTCTCCCACAGACAGAACCTGCCAGGCGGCTGATATCATCCGCCTGGTGACGGCAGAGGACGAGGATATCCGGAGGGACTATGAAAACTGGAAGGGCGGCCTTGTCCTTTCCAGCAGCCATGAAACCACAAGGCTGGAGAGGCTGAAAAAATCCTTCGTCTCCTTCCACATCGCCCGCCCCTCCTATGATGAAGGATTCTTCTCAGACCTTCCCCTCTCAGGGTTCCGGGGCGCCGCCCTTCTTTATGAAAAAATATGGAACGCCCGGCTGAAGGAAATAGGCCGTGAAAAAATTCTGAAATAGAAATAGGAAATGAATCAAAGCACTGATAACCGAAAAATGCGGTTTTATCAGTGCTTTTTTAGTATGGGGAAATTGGATTCTATCAATGAATCAGAGATTTCTTAAATAAATCAGAAAAATCAGCTTTAAAAATATAACCAAAATAGTATAATATATAAGGTATATTAATGAAAATCATAGAAATTATGAAAGAGAAGAGGAGATGGGTTTGAGAATGGGATGGATGTGCAGTGGGCTTGTGAGTTGGGGAATCACTGACTCATTCATAGAGTTTCCCTTTATGCACTGCTTCGTCATGGGATTCCTCAAATAGCTGGCTATTCGCGTCATCCCATTCCTTGCATTGCATAAAATTTCAAGAATAAAAGCAAACAATGATTTAATCAGCCCTTCCCTAAAGGCGTACTGAAGTCTCTAAAGAAAGAGGTATGTATGGACGATATTAAGATTATTTACATGACGAACCATGACAGACGATATGCAGCCATTAAGAAGGCCTGCGATGCACTGCAGGAGGATGGGAGGATTTCGGACCTCTGTATTCCTGTTTTCCTGGAACGTACCAGTGACTGGGACCGGTCCTGGGAGAGGAAGATGAAGGGCGCTTCCCTGGTGATGATTCACCTCATGAAGAACGGGCTGAAATCCCGTTTCTGGAAGGATTGCCGCAGTTTCCTTGAAAAGTCGGAGATTCCTTACTTTGTGGATGCGGTGGACGGAGATACGGCGGAGCACAGCGGAGCCCTCACCGATGATATGATGAAACGTTTCCGGGAATACTGCCTCTACGGCGGCATGGAAAATTTCAAAAATCTCTGGCACTATGCGTCTTCTCTTTTTGACAAGTCCATGGCAGAGCCGCCGGTGCCCCAAAGCTATACCTGGGCCGGCATTTACGACAGGGACAGTGACACCGGTTTCACCACGGACCTTTCTTCCTTCCTCCAAAAATTTTCCGGCGACGGAAAGCCGGTTATTGGTCTCCTGTTTTACAGAGAAGAATGGATCTGGGGGGATTTGTCCTACCAGAATGCTTTCATAGAGGAAGCGGAAAAACAGGGATACCATGTGCTTCCGGTGTTTGCCAACGGTTCTCCGGACATGAGCCTTGGCATGCCCACCCTGTCCGATGTGATTTCCACCTATTTCATGAAGGACGGGAAGGCGGTTATTGATTCACTGGTGAGCACCATGAAATTTTCCCTCACCGGCAGCGGAAAGGCCAGCATTGATACGCTGAAGAAACTGGGGGTCCCCCTGCTTACGGCCTATACCCTTCTGGTTTCTGAAAAGGAATGGCGGGACAACGGGGAAGGTCTCAATGCCATTGAAACATCCATTGCCGCTGCCATGCCTGAGCTGGACGGCGTTATTCATGGCGTGCCCATTGCAGGCAGGGTGAAGAAGGACGACGGTACCGTGGAATTCAAGCCCATTCCTGAACGCATCACCCGCATGGTGGGGAAGGCAGGCAAATGGGCATCTCTCCATAAGATGAAGAACAGCGATAAGAAAATCGCCCTCATTTTCCATAACTACCCCGCCAAGAATTCCAATATCGGAAGCGCTTCGGGCCTGGATACCATGGAAAGTGCTATCCGCCTTATGACACGCATGAAGGATGAAGGCTATACCATCGATTTCATTCCGGAAACTACGGAAAAGTTTATAGAGCTCATGACCTCCCATGCCACCAATGATATTTCCATGATGACCGAAAAGCAGGCAGAGGAATGCCAGAAGCTTTCCGCAAAGGATTATGTGGATTTCTTCCATACCCTGGGCAAAAATGCACAGAAGAAAATGGAAGAGGAATGGGGGAAGGCGCCGGGGGACGTGATGATTTCCGAAAAAGGAAATATCCTGGTACCCGGCACCATGGACGGCAACATGTTCCTCACTGTGCAGCCTTCCCGGCAGTACGGCATGGACCCCTCCAAGGCCTACCATGATCCCTATATCGCGCCGACCCATCAGTATCTGGCCTTTTATTACTGGCTCCGCCATGTGTGGAAGGCGGACGCCGTCATTCACATGGGCACCCACGGCAACCTGGAATGGCTGCCGGGAAAGAGCGTGGGCCTGGATGAGGAAAGCTATCCGGACATTGCCCTGGGAGACCTGCCCAATGTGTATCCCTACCATATGACCATCACCGGCGAAGGCATGATTGCCAAAAGACGGGCCGCCGGCTGCCTCATCGGCTACGTGCCGGCCCCGGTGTCCGATGCCGGCGCCTATGATGAAATCGAAGAACTGGAAAAGACGCTGGACGAATATGCCCATATGAAGGAAACAGGAAGCGGCGCCGATGACATGGAGCGGGCCATCCTGAACCTGGTGAAGAAGGCAAAACTGGACCAGGACCTTCCCTATAAGGAAGGGGAGGACTTTGATACCTATGTAGGCAGCGTCCACAATTACATTGAAGAACTGAAGGACAGCGAGGTCCATGTGGGCCTTCACATCCTGGGGCAGCCTCTGGAAGGAGACCTTTTGACCGACGGCATTCTCCAGCTCCTCCGCCTGTCCAACGACAAGGTTCCTTCCATTTATGACCTGTGGGCTGAAAAATACCACACCACCCTGGATACCATCCAGAACCGGTCCTCTGAAGTGGATGAAGACATGAAGTGCACCTACGGCGAACTCATGAGCCGCATCAAAAAGGAAGCCAAGGCGGTTATCAAGGCCGTGCAGGACGGCGGCTTCACAGAAGAGGCGGTGTCCAAAGCCCTTTCCCTACCGGAAGCGGAGGGAGAAAGGGAATGGAAGGAGAAACTGGAAGGACTTCTCCATTTCGTGATTCATGAAATCTATCCGCACATCGAAAGAACCACCGAAGAAATGGACCACACCCTGGACGCATTGGACGGACGGTATGTGGAGCCGGGACCCTCCGGTTCCCCCAATGCCGGCGGCGTGAGCCTTCTTCCTTCAGGACGCAATTTCTACGGCGTAGACCCCAGAACCATGCCGTCCCCCACCGGCTGGCGGCTGGGCGTGAAGCTGGGGGACAAGATGATTGAAAAATTCATTGCTGACCAGGGCAAGTACCCGGAAAACATCGGCATGGTCCTCTGGTCCGGCCCCAATATGCGTTCCTCCGGCCAGGACATCGCCGAATTCCTCTACATGCTGGGCATCCGTCCCGTATGGCAGAAGGGAAGCCTCAAGGTATCGGACCTGGAAGTGATTCCTCTCTCCGAGCTGAAGCGGCCCAGAATCGATGTCACCGGCCGTATCAGCGGCCTTTTCCGCGACACCCTGCCCCAGCTGGCAGAACTGATGGATAAGGCGGTGCTCCTGGCTGCCTCCCAGGATGAGTCGGACGAAGACAATTTCATCAGGAAGCATGTGAAGGAAGATACGAAGCTCATGGAAGATGAAGGGGTGGATGCCGACGATGCCTGGAGAAATGCGGCATTCCGCATTTTCGGCGATGCTCCCGGAACCTACGGCGCCGGCGTGAATACGGTGCTGGATTCCAAGAATTGGCAGAACGAGGACGACCTGGCCAACGTGTATGTCCGCTGGGGCGGCCACGTATTCGGCGGCGGAAACCGGGGAGTCTTCAAGCCGGAGCTCTTCAAGAAACGGCTGTCCTCTCTTGACCTTACTGTGAAGAATGAAGAAAACCATGAAAGCAATATTTTAAGCTCCGATGACTACAACGCCTTCCATGGCGGCATGATTGCGGCGGTGAAGAGCCTTGGCGGCAAAACGCCGCAGTCCTATGTAGGTGACAGCACTAACCGCTCCGCCGTGGGCGTGAAGACGGTGCAGGAAGAAATGAAACGGGTCTTCCGCAGCGAATCCATGAACCCGAAATTCATCGAAGGCCTTATGAAACACGGCTACAAGGGAGCCACGGACCTGGCAAACCGGCTGTCCATCAGCTTCCAGTGGGATGCCACCAGCGGCGTCATGGACGACTGGATGTATGAACAGTACGCCAAAAAGTATGCCCTGGACCCGAAGATGCAGCAGTGGATGAAGAAAGTAAATCCTTGGGCTCTACAGAACATGGCGGAAACCCTTCTGGAAGCAGACCAGCGCAAGATGTGGAATGCAGGCGATGAAATGAAGGAAGAACTGCAGCAGCTCTACCTTTCCGTGGAAGGGGAACTGGAAGATGACGGAGACGACGATGAATAACCTGCCGCCTATCCGCATGCTGGTGCTTACCCTTACGGGCCGATGCAACTTCGCCTGCCGCTACTGCTATGCCTCCGATGTGGACGCCGTGGATATGGACGAAGAAACGGCGGTGCAGGCGGTGATGATGGCCGGCGCATCGGGCGAGCGGTTCCTTCTCCAGTTTTCCGGCGGCGAACCGCTGCTCCGGTTTCCCCTCATAAGGAAACTGGTTCACCTGGTGGAGGAAAACCATTTCGACGCCCAAATGCAGATCCAGACCAACGGCTCCCTCCTTACCAGGGACATGGGTCGGTTCCTTTATGACCATAACGTGGGCATCGGTATTTCCTGCGACGGCAGACCCTCTGTCATGGACAGGACAAGGCCCGCCAGGGACGGCACCTCTTCATCCAAAGCCGCCGCCCGGGGCTTCCAAAATCTGGCACAGGAGGGCATCGGCACCGGCATTACCTGCGTGGTGACGGACGACATGGTGAAGGACCTTCCAGGCATTGCAGACATGGCCCATTTTTACGGCAACGTCCATCAGGTGGGCTTTGACATCCTTCGGGAGCAGGGCAGGGGAGGCAGTCTTCACGAGCCGGCGGCAGGGGATATGGAAAAGGCACTGGAAGCGGTGTACCGCCGCATGAATATGCTGGAAAAAGTGACGGGCCGCCATATCCATTTTACCCAGGAAGACCGGGTGGAGCGGCTTGCCCGCACGGGAAACTACGAATTTCCCCAGTGCTACGCCATGAACGGCGAGGCTGCCTTTATCGATGTACATGGTTATATTTACGCTTGCTCTTCTCTTATGGGACGGGAAAAATATCTGCTGGGCACAGTCAAAACCGGCAGGGACCCGGCCAAGGTAAGAGAGGTGGGCGCCTTTATAAAAACGGCTATGGCCAAGTGCCGAAGCTGTGAATACTTCCCCCTCTGCGGGGGCGGCTGCTTCTCCAGATGGTTGGATAAGGACGGTCATGTAAGGCCGTCTGAGGCGGAATGCGCCATGAAGAAATTCTTCATCCGGAAGTATTTGGAGAAAAAGGGCTTGGCAGAGGCTTAACGTCATTGGGCAGAGAACTGGAGAGGAAAAAGGTTCATAAGGGTGGTGGTGGGCGCCCTGCGGGCGCCATTATGAAGAAAACTTTGCAACTGTTCGCAGGGCGGAGGTCTGTTCCGCGCCAGCGGAATTATAAATCTCATCGCCGTCAGGCGATACCACACCCTTTGAACCCTCCGAACCCGAGCCGCGAAGCGGCTCACCAGCTCACCAGCCCACTAACTCACTAGTCCACTAGTCCACTAGTTCACTATTATTTCTAATACACAAGGAGGATATATGAAAAGACAGGGAACTTTCCCATTTACTGCCATTATCGGGCAGGACACCATGAAAAAGGCACTGGTGCTGAATGTTGTAAATCCGAAACTGGGCGGCGTGCTCATTCAGGGGGAAAAAGGCACCGCCAAGTCCACCGCCGTTCGTGCGCTGGCAGATCTGCTGCCGCCGAGAAAGTGCATCAAGGGCTGCCGTTTCCACTGCGACCCCGATGACAAGGCCAACTGGTGCGATGAGTGCCATGAAAAATATGACCACGAGGAGCCGCCGGTGGAAATGCTTCCCATGAAGGTGGTGGAACTTCCGGTAAGCGCCACAGAAGACCGCGTGGTGGGCACCCTGGATATCGAAGCGGCCATCCGCGAAGGGAAGCGCTCCTTTGAAACCGGCATCCTGGCCGACGCCAACAGAAATATCCTCTACGTCGATGAAATCAACCTGCTGGATGACCATGTGGTGGATGTGCTTCTGGACTCCGCCGCCATGGGTATCAACACCGTAGAACGTGAAGGAATTTCCTACTCCCACCCCGCCCGTTTCTCACTGGTAGGCACCATGAACCCGGAAGAAGGGGATATCCGTCCCCAGCTTCTGGACCGCTTTGCCCTTTCCGTGAAGGTGGTAGGCGAACAGGACCCGGAAAAGAGAGCTGAAATCATTAAGAGAAGACTTGCCTATGAAGCGGATCCGGAACCATTCCTGGAACAGTGGAAGGACGAACAGGCAAAGGAAGTACGCCGTATCGAAAGGGCCATGAAACTGCTGCCCCAGGTGACCGCTTCCAACGATATCCTCCTTCTGGCAGCCAAGATTTCCATTACCCTTGGCGTAGACGGACACCGAGCCGACATTACCCTCATTAAGACCGCTGAAACCATTGCTGCCGTGGCAGGACATACAGAAGTCACCAAAGAAGACATCCGGGAAGCTTCCAGACTGGCCCTGCCCCATCGTATGAGACGCCGTCCCTTCGAAGAACAGACACTGGACTGGACCGAAGTGGACAAGGTCATTGACGATGAAGCGTAATCTATTTCCTTTTGCCGCTGTCTGCGGAATGGAAAAAGCCAAAGAAGCCATCCTCCTTACCCTGGTGAACCCCTTTGCTGGCGGACTTCTCCTTTCCGGAGAAAAGGGAACTGGCAAGTCCACTCTGGTCAGGAGCGCCCGGGAGTTGGTGGATGCGCCCTGGGTGGAAATCCCGATCAGCATTACGGAAGACCGGCTCTTTGGCTCCATTGATGCAGAAGAGGCTATCCGCAGCGGTCACAAGAAACTCCTTCCCGGACTGATTGACGAAGCGGATAAGGGAATTATTTATATCGACGACGTGAACCTCCTTCGGGACGACCTCCTTTCTGCGGTGCTGAACATCCGCGAAGCCGGCGGCTACCGTCTGGAAAGGGACGGGCTGTCGGAACAGCGAGATACGGCATTCACGGTGCTTGCGGTGATGAATCCGGAAAGCGGCACCCTTTCTTCTTCATCACTGGACCGGTTCGGTCTCTTTGCACAGGCGGACCCCTCCTACGACGATGAAACCAGACTGGAAATCATCCGCCGGGTGCTGGACTTTGAAAAGGACGGCATTGCCTTTCGGGCCAAATGGCAGGAAGAAACGGATGCACTGAAGAAAAAAATCAAAGACGCCAGGGCTGCCCTTTCCAAGGTAGAGGTATCTGCCGCCATGATTCAACTTGCTGCGGTGTACACCTTGAAAGCCCACGTGGCAGGCCATCGGGCGGATATTTACCTCATCGAAGCGGCCAGGGCAGAAGCTGCCCTGGAAGGAAGAAAGTACGTACTGCCTAAGGATTTGGAAAAGGCTGCAGAATTCGTCCTGCCCCACCGCATGAGAAAGGCGGAAGAGCAGCAGGGGCAGCCGTCGGAAGAAATGCCGCAGGAGCAGCCTGAAGAGGACAATAAACCTCAGCAGGAAGAAGAGAAGCAGACTCCCCAGGATAACGAATTCAGCCATCCACCGGAAGCGCAGCCTCCCCAAATCAATACGGAAGACGCCGACGACAGCAGCCATGAGCAGAATCAGGACAACGCCCAAATGTCCAATCCCCGCGGCCAGAGCCGGGAACGCATCGACGATGCGGACCTTCATGTGAACCTACCGCCCATGTGGATTGAACCGTCGAAGGACAGGAAACCGAAAAAAGGCAGCGGCAAACGAAGCCTCACTATGACTGACCTTGTGCAGGGCCGGTATGTAAGGGCGGAAATTCCAAAGGCCAAAACATCGGACATTGCCTTCGACGCCACCCTCCGCGCCGCAGCGCCTTACCAGAAGGCAAGACCCTCCAACGGCTGCGCCGTGGTCATCCGTAAAGACGACCTTCGGAGCAAGGTCCGTGAAAAGCGGACAGGAAATATTTTCCTCTTCGTCGTGGACGCCAGCGGCTCCATGGGCGCCAGGGAAAGAATGAAAACCGTTAAAGGCGTGATTTTCAAAATTCTTCTGGACGCCTACCAGAAAAGAGACCGGGTAGGCATGGTGGCTTTCCGCAAGAACCAGGCGGAAGTCCTCCTTCCCGTTACCCGGTCCGTGGACTTTGCCCAGAAGAAACTGGCCACCATGCCCACCGGCGGCAAGACCCCCCTGGCCAAGGGACTGCTTAAGGCAGAAGACGTACTGGATATGCTCTATAGGCAGGATGCCAACCAGGACCCCGTCATGATTCTGATCACCGACGGCAGAGCCACCAGCTCCTTGAACAAAGGCACCAACCCCGTCACCGACGCACTGGAAGAGGCCAAACGAATCGGCCGGAGAAATATCCCCGTAGCCGTTATTGACACGGAGTCCGGCTTCATCAAACTGGGCCTGGCAAAAAAACTGGCCAAAGCCATGGGAGCCTCCTACTTCCAGGTCGATAAAATTTCAGAAGACCAGCTCCTCCATATCTGGAGAACCGCGGCCAATATGTAAGAAAATCCCGGTACTGCGGTACCGGGATTTGGTTTTTGAGTCATATCTGCGTTGGAAAGTATTTACAACAGGGAGAGGGTCCGGCCCGCGGAGGCGGGCTGGTTCAGAGGGTTCAAAGAATGTACGCCCTGGCGGGCGTGAGGGTTCAGAAGGTTCAAAAGGTTCAAAAGGTTCAGAGGGTTTTGGTGGCGCCCTGCGGGCGCAATATAAAGAAAACCTTTACAACCGGGCTTTCGCCCGGGGAAAACAGGCAAACCGCCCTGCGGGCGAAGGAAAAGCGCTCCCCCCTGCCCGCTTCGTGTGACACGCTTCACACCGTGGCAAAGGTGGTGCCGTAAGGCACCAAAGGGG
>OGZO01002214.1_pt1 | contig 13572 bp, 14 predicted proteins | sample 1576721 | NCBI WGS metagenome assembly OGZO01 (sample SAMEA3541516, study PRJEB24748) | human gut metagenome | biome: human gut; feature: human-associated habitat; material: faeces | place: China | collected 2012 | reverse complement strand
AATTATTACATAGGACAATTATCATAGATGGAATGGATAGTATGTCAGAAACAGTAGTGTTTCTTTTGAAAGAAAATAATATAGAGAATATTGTCCTGGTCGATGATGAAAAAAGGGGTGAAGTATGGAACGACATACAAGTTCAGGGAGTAAAAGAAGTACTAGAAACGATTGATGAACCCCAAAATTATTGCATTATAGTAACAGATTATCAAAAAGGAAGTAATATTATAAATGATATCGAAACTTCATTTCCAAATCTAAAGGAATGTATATGGGATTTGAGCTATATTACGATGAACAAATTACCAAATATATATGCGGAGGAAGATTATGGCAGGCAAATTGAATTGAGAAGATGTCAGGAAATACAGTTGGAAGTATTGCAATTTTTCACAAGTTTTTGCGAAGAGAATCATTTGCGCTATTTTTTGGATTATGGAACGCTTTTAGGCGCTGTACGTCATAAGGGATTTATTCCGTGGGATGATGATATCGATATAGCTATGCCGGTGGATGATTATTTACGGTTAGGAAAAATTTTCCCTAAGGATGCAGATTTCTTTTGGGATAGTATGTTTAACGAAGGTGTCCAGGACTATACGATAAGTACATTATCTAAAATTAAATCGAAAAAAATGTTGACAGAATTCAGGTCGTTTCCTATAAGAACGATGACTGGGATTGGAATAGATATTTTTCCACTGTGTGGATATCCGAAAGATTATGATGACCAGATGCGCTATATGGATGAATTTGGTTATTGGACGCGATGCTGGAAAGAAAAAATAGTAATCCCGTATGGAACCGAGAAGTATTCCAAGAAAGAACATATGAATATGTTTCAAAAAATGAATGAGATTATGCTGCGATATCCATATGATGAGTCTGAGTATATAGGGGTAGGATATTTTGGTTATGATAAACCAAAGGCTACAGATGATACACGTGTAATGTTAAAAAAATGGTATGATGAATATATATTGTGCGATTTTGAGACTATGAAGTGTAGAGTTCCAATAGGGTATCATGAAGTGTTGCGCAAATGGTATGGAGATTATACTGTGTTGCCGCCAAGAGAACAGCAGAAACCACACGGAATATTTAAGGTTTATATGAATGAAAACAAAAATGACAATAGAGTTTGGTATTGATAAAGCGGAAGGTATGGTAAGAAAAGTATGATAAGATTTGCTCAGGAAAAAGATTTAAAAGAAATCGCAGAAATACATTTGCACAATCGAAAAGCGGCATATCAAGGAATCATGAATGAACGCTATTTAAATGGATTGACGCAAGAATCTGTTTATGAACAGTGGGTTATATATTATAGGAAGGCGGATAGAAAAATACTTGTGTATGACTTAGGTGGAATTGTTGCAGGATTTTCGGGTGTAAGATTTTTTAATGGAAAGATGAACTGCGGATTGCTTGACTATTTTCATACAAAAGAGGAATATCGACACAGAGGTATTGGGAGAGCGTTATGGACAGCCTCATGTTCACTGTTGCTTTCTGAAGGAATACAAAATATGGAATTGTTTTGTGTTGAGGGGAACGATAGTGCAAAAAAATTTTATGAAAACATAGGGGCAACTTTTAATGGGTTTAAGATAAGAACATATACATCAACGGAAACGATAGATAATAGATATATTATAAACAATATTGATAAAGTATGTCCTGAGAAAGAAAGAGGAAAATATAATTTAAACAATAATTATGATTTGCTTTTGCAAAGCATAAATAAAGACTTTGTTTTGTTTGGAGCAGGTGGATATGCGGAAGAGTTTTTTGATCAATTTGGAAAAGATTATAAACCTAAAATGATTTTTGAAAACAATGAAAGATTGTACCACTTGCGAATCAATGGGGTAGAAATAGTTGCTCCAAGATTGACAGATTACAATGTTGTTGTCGCAAGCCCATATACGACTGATATAAAAGAACAATTACAAGAAATGGGATATCAACAGATTGAATTTTTCTGCCCGTGGCATCAATATTTGCCATTATAAAACGTTATTTTAGATTTTTAGTAGTGGAGAAAAAATATGATATATGACAATTGTGAAAAATACATAAAAGAAGTTGCGATGGAAGAGATTGCATCGTGGGATTTACGTAAAAAAAAAATAATTGTGAATGGGTTTGATGTATTATCAAAAACTTTTATCTATTTCTTTTTGCGGGAAGGAATTCAAAACATTGAAATATTTGATGACCGAAGAATAGGAGAAATCTGGTGTGGATTAAAAATTAGGTCAGAAAAAGAAATCGGTGCGTATATTGCGGATGCAGGTGAACAATATATTTTGATTACGCCATTACGAGATTATCAACAGAGAGTAGATTCGTTATTAAATATAGATGCAGGGTTAAAAAATGATATACATGTGTTTAATAATATTACAATGAATACGATGCCTAATAATTTGGTGTTACCAGAAGGTGCGAGGGAGATTTCATTAAGAGAAGCACAATTGCTGCAGGTGAAGATATTAAAGTGGTTTCATGAATTCTGTGAAGAGCATAATTTGAGATATTATCTTCATTTTGGTACGCTCATAGGTGCTGTACGACATAAAGGATTTATACCATGGGATGACGACATTGACATAGCAATGCCTGCGCCAGATTATATAAAACTTGGACAACTATTTCCAAAAGAATGTGAATTTCTTTGGAACAGTATATTTAATGAACGACTTGAGGATCTTCCAATAAGTACGCTGTCAAAAATAGAAAATAAAGATATTTTTACGGAGTACCGATTTTTTCCAATACGAGCATGGACCGGGATGGGGATAGATATTTTCCCATTATGTGGATATCCAAAAGAAAAAAAAGAACAGTATGCTTTTAGACAGGAGTTTATGTATTGGGAAAATGTATGGAGTGAACAGGCGGTGCTTCCGTATGGAACAGATAGGTATTCTTTAAAAACGCACAAGAAATTATTTGAAAAAATGAATGAAATGCTTATGCGATATGATTATGATACATCAGAAAACATTGGAATCGGTTACTTTGGGAGATTTGATCCACAACCTAGGGACGGTTCCGTGGTTATGCCAAAAAAATGGTATGAACAGAGTATTTTGATGGAATTTGAGGGTGAGAAGTATCGAATACCAATAGGCTATGATGAGGTGCTAAAAAAATGGTATGGTGATTATATGCAATTACCACCAATGGAAAATAGAGTTCCACAAGGTTCGTATACAATATATTCATATCACTAGATACTGTGACAGAGGAGATTGAGAAAACCATTAAGGTGCATGGAAATTCGTGAGGTAAAAGATGAGCGTAGAAATGATGAATGTAAATTTGAATATGGAAAGAGGATGGCCTTGCAAAGAACAATTAAATTTGTCCTTGCCTATGCTAGATCTAGTAAGATCAGATACTGTCTTAGAATATGAAACTGATTATAGGGGCTACGCGGGAACTGGTGGAATTACCCCATTAAAGAACATTTTTTCTGAGATACTAGATGTTTCCAATGAACAAATTTATTTGGGATCAACCATGAGCACTACAATTATGTATGATGTGGTGGCCAAGGCTATGTTTTTGGGACTTGATGGAGAAAAACCTTGGAAAGAATCTGGAAATGTAAAATTCATATGTCCATCACCTGGATACGAGAAGCATTTTAAAATATGTGAAACATTTGGAATTGAGATGATTCCAGTAAAAATGAACGATGATGGTCCAGATATGGATATCGTAGAGGAACTAGTGAAAAATGATACTTGTATAAAGGGTATGTGGTGCGTGCCATTGTATTCAAATCCAACCGGTGCAATCTATTCGGATGAAGTTGTTCATAGGATTGCAAGTATGGAAGCCACAAGTGATTTTCGAGTTTTTTGGGATAATGCATATGTGGTGCATCATTTAACTGACGAGGAAGTTACGATAAGTAATATATTAAAAGACACTTCGGTTCATCCGAATAGGGTATTTGAGTTTTTCTCAACATCCAAAATTACTTTTCCAGGAGGTGGAGTAGCAGGATGCGCATCTAGTATAGAGAATATTAAGTGGCTTGAGAAAACATCGTTGCTACAATTGAAAACTGGAGACAAAATAAACCAGTTGAGACACGCCTTGTTTTTGAAAAATAAACAGGGTGTATTGGAACATATGGCAAAACATAGGACGATTATAAAACCTAAGTTTGATTTGATAGATGATATGTTAACAAATCGAATTGGATATAATGATAATGTAAAATGGAATAATCCAAAAGGAGGTTATTTTATCAATCTAGAATTTGCATCAGGTGGTGCAAAAAATGTGTATGAGGATTGTAAAGAAAGAGGCCTTAGAATAACGCCAGCAGGGTCTACGTTTCCATATGGGATTGATCCGGAGGATAAGTTTTTGCGCTTGGCACCGACATACTTGTCGTTGGATGAATTAGAAGTTGCTAGCGCTATTTTATGTGAAGCGATTGTAAATGAGCTTGGATTGGAATAGAGAGGTAAAGAATGAGAAAAACAGCAATAATTTTGGCAGCTGGATTGGGAAGCAGATTAAAACCACTGACAGAAACAGAACACAAATGCATGACAAAGGTTGGTGGTATGCCAATTATACAGAGAACTTTAGAAAATCTGGAAAGTTTTGATGTCAAGGAAGTGATAATTGTTGTCGGATATTTGCATGAAAAATTGATGCAGCAAATCAAAGATATGAAGGTTGGGATGGATATACAATTTGTCGTTAATCCGGACTATAAAAATAGCAACACGATACTATCATTAAATTATGGATTGGAAAGCATAAACAGAGAATTTGATTTCCTATATGTCATAGAAGGTGATGTCGTTTTCGAAAAAAAAGTTTTACAGAGGGCAGACGAATCAAGATATAAAAATGTGTCAATATTGGAACCGTATAACGAGAATTTAGAAGGAACATTTGTGACTCTGGGCAAGGATGCAAGGATAATTGATTGGAGGCATAAGAGCGATCAAGAAGATGGATATGTGCTTACGGATAAATATAAGACCGTTAATATCCATAAGTTTAGTGCGGCGTTTGTAAGAAATAGTTTGATGCCGGAAGTGGAATCCTATATAGAAAAAAATGGGGTTATGCAACCAATGGAAAAAGTTATGAGAAGTATAGTGACGATGGGAAATACCCCTATATATGGAGAAGTCCTTCGGGGTGAGAAATGGTATGAAGTAGATGATGTGAATGATTTAAAAAAAGCAGAAGAAATTATGGGAAAAATGTGATAGTAGGAGAGAATGCTATGGTGATAGATAAAAAATATTGTATGAGCTCTTTTTTGACATTTAGATATATTGTGGATGAAGAAAAAGTATTTTCAGAGAATTTAAAACATAAAAATATTACATTATATGATGAGGATGAAAAGTTGGCATGTGATTCGGCAGAAGAGATAGATAATGCTATAAAATCACAGCTGTCTGCTATTGATTTATCGGATGCGGGAATTTTGCTTAGCGGAGGTATGGATTCAGCGATACTTGCGTCATACATGCCGAAAGGGACGAAAGCATATACTGCAAAATGCTCTGCACCAAACGCTGTAGATGAGACAGCTCGTGCGAAAAAATATTGCGAAATATATGGACTTGAACACATTGTCGTTGATGTGGATTGGGATGACTATATAGCTTGTATGGATGAATTGATGCTAAATGATGGTTGCCCTGTATTTGCGAATGAGCCCCAAGTATATGCATTAGTGAAGAGGATGCAACAGGATGGCATTAAAAAGATAATTTATGGTGATAATGCAGATATGGCATTTGGCGGAATGGATCGATTACTTTCTCGGGATTGGACATATGAGGAATGGAAAGAAAGATATACATTTGTACAGCCGCAAAAAGTATTAAAAGAATATGAAGATATGGATGCTGTGTATAGAAGATACCAGGTGGGTGATTATGTAGACTATATAAAGTTTTTAAATGAAGTATTTGCAAGTTCGTCCTCTGCAGCATATATTAATAGTTTTGAATATGCGAATATAAAATATTTTGACCCATATGCAAAATTAAAGATGGGAAAACCATTAGATTTGGAAAGAGTGCGCAATGGAGAGAGTAAGTATTTGATAAGAGCACTTTTTAAAGAGAAGTATCCACAGTTAGAAATTCCGGAAAAAATTGCTATGGCGCGAGCAACGGATTATTGGCTAAGGGATTGGGGGGGACCAAAACGCAGTGAATTTAAGGAAAATTGTATTGAGGGAATGACAGGAGAACAGAAATTCTTGATATATAGTCTAGAACGTTTTTTGAATCTGATAGATAACCACGATGGAGATAGTATGCGATGAAAAAAGTATATACATGTTTTTGCGTAGAAGTAATACATGAAGGACATCTTAATATTATAAACGAAGCTGCTAAATTAGGGGAGGTCACAGTGGGCGTTCTATGTGACGCTGAAATGATCCGATACAATTTGTTTCCTATCAAATCACTGGAAGAAAGAATGGAAATGATTAGTAAAATTCCTAATGTAAAAAGAGTAATCGTGCAAAAATCCATTATGTATGATGATATATTTGAACAGGAGCGACCAGATATTGTTGTTCATGGAGATGATTGGAGAAAAGAACCACAAAAAGTTATTAGGGAAAACGTGCTTGAGAATATAGAAAAATATGGTGGAGAATTAGTAGAAATACCATATACATACAATGATAGGGTTGCTAAGATTGACAGACAAATTCAACAAAAATTGGCGATGCCAGAATTTAGAAGAGCGCGATTAAAGAAATTGTTGCATTTGGTTCCTGTTGTAAAAACCATAGAGGCACACAGTGGATTAACAGGTCTTATTGCAGAAAAAACGATTGTGGCATCTGAGCAAGGATTAGATCAATTTGATGCAATGTGGGTATCGAGTTTGTGCGATTCAACAGAAAAAGGAAAACCTGATATAGAGGTTGTTGATATAACATCTAGATTGCGTACAATCAATGATATTATGGAGGTGACAACAAAACCAATTATTTTTGATGGTGACACAGGCGGTCTGATTGACCATTTTGTATATACTGTCAGATCACTGGAACGAATGGGTGTATCTGCCATAATTATTGAAGATAAAATAGGTTTGAAGAGAAATTCACTGTTTGGGACTGAAGTGGAACAGGAACAAGATACGATAGAACATTTTTGCGAAAAAATAAGAGCTGGAAAAAAAGTTCAACTAACATCTGATTTTATGATAATTGCAAGAGTGGAAAGTCTGATACTTGAAAAAGGGATGGAGGATGCGCTGGACAGAGCGAAGGCGTATGTAGAAGCCGGTGCAGATGGTATCATGATTCACAGTAGAAAGAAAGATCCTACAGAGATTCTTGAATTTTGCACGAAGTTTAGAGAGATATATAAGGACATTCCGTTAGTTGTAGTCCCTACATCGTATAACAGTGTAACGGAAAAAGAACTTGGCGAATATGGTGTAAATGTTGTTATTTACGCAAATCAACTAATTAGAAGTGCATTTCCAGCAATGCAGCAGACAGCAATAGACATATTGAAAAACCATAGAGCGTTAGAGGTGGATGAGCGAATTATGCCAATCAAAGAAGTAATATCGCTGATTGATACATTATAGGGCAAAACAAGATAGTGCAAATTGAAATCTTCCCAGAACCATTATATAATGATTACAAAGGAGGTAAGCGATATGAACGGAATTTCAAATATTTCTACACAAGCGGATTACAGAAATCTTGCGAGTGGAAAAAGAATAAATACGGCAGCTGATGGTGCAGCTGATTTGAGTATAATTGAAGAGCAGACGAAACAAATCAAGGGCTATGATGCTGGTTCGCGCAATATTGAATCAGGGAAAGATGCACTAAATATTTCTGATGCAGCGCTTGGCAACATCACAGATTATCTCCAGAGAATGCGCGAACTCGCAGTGCAGGCTAAAAATGGTTTTTTGAGTGATAGCGGTCGAAGCGCTATTCAAAAAGAAGTTGATCAATTAAAGCAGGGGATTGCAAATATTGCGGATCAGACGGACTACAATGGCAAAAAACTACTAGATGGTTCCAATACAACCGTTTCTATGGTGACAAGTTCAAAGGGGAATGAAGTTTCGATTAGTGCAGGCGATGCGACACTTGCTGCACTTGGCATAAAGGATTTTGATGTTACTGGGAATTTTAATTTGGATACGATAGATCGCGCATTAGATAAAGTAACCGAACAGAGAAGTAAAGGCGGAGCCGAGTATAATAGACTTGATTATGCGGCTAGATACAATGCGAATGTTTCTTATAATACAACAGCGTCAAAGAGCAAACTGGAAGATCTTGACTATGCAAAAACTGTTTCGGAGCAAAAGAAGAAGCAAGCACTTCAGTCATATCAATTTATGATTCAGAAGAAAAAGCAGGAAAATGAAGCGAAAAGAATAAATAACTTTTTTATTTAATGATGTGTTGATATTTTCGCCTTGCATTTTTAGAAAAATGAGAGTACAATCAATGGCACATAAGGCGGTGATTCTTCGGAGAGCGTGCTGATGAGCAGTTCACGTTTCATTTTTATCTTAGAGTAGTGTCATTTATTTCATGAATTCTTGCCTTATACAATGTTCCCAAAGGAAATATGTATGAAAGGAGGAAGAAGTTATGACGAATGAAGAATTGCTGGTAGCGATGTCTAACATGATGGACCAGAGATTAGATGAAAAACTTGAGCCGTTGAAGAAAGATATGTCGGAAGTGAAAGATCGAGTAACGAACATCGAGCTTAACATCGAAAACGATATTCGACCAGGAATTATTACATTATGTGATGCATATGGAAAGCAGTTTGATAGATATAGCATTTCTATTGAGAGTCATGAAAAAATGAAGACAGATATAGAAGTGTTGAAGTCAATTGTGTCACGACATTTTGATCTTTTGCCGGAAGAACGGCGTGCTATAGGCCAATAGATATGAAATCGAGAGAAATACGCTAGATATGTTAAGCGCTTTTCTCTCGTTTTTTCTATGCTTTATGCTAATTTATGGTAGAATTACAAAGTGGAAAATATAAAAAAGAATGGAGCGTATTTATGACATATACATTGGCAAAAGATTTTTTTGTAGAAGACTTTATTGGAGATCGTGAAGATGTGTTGCGAAGCATCGAACTGCTGCAAATGGAATTAGACAATTTCGTAAATCAGCATACCGATGAGGATTTGCAGGAGGCAGCACCGGAAGTGCAAAATGAAGTTGGCTATCTGCTCTATACACTTGGAAAAAGTTTCTATATTATAGAGGATTATGCGACGGCTGCGCAGTATTTTGAGACGGGCTTAGCATTCAACTTAAATACAGAGGACGAATTTGTTATTGAGATGGTGAAGGGCTACGGCTTATCTTTACTTAACAGTGGTCAGGGGAAGGAAGGCATCGTTCTCGAGGCTGTATATGACGATTTTAGTAAATATGCCGATTTTTGCATGATTATGGGATTGGTTTATTTTGAACAGAACCAATTTGAACAGGCCGTGATCGAGTTTGCAAAGGCCACAAATGAGCGCCCGGATGCGATTGAGGGAAGCAATGCTTTTCTTTCGTATTATTATGCCGGTCAGTGCCGTGAAAAGCAGCACCGTATGGATGAAGCAAAAGAATTTTACAGAAAAGCGGGTCATTATGAGCCGGCGAAGGAGCGATTGGAGCGTATTGGATGATTAGGGTTTGATTTTTGTTTAAAACATGAAAAAGAACGTAAAAAAATCGCCCGACGTGGGTATGAACGTGTAAAAACAGATCATACCTACATCGAGCGAATGAGGAAGATGTGTAACATTCTGAAAGAAGAGAATGTTTTATAAAGCCTGATCGATCAACATTCCGGCATAGGCACTTGGGGCGTACGGCGCTACAAAAGTCTTGCCGGGATTTTTATATTCTACAATTACTTTGTTGATGTAGCGCATCGGATCAATCGCAATGCGGTTGGCTTCGTGTGACAGATTGTCCTTGAATTGATTTAGGGTGTTAAAATGTTTTCTGGCATCTTCACCATTGATCGCAGTCGTCAACTGTTCAGAGTTCAATTGAAAATGTCCTCGGTCGTCTTTGGTAATACCCATCTCTGCAAAAGAATCTGTGAAATATCCACCAATGCTGCTTACTTCATTGAGTAACTTACTGCTTCCGTGCAGAGATGCATACTTTTGACCGACATCCACAAGCCCATTGTATGAGGAAAGCATATCGCGGATGCCGTTGCTGATGGCAGCAGTGTTTGCCATAAATCCAATATGTACGGGACTACCTGTGGCTTCAGCGGAATCATGCATCGTCACTTCAAAAGAGCGGTTGATCGTAAAGGTATTAGATAGAGATGAATGTTCCTGCCCATTGAGACGGAAAATGGAATTGCTTGCCGGTGATGTGACATGTGCAATACCAAGTTTATTGATTTCATTCCAGGAAGTGCCGGAGTGGATGGAAAAAATTGCGTCCTCGTCTGCGGCAAGTCCGGTCTGTTTTGACTTGATGCGGAGAGCACTCTGCCCGTGATTATCCAGGCGCACCTCAGCCAAAAGACCAATGTCAGACTGGTTGATCAGCCGTGCGATCTTATTCTGGACATCGAAATTGTTATCACCGAGCTTGACGTTGAACTGAAACTCGTAGGAGTTTGTAGGCATATCCAGATCAAAAGAGAAGGAACCCTCCTCGAAATCATAATCGTTGCGTTTTAAGTAATTGCCTTCGTTCACCTGTGGCTTGGCAAGGGAAATGACATCCATGTCAAAGCCGCTTTGATCCGTATCTTTATCATCTCCGACATAATGAACGGAAACGGTTGACTCGTCAGAGGAAACCGCCACTTTTTTGCGGAGCATAGAAGAAATGTCGTTGCCGTCGGCATTCAGTGAAGCAATGACATTTTGCATGCGATGGGCATTGGCCTTGATATCAATGGCAAATTCTTTGACATCCCCCGTCTGCGTAATCTTATATAGAGGGGATTCCTTGTTTGTCTTTATGATGTTGTTGTAAAGAGAGCGTAATTCACTCTTCTTATGGGAATCATAACGAGAACCCGTGGCCTTGCCATAGGTCGACAATAGATAATTGTAAGCGGCATCAATGCGTGCCATAAGACATCCCCTCCTTTCTTCCTTGAAATACGCTACAAAACAATAAGAGAAACAATCCATGTTTCTATGGCGTTCTGTAGGCAGGGTATAAAAATCCATTTATTCACTTATATTATAGTACGGAAATGCCGGCTTGTCATCCACAAAATATGGAAACTTCTTATTTATAATGCGGATATAAAGTGTTATGATCACATTACGAAGCCAAAGGAGTGATGGCGCGGATTTTTACGGAAAAAGCTTTCTGTGAAAAAACGCTTATGAAAAACAAAAAATATATTGACGGAAAAGCAAGGGCTATGGTATAGTTGTTAAGCGACGGAAGTAGGTCTTTTTTTTATGCCTAAATTTCTGGCATAGAAAAACACAAGAAAAATTTAAGTGGAGGTGGAAGTTGTGCGCACGAAAATAACATTGGCATGCACAGAATGTCAGCAGCGTAACTACAATACGACAAAAGACAAGAAAACTCATCCAGATCGTATGGAAACGAGCAAGTACTGCAAGTTCTGTAAGAAACACACTTTACACAAAGAAACCAAGTAATTGGGGTAAAGGAGAGTTGATATGGCAGACACAGAAAAGAAAAGCATGTCCCAGCGCTTTGCAGGTCTGAAGACAGAGTTCTCAAAGATCATCTGGCCGGACGGCTCATCGGTTGGGAAGCAGACGGTAGCAGTTGTTGCTACGTCAGTTGTAGTTGCATTTATCATCGTAATCCTGGATTACGTGATTCAGTATGGCGTTGATTTTCTAGTGAAATTATAATGGAGGCAGAAGTATTATGGCAGAGGCACACTGGTATGTAGTCCATACCTACTCAGGTTATGAGAACAAAGTCAAAGCGAATATTGACAAGACCATCGAGAATCGTCATTTGGAAGATCAGATTATTGAGGTTCGTGTTCCTATGCAGGATGTCACAGAATTGAAAGATGGTGTTAGAAAAACATCTTCCAAGAAGATGTTCCCGGGATATGTTCTGATCAATATGGTCATGAACGATGACACATGGTATGTGGTCAGAAATACCAGAGGCGTGACAGGGTTCGTTGGACCAGGAAGCAAGCCTGTACCACTTACAGATGCTGAAATGAGACCACTGGGGATCAAGACAGACAATGTGGTCGTTGACTTTGATGAAGGTGATACCGTTGCTGTTATCGGCGGCGTTTGGAAAGATACCGTTGGTGTTATTCAGACAATGAATCACAACAAGCAGAGCGTGACGATCAATGTAGAACTGTTCGGTCGTGAAACACCGGTCGAGATCAGTTTTGCGGATGTTAAGAAAATGAATTAAGGAGGAACAATCCAATGGCAAAGAAAATCGAAGGATATATTAAGTTGCAGATTCCTGCTGGTAAAGCTACACCTGCACCACCAGTTGGCCCTGCACTTGGACAGCATGGTGTAAACATTGTAGAGTTTACAAAGCAGTTTAACGCAAAGACAGCTGATATGGGAGATACTGTTATCCCTGTTGTAATCACTGTTTATGCAGACAGAAGTTTTAGTTTCATCACTAAGACACCGCCAGCAGCAGTTATGATCAAGAAGGCTGCTAAGATCCAGTCCGGATCAGGCGAACCGAACAAGAAAAAGGTTGCTAAGATCACAAAGGCTCAGGTAAAGGAAATTGCTGAGACAAAACTTCCTGACCTGAACGCAGCAACAGTTGAGGCTGCTATGAGCATGATCGAAGGAACAGCGCGCAGTATGGGCGTTGAAGTGACCGAATAGGCCGAAAGCAACTTAATGAGAGCGGGCGTAAGCACAGCTCGAATTTAGTGCGAGGTCGTTCTTTGAGATTAACGAGAGCGAGCGTAAGCGATGCTCGAGTTTAGCGAAAAGAACTTCCTTATTTGCGCGATTTAAAACAAGTTGAAACAGTGGGAGGGACCTCTCCCGATACTACCACAGGAGGTAAATAGAATGAAAAGAGGAAAGAAATACGTTGAGGCTGCAAAGTCATACGACAAGTCAGCTCAATTTGAAACAGCAGAAGCAATCGCTCAGGTAAAGAAGAATGCTACTGCTAAGTTTGATGAGACAATCGAGGCTCATATCAGAACCGGTTGTGACGGACGTCATGCAGAACAGCAGATCCGTGGTGCTGTAGTTTTACCACATGGTACAGGTAAGGCTGTCAAGGTTTTAGTATTCGCTAAGGGTGCTAAGGCTGATGAGGCTACTGCAGCAGGCGCAGATTTCGTTGGAGCAGATGAACTGATCCCAAGAATCCAGAACGATGGATGGTTGGACTTTGATGTAGTTGTTGCTACACCTGACATGATGGGTGTTGTAGGTCGTTTGGGACGTGTACTTGGACCTAAGGGCTTAATGCCAAACCCAAAGGCAGGAACAGTTACTATGGATGTAACCAAGGGATCGCACTTGCGGCATTCGTGTTCTCGATAGTGTATATGTTTA
>OGZO01002212.1_pt1 | contig 13572 bp, 13 predicted proteins | sample 1576721 | NCBI WGS metagenome assembly OGZO01 (sample SAMEA3541516, study PRJEB24748) | human gut metagenome | biome: human gut; feature: human-associated habitat; material: faeces | place: China | collected 2012 | reverse complement strand
AGGAGTCGACCATGGCCAGAAGCGAGGTGGGCACCTGGACGACCTTGATGCCGCGCAGGTACATGGCGGCCGAGAGTCCCGCTATGTCGCCCGTCACGCCGCCGCCGAGGGCCACCACGCAGTCGTCTCGCGTGAGGCCGCGCTCGGCCAGGCCCTCGAGGAGCCACGACAGGGTCCTGACGTTCTTGCTCCTCTCGCCGGCCTCAAAGACCAGGCTCGAGACCTCGTAGCCGGCCTCGGCCAGGCTCTGGGAGACGCGCTCCAGGTAGAGGGGCGCCACGTTGGTCTCGGAGATGACGCAGCAGCGCCCGCCCCCGCAGGACTCGCGGGTGATGGCGCCCACCTCGGAGAGGATTCCCGCGCCAACGTGCACGTCGTAGTCCATCGAGGGGCAGCTCACGTGGACGACCTGCGTCTTGGGTGCGCTCACCTGCCCTCGACCTCCCTCTTGATGCGGTCGCCCTCGGCGAGAAGCTCCTTGAGCCTCGGAGCGTCCTTATCGTCGATGGCGTCCTTGTACTGCTGCAGGTTGTCTATGATGCAGCCCAGCTCCTCCGAGAGGTTATCGGCGTTGTCGAGGAAGAGCTCGGTCCACATGGTGGCGTTCAACTGCGCGACGCGGGTGAGGTCGCGGTAGCTGCCCGCCGAGAAGCCGTGGTGCTCGCGGGCGGTCGGGCTCTTGACGTATGCGTTGGAGACGACGTGCGCCAGCTGGGACGTGAAGGCTATGACGTGGTCGTGGACGCCGGCTGTGGCCAGCGTGAAGCTGCCGAACTGGCAGGGCGCCAGGAGCTCCTTCAGGCGCTCGAGAAGGTCGCTCTTTTGCGGCAGACACGAAAAACATGACTGCTGATGAGATTGCTTGAACATGGTGGCGCGGGAGTGCGCAAAGCCCGAGTACTGGGTTCCCGCCATGGGGTGGCATCCCACGAAGGTCCAGCCGTGGCCCTCCGAGATTTCTTCGCAGGTCTCGCAGATGACGCGCTTGACGCCCACCGTGTCTATGACGATGGCGCCGTCGGCGATGAGGTCGGCCTTCTCGCGCAGCCAGTCGATGGCGGACTGGGGGTAGCCCGCGAGGACGATGAGCTCGCAGGTGCCTACGACGTCGTCGGTGAGCTCGCCGGTCACGGTCTCGATCTCTGCAAGCTCGAGCGTGTTGCGCGTGCGGTTCCAGGCAAAGACCTCGCGGTCAGCGGCTCGGAAGGCGCGGGCGAAGGAGCCTCCCATGAGGCCCAGGCCCACGACGCCGCAGCGTCCGGGCACAAAGGAGGCGGTGCTGTTCTGCTCGGGCACGGCTACTCCTCCTCTGAGAGGTCTGCGCAGACGGCCTCGCGGATGAGGGCGATGCGGCGCATGGCGTCGTCGAACTGTGCCGGGGTGAGTGCCTGGGCGCCGTCGGACCACGCCTGGTGGAAAGAACGCTATTTGTCTTCAGCTTCCAATCGGAAAAGAAGACGAATTCAAAGGAATCATCGATCTGTTCGAGATGCAGGCCTACATCTACAATGATGAGAAGGGTGAAGACATCACTGTAACAGATATTCCGGAAGAGATGCAGGATGAAGCTGAGCTTTATCACACAGAACTCGTAGAGAAAATCTGTGAGCTGGACGATGACCTTATGATGGAATACCTTGAGGGTGAAGAACCTTCTATCGATGCAATGAAAGTAGCACTGAGAAAAGCTACATGTGAGTGTACAGCTGTTCCGGTATGCTGCGGTACTGCATACAGAAACAAAGGTGTTCAGAAACTCCTTGATGCAATCATCGAGTTTATGCCGGCTCCAACAGACATCCCGGCAATCGAGGGTGTTGATGAAGACGGAAACGAAGTAGTAAGACACTCTTCTGATGAAGAGCCGTTCTCTGCTCTCGTATTTAAGATCATGACAGACCCATTCGTAGGTAAGCTTGCTTACTTCCGTGTGTATTCAGGTGTTATGAACTCCGGTTCTTATGTACTGAATGCTACTAAAAATAAAAAAGAGCGTGTTGGACGTATCCTTCAGATGCATGCCAACAAGCGTGAAGAGCTGGATAAAGTATATTCAGGAGATATTGCTGCAGCAATCGGATTCAAGTTCTCTACAACAGGAGATACAATCTGTGACGATCAGCATCCAGTAATTCTTGAGTCCATGGAATTCCCAGAGCCAGTTATCGAGCTCGCTATCGAGCCTAAGACAAAGGCTTCACAGGGAAAACTTGGAGAGTCTCTTGCAAAACTTGCAGAAGAAGACCCGACATTCCGTGCTCATACAGATAAAGAAACTGGACAGACAATCATCGCTGGTATGGGTGAGCTTCATCTTGAAATCATCGTTGACAGACTTCTTCGTGAGTTCAAGGTAGAGGCTAACGTAGGTGCACCTCAGGTTGCTTACAAAGAGTCCATCACAAAGCCAGTTGATATTGACAGCAAGTATGCGAAACAGTCTGGTGGACGTGGACAGTACGGACACTGTAAAGTTAAATTCGAGCCAATGGATGTCAACGGTGAGGAGACATACAAGTTCGAGTCTACTGTAGTTGGAGGAGCTATTCCGAAGGAATACATCCCGGCAGTAGGTGAAGGTATTGAAGAAGCTATGAAGTCTGGTATCCTTGGAGGATTCCCTGTAGTTGGTGTTTACGCTAACGTATACGACGGATCTTACCATGAAGTCGATTCCAGTGAGATGGCATTCCACATCGCTGGTTCTCTTGCATTCAAGGATGCAATGAAGCAGGGATCACCTGTACTTCTTGAGCCTATCATGAAGGTAGAGGTTACAATGCCTGAAGAATATATGGGAGATATCATCGGAGACCTGAACTCACGTCGTGGACGTATTGAAGGTATGGATGATCTCGGTGGCGGAAAGATCGTACGTGCGTACGTTCCTCTGTCAGAAATGTTTGGATACTCTACAGATCTTCGTTCCAGAACACAGGGACGTGGTAACTACTCAATGTTCTTCGAGAAATACGAGCCAGTACCGAAGTCTGTACAGGAGAAGGTATTATCCAATAAAAATGCCTAAAATATTATAAAAGGCTTGAAAATCGGCTAAGTTTGAAATATAATCAAACTTAGCCAGGTTTAAAATCGAAACCAAAACTAGGTTGCCCCATATCGGGCTATATTTTTAAGGAGGATATTCAAAATGGCAAAGGCTAAATTTGAAAGAAACAAACCGCATTGTAATATCGGTACTATCGGTCACGTTGACCACGGTAAGACAACTCTTACAGCTGCTATCACAAAAGTACTTTCTCACAGAGTAGAAGGTAACGCATCTGTAGATTTCGAGAACATCGATAAAGCTCCAGAAGAGAGAGAGCGTGGTATCACAATTTCTACAGCTCACGTTGAGTATGAGACAGCTAACCGTCACTACGCACACGTTGACTGCCCAGGACATGCTGACTACGTTAAGAACATGATCACAGGAGCTGCTCAGATGGACGGAGCTATCCTTGTTGTAGCTGCTACTGACGGAGTTATGGCTCAGACTAAAGAGCATATCCTTCTGTCCCGTCAGGTTAACGTACCATACATCGTTGTATTCATGAACAAATGTGATATGGTTGATGACGAAGAGCTTCTTGAACTCGTAGAGATGGAGATCCGTGAAGTACTTAGCGAGTATGACTTCCCAGGAGATGACACACCGATCATCCAGGGATCAGCTCTTAAGGCTCTTGAAGATCCAGACGGAGAGTGGGGAGACAAGATCATGGAACTTATGGACGCTGTTGATACATGGATCCCAACACCAGAGCGTGCTACAGACAAGCCATTCCTTATGCCAGTAGAGGACGTATTCTCTATCACAGGACGTGGAACAGTTGCAACTGGTAGAGTAGAGCGTGGAACACTTCACGTATCTGACGAAGTTGAAATCATCGGTATCCACGAGGACGTTAAGAAGACTGTTGTAACAGGAATCGAGATGTTCCGTAAGCTTCTTGATGAGGCTCAGGCTGGAGATAACATCGGAGCTCTTCTTCGTGGTATCCAGAGAACAGAGATCGAAAGAGGACAGGTTCTTATCAAACCAGGTACAGTAAACTGCCATAAGAAATTCACATGCCAGGTTTACGTACTGACAAAAGACGAAGGTGGACGTCATACTCCATTCTTCAACAACTACCGTCCACAGTTCTACTTCAGAACAACAGACGTAACAGGTGTTTGCGATCTTCCGGAAGGCGTAGAGATGTGCATGCCTGGAGATAACGTAGAGATGACAGTTGAACTGATTCATCCAGTAGCTATGGAGGAAGGTCTTCGTTTCGCTATCCGTGAGGGTGGACGTACAGTAGGATCAGGTACAGTTGCTTCAATCATCGAGTAATCAAATCTTTTATAGATTAGATATCGAATATAGATCCCCTAGAAACCTTGAGTTTCTGGGGGATTTTTGTGTCTATAGGAATAATTATTAATTTATTTTAGGCAATTTTGAGAGGATTATTCCGGATAGAAAAGTAAGAAAAAAGGGTATGAATTAAGCCAAACGGTGCCAAAACGGTGCCAAAAAAACAAACTCCTGAGAATGTTTGCTATTCCCAGGAGCATTTTATTACCAATTTTTTATGTCTCTGATCTGTTTTGCACGTTCCGGATCACGGTGATATTGCAGTTTCAGACGTATCGTCTCTACGACTTCCTGCCGGGCTTCATCATCGAGCTGATAGAATGATGTGAGTAGGTTGTCCACATCTGGCATACTGTTTTTTCCAAAAAGATACATGAGAGGATACATCGAATTCTTCAAATAAGTTTTAACACGACTAGCATCTAAAGCTCCATTTAAACCATCAGGAAGTGTGGGATAAATTTCTTCCTCCTTAATTGAACCAGAAAACGGACTGGCAGAACAGATTTCATTTACGTCAATATCCAATTCATTAGCAAGTCTCAATGCAAAATCAAAACGAATATTTGAATCCTTCTGAATAATCGAATATAGAGTTGTCGCACTGATCCCGGTTGCTTTGGAGATCTTGCGGACATTGGTTCCTTTTTCATCTAGGATTTCTTTTAATTTTTTTCCGTCTCCCATAGAATCCTCCTCTTTTCATATACTGACAAATTACGAAAAACATAAATATCAATAATATCATATCACAGAGAAGTAAGGAAATAAAGAAAAAAGAGTGTACGAAACTCGTAAAAATATATTTACGAATACTTGACAATAATATGAATAGCTGATAATATTGAAAATATGAAAATCGTACATTCTAATAAATGCGTGGTTCGTACTAAGAAAAATGATAAAAATAGGAAGGAGTGGAAATATTATGGAAAATTACAATTATATGATGAGTGCTGATGATATTGCCAAAGAATTAAATTGTTCAAAATCTCATGCGTACAAACTGGTAAGGGCAATGAATAAGGAATTATCTGCACAGGGATACATTACAATGGCTGGAAAAGTTCCAAAAGCTTTTTGGGCGCATAAAATGTATGGCTATAAGATGGCAGGAAATTAGAAAGGAGAATTTTATGGCGTATAAAGAGAAGGACACGAAAAAATGGACAGCTCAATGGTTTGAAACCAATGTCAGAGGTGAAAAGAAGAAACGGAGAAAGAGAGGATTTGAAACAAAGAGAGAAGCATTAGAATTTGAGCGAAATAAAAAGCTAAGTGATGAACGAAGTATGGATATGAAGTTAAGCGAGTTTGTTGAGGTATATTTTACAGATAAGCAAAATGAGTTGAAAGATCGTACTATGAAAAATAAAAAGTACATGATACAACAGCATATTCTTCCATACTTTGGAGACCAAACGATGAGTGAAATCAAGGCGTCTCAGATTATTCAATGGCAGAATGAGATCCAAAAGAAAGGGTATTCAGATTCCTATCTAAGAATGATTCAAAATCAATTGATGAGTTTATTCACACATGCATCAAAGATATATGATCTGCAGATAAATCCATGTAAAAAGGTAAAAAGAATGGGTAATTCTGATTCAAGAAGTCTTAATTTTTGGACGGTGGACGAATACAAACGTTTTATACAGACGATGGAGCCTGGAACAAGTTATTATCTTATGTTTGAGATTCAGTTTTGGACGGGATGTCGAATTGGAGAACTGCTTGCTATTACGAAAGCAGATATTAATTTTGAGAAGAATCAACTGAACATTGATAAAACGTATTACCGGACTGGGAAGAAAGATGTTATCACCGAACCTAAAACGAAACAGTCTGTGCGAATCATTGAGATTCCGGGATTCTTGAAGAAGGAAATACAAGAATTTGTTGCTCGGCATTACGGTATGGCTGATACGCAAAGATTATTTCCGGTTGTTCAGGAGGCTGTACAACATAAGATGAAACGGCAGATTAAAGTTGCAGGGGTAAAGAAAATCAGAGTCCATGATTTACGGCATAGTCACGTTGCCTATTTGATTGAGAAAGGTGTAGAACCTTTGTTGATTAAGGAGAGACTTGGACATAAAGATATTCGTATAACATTGAATACATATGGTCATCTTTATCCGAATCAGCAGAGAAAGGTTGCGAATTTATTAGATGAGGAAAATCAAATTGATGCGATTAAATAGGAGAAGAAAAGAGAGATGTATGTAGATTTGGCAAAAGAAAATGCCCAGATCATAAATCTGAGCAAGTCCTCTGATAATCAGATAAACTGATATACCATATCCGTAAATATAAGTATATCACACCTGAAAGGATTCAACAATTAGAAATCTGATGTAATGGTTAATGTTCAATGTTATCAGAGGCTTGCCGAGAGGAGGTAAGGTGATGAGTAGTATTTTTGAACAAATAAAATTTAAAGTTACTGCGAGACAGGTCGCAGAATCATACGGAATAAAAGTCAGTCGAAATGGAATGGCGTGTTGTCCGTTTCATAATGACAAACATCCAAGTATGAAGATTGATCAGAATTATTATTGCTTTGCTTGTGGAGCAAAAGGGGATGCAATTAATTTTGTGGCATCTATGTTTGGACTGACACAGTTTGAGGCAGCTAAGAAAATAAATGAAGATTTTTCCCTTAGGATTCCAATAGGAAAATCCAGTGAAAGAAAGGGGCAAAGTAAAAGGAAGAATGATTGCAATAAGACGCAGACAAAAGAGGAACGAATTCGATTCGTAAGGAGAAAGATTGCTGAATGGAAGAAAGAAACAATTTATGTATTACACCGATATCAGCAATGGATGGATTTCTGGAAACGGTTTTACTGTCCGGAATTAATGGAATCGGAATGGAATCCATTATTTGTTGAAGCGTTACAGAAAGAAAGCAGGATACAGTATCTTTTGGATATTCTTAAGTCTGGAAAAGAGGAAGATGTGCTTGATTTTTCCAAAATGGAAGGGAGGAGGTGAGTCGATATGAAAGAAGAATTAAAGAATATGAGCGAGGAGTCATTGAAGAACTTAGAGGAAATCGTGGAATCTGAACTACTGACCGTGGAGGATATCAGGGAACGGTTGGAATTTACGGAAAAGGGAAAAACACGACAGACCATTCAGAATTGTAAATATGTTTTGGAAAATGATCCTTGCTTAAAAGGAGTTATCTGCAGAAATGAAATGACCTGTCAGATTGATATCCGTAAAGAAGTGCCGTGGAAGCGACGGGGACTCCATATGACCGACACAGATATGAACAACCTGTCATTATATCTGGAACAAAATTATGGACTAACCAGCGACAGGGTGATTACAAAAGCAGTGGATATTGTAGCAAATGAAAATAGCTTTCATCCAATTATTGAGTATTTAGAAACACTGGTGTGGGATGGAGAGCCAAGGGTGAAAAAGATGTTGTCACATTTCTTTGGAGTGGAGGATGAAGCGTATGCGGGGGAGCTGATGCAAATGCACATGATGGCGGCAATCAAACGATTATATGAACCGGGAACAAAATATGATATTATGCTTTGTCTGGTCGGTGGACAAGGGACGGGAAAATCGACTTTTTTTCGATTCCTCGCAATAGAAGATGATTATTTTACAGACGATATGAAGCGGATCGATGACAAGAAAGCATATGAGTATCTACAAGGGCACTGGATCGTTGAAATGTCAGAAATGAATGCAGTTGCAAATGCAAAAAGTATTGAAGAGACAAAGGCATTTCTTAGTCGACAAAAAGATACCTATCGAATTCCGTATGAGAGACGGGCTGAGGATAGATACCGTCAATGTGTATTCTGTGGTACATCGAATGATTTTGCGTTTCTTCCTTTTGACAGGACGGGAAACAGAAGATTTGGTCCAGTCAAGGTGCGTCCGGAAAAAGCAGAAGTTAAAGTTTATGCAGATGAAGAGGAAGCGAGAAATTATATTATTCAGGCATGGGCAGAGTCAATGGAAATCTATAAGAGCGGAGAATATCGTCTCACATTTTCTCCGGCTATGGAAGATTATGTGAAGACATTACAAAAAGAGTTCATGCCAGAAGATACGCAAACAGGACTTATTCAGGCTTTCCTTGACAGATATGAAGGGGATTATGTATGTACAACGATCATCTATCAAGAGGTATTTCATCAGGATGGTATTGTACCTAAATGGCAGTCAAAAGAAATTGGGGATTTGCTAGATAATGAAATTGTGGGATGGACAAAACATGGAAATCACCGGTTTAGGGGCGCGTTGGGAACACAGAGAGCATGGAAACGAAACAATCCCAAACATGTGGCGTTGGAATATAAGGAGCACAATGCAGATGAAGCAGAATGTAGTGAAAAAATCGATGAACAGATGGAAATTCCCTTTGACTGATGATTACTTTTAAAATGTTTTGAGCTTTGTTCACAAGTCTTTGTTCACAAATAATACCATCAAAGTGTGAACAAGATTATGTGAACAGCGAAGAAAAAACTTTGAAAGTTAAAAAGGAAAATACAAGTTATAGCCCTCGGCGATTGAGAGCGAAATACACCCCTCGCACAAGCTAAATGCATGTACTCTGAGTCTTTCGCCCTGCCGGGAGCCCTCGCAGGGGCGTAAAGCAAGTGTTTGCAGAAAGAGGCGAGTAAGAATTATCGATGCTGAATCCGGGCGGAAAGGAGGATATGTGAATAAACGAAATCATAGCTTTATCATGGAGAGTAAATTATCGGATGTAAGAGGCAGAGTAGATTATATTAGCAGTCCAGAACGGCAGGAACATCTTTATGCAGTTTATTCTGACGTACAAGATCACTACTGGGAACTACTCGCAGAACAGAACCAGAAAGATTTTTTAAAGAGTGGAACCAAAGGGACTTGTATTGAGGGAAGGGAATTGATCATTATGTTACCGCCGAGTTTGATGGGATATGATCATGATCTGCTATTAAAATATATAACGACAGTATTTACAGAAAAGTACAATGTTGGATGTTGCGCAGCATTGCATCATAATAAAACAAAAACCAATTTCCATATTCATTTGATTTTTTCGGAAAGGAAAATGCGACAGGAGGCAGAACACAAGATTGCAGGAAGAAACTTGTTTTTTAATGAATCTGGGAAACGTATGCGTACCAAAAAAGAGATCTTGGATGAAAATGGAAAGATTCGAAAAGGGTGTAGAGTTGTTAACAAGGGAGAAATATATGAGATAAATTTCTTTTATCCCAAGGAAGAAATTTTCAAATCGAATCAATTTTTGAGAGATATCAAGCAGATTATGACAGATGCGATTAATGGACTGGTGAAGGATGAAAATGAAAAATTGTATGTATTCCAAAAAGGTGGTCCGTATCTTGCTACGAAAAAGATTGGAAAGAATAATCCAAGGGCAGATGAAATCCGGACGGATAATTATTTACGACAGAAATGGAATGAGAATGTTGACAGAGCGTTTCTTGTGGGGGCAACAGAAGAGGAAATAAGCTTACATAAGAAAGAGCAGATCGACAAACCTGTTGCAGAATCAATCAAGATGCAGGGAGAAAATCCACAGGCTTTTACCGGAATCTTACAGAAAGCGATTGGTATGTTGCGAGGATTTGCGGAGTATTTAAGAGCAATGGAGTTGGTTGCAATTGATGAATCAGGACGTTCCCTTATTTGACGAGAAATAAAGATTGACGTTACGCCAGAAGATCTGCCTGAAAAGCAAAAAATATCGAGACCATCTTCGATAAAACAGGAAACAGAGGTGATGAGAGTTAAGCAGATATTAAATGATTTGAAAAAACAGGAGAAGAAAGTTTATGCAATAGAGAAGAATGTAATAAGGCTGGAAAAGGAGCTTAGGGAAGTACAAAAGAAATGGTTTCATGGTAAAGAAAAGAAAGAATTACAAAACCGAGTAGATGGAAAAAGAAATCAGTTGGAGAATGCACAGTATATGATGAACCTGATCCTAAGCCAAAATGGATATCGGAATGTACTTGAAGTGGTAAATGATTTGAAACAGGCTGAGAAAGAATTACAAAAAGTTCAGGAGGAACAAAGAGAATGGGACGAACAGAAATCTGGATCAAAGAAATTGTATTTAAGTATTCCGGTTGCGAAACAAAAGGAGGAAAGTCGAGAGAGAAAGATTTCAGATGAAAAGGCATTACCAGAGCAACCAAAAAAGAGGAAACGCAGGGATATGGAGTTATAATCTTGAAAAAGGCAGGAATAATAAGATAACCTTGGAACACAGAATGAAAGAAAACTGTAGATCCAAGGTTATTTTTCTATGGATAATCCATCAAATATCGTGTTGAAATCAGTATGAAGAATTTCTGAGAGTGCAATCAATTCACTGATCTTTATATTATAAGTCCCAGCTTCAATCTGAGAATAGATGCTACGGGTTGTTGGAAGATTACGTAACTGTAATTGGGCAACGACCTGCTCTTGTGTCAGATTCGCAGCATTTCTTAAATTCCGGAGATTATTGCCAATGGAAATATCGTTAATCTGTCGAAGCTTCTGTCTCATAGAATCCAAACCTTTCATCGATGATTTGCGTTACTGTATTGATTTTACTTGAAATAATTCCTATAATTGCAATATATACATTGCAAGAGTAAAGGGAAGAGAATGAATGAAAAGAAGTTAGGGATAGTATGTGGATTAGCTGTAGTTCTTATGTTGCTGGGGAGCTGTATATGGATAAGAACGCAGAAAAAAGAAGTATCAGTAGAACCTGATGCAGTTAGTAGTTTGTGTTTAGGGGAAGAGCTGACGCTTATTATTGTAGCGAACCGGGATAAAATTGAAGATGAAGAAGCGTTTACGAATTTGGTGATAAAGAAATATGAGGAAAATTCATTTCGGACAATTCGATTATCTGCAGAGCAAGAACAACCAGAGAAAGTACGGATGAAAGTGTATCTATGGGAAGAGGATTTTGAAAAGGGGGAAGAGCCAGTGATGATAGTGGATTATGGAAAGAAGCAATAGAAAGATAATTGTATCTATTTGAAGGGATAGAGCTGTCTTCCAATTTTGGAAAGGAGCTATCTTTGCAATAACAATCTTATTTGAAAAAGTTATGTATAAAGCTAGAATTTGTATCATTTAGATTAGTCTGGATGAGATTGCTTTGAAAGTCTTTTTTGAATTAAAGTTAGATTGCGTTTAAGAATAATATGAAGTAAAATAAAATTAGGATGTTTAAATAACAGAAGACGAGGGGGAGATGTTATGATTATGAAGTTTTCATCTGCTAAATGTCCAAAATGCGGAGCTAAACTTGTTGATAACGCAAAATTTTGTCCTAAGTGTGGAGCAAGTGTCAAAGTAATAGACAATTTTTTAGCAGATGCAGTACAACAAAATGATGAGAAATTCCAAGACAAGGTGGAAGAAGTAAAGGAAAGCGATTTAAAAGATAAGCAGTCCTTGGGAGATGGGATAAAAAATAAATTATCTAATAAGTGGAACAGTCTTGATACATTTTGCAAGATTATTACAGTAGGAATTTTAATTACGATTATAATGCTCTTGATATCTATAATATTACATAGAGGATTATCAATTTTCATTTCAATTATACAGGGGCTAGGATTTTTACTTGCATTGCTTTTACATAAGGGAATTATAAAGAGTCAGAAAAAGTGGTTGAAATTTATTGCGTTAACAGTAGCAATTTTCATGGTTATATTGAATATAATGAGTTGCTTTATTGGGAACAAATCAGAAAATACTAAGACGAATAGTAATGTTGTTGAAGAAGAAAAACCTATTACTATTCAACTTCCAGTTGGAACAGACGATTGTATGGGAAACAATTATTTGGAAATTAATAATATTCTTTCTGAAAGCGGATTTGTTAACATATCTCTTGAGGCAATTGAGGATTTACAACCATCAGAGTCAGATAAGGTTGGTCAGATAGAAACGGTCTCTATTAATGGAAATACAAATTTTGAGAAAGATCAAACATTTCAAGAAAATGCAAAAATTATTATCAATTATCATGCATATGCAAAATGCACAGTAAATATACATGTTAATTTTGTTCCAAATTTAGTATTTAGTAAATATGATGTTGATTTTAACTTTGATGGAGAAAATGAAGGAACATTAACACATGGAGAGAATGCAGATTATCAATTAACAGTCGATCCAGGCGAGTATTCAGTAGAATTTGTTAGTGTGGATTCATCTTCTGTAAAAGGAGAGACTACAGTAAAAGTTAATGGTGATGTTAAGGTGTCTTATAAAATAGAATGTCATAAAGATAAAATATCTATTGAAATAGAAGATGGCGACGAAGCTGATGATGCAAAGAATGCAGAATCAGAAGCTGAAGAGGACACAAAGAATTCAGGAAAAGAAGATACGGTATCAGAAGCTGAAGAGAATTTGACTGTAGATAATTGCCCGGAATTAGCCGCGATGCTCTCCAACAAAGCAGAAATAGATGCATCATATTCTGAGTTTGCTTCAAAATATAAAGGAAGAACAATTGAATTTGATGGAAGGATTGATTATTGTTCCAATTATGAAAACTATGATACGAGGTTTGATTATCTCGTAAGCTCAGGTGATTATGATCCAGATCATCAAATTGGACCTACTTTTAAATTTGAAAATGTTAATTATTATGATTTAAATACAGATATGGACACAGTTAGCGTGGGATGGAATGTACATATTATTGCGAAAGTAGAGTCTTTTGATGCTAATAGTGGTTTGTTTTATCTTGATCCAGTATCAGTAACTAAGAGATAAGGTTCTAGGCGTATATAATTTATAAAAAGCTTTATGTTTTGATGAGTTACGAAAGGTGTTGGAAAGCTATGGACACAAAATAAATGTGCTAAGTTTTTAGCTGAAAAATTTTTTGACATTTCTATATCTGCGTGATAATATAATTATAGAAAAAGGGTATCACCGATAGACGGTTAGTCCAATAAATTCGCAACAAAAATTGCCGCTCAGTTTAGCAGACCGGGGCGGCTATTTTTGTGTCTTATTGCTATCTTTGCCGAATGTGTATCCGGCACAAAAGCAGGTGATGCCGAAGCTCACTACTGTAATGAAGTCCAAAATACTCATTGGCTTAGCCCTCCTTTTCGTGGATTCCTTTTCAGGTTTCTATGTAATCAGAGGGTCACAGTCCCTCTGTTGAAGGACTAACCGCCTACCGT
>OGZO01002190.1_pt1 | contig 13679 bp, 8 predicted proteins | sample 1576721 | NCBI WGS metagenome assembly OGZO01 (sample SAMEA3541516, study PRJEB24748) | human gut metagenome | biome: human gut; feature: human-associated habitat; material: faeces | place: China | collected 2012 | reverse complement strand
GAGGGCGAGTGCTGGGAAGCCTTCATGTTTGCCGCCTTCTCGCAGCCGGCAGCAGCAGCCTTCTCCAGCTCAGCGTTCGTCCAGCCGTCGCCGGTTTCCGCGCCGCCGGTGAAGTCCTCAATCAGCTTGTCTGCACGGTAGCGCGCCTTGCACGCCTTGCAGTCCATCAGCGGGTCATTGAAGCCGCCGACGTGACCCGACGCCACCCACACTTCGCGGTTCATCAGAATTGCGCAGTCAAGCCCCACGTTGTACTTGCTTTCCTGCACAAATTTCTGCCACCACGCCTTTTTCACATTGTTCTTAAATTCCACACCAAGCGGGCCGTAGTCCCATGTATTTGCCAAACCGCCGTACAGTTCGCTTCCGGCAAAAATCAGACCGCGGTTTTTGCACAGCGCAACCAGTTTGTCCATCGTCAAATCAGCCATCGTGATTTCCTCCTGAAAAAGTGAGAATCTAACAAATGTAATGATAGGCGCAAACGCTCACTTTGTCAAGGCTGGAACGCATTTTTTCCACCGAAAACGCTGATTTTCCGTGCTGAAATCTGCTGATTTTCCCGCAAACGATATTTTTCGCAAATTTCCCGAAAAAAATTTCATTTTCCCTCTTGCATTTTCTGAAGAAGTGTGCTATTATATCAATGTTGTCAGTGCGATTCACTCGCCGGCACACGGATGCTGATATAGCTCAGTTGGTAGAGCGCATCCTTGGTAAGGATGAGGTCACCAGTTCAAATCTGGTTATCAGCTCCATAAGCCTTGCATTTTGCAGGGCTTTTTCGTGTTTTGGGGCAGATTTTGCATTTATAAGCAGAACGCATTGCGGTCTCGATGTTTTTCCTGACCTCATCCCTATTTTTCTGCACCTGCCGCTTCCTTGACGGTGAATTTGCCTCAAAAGCAAGGTGCGCAGGTCTGATAATCGCCTGCGCACCGCGAGGTTCACTTATTTTCCTCCACTTCTACCGTCTGTACCGACTCCTTCTCCCGCCACGTCTCTTCCTTCACCAGCGTCGCGAACCAAATGCAATCCCCAACCATGCGGTTCTTGTGGCTCGATGGCGAGTTAATCTTCTGATTATTCAGCGCAATCGTGCTTGATGAGCCGCCGTCGAGGTTGTATGCGTTGTCCAGCCCAAACTGCACGCACAGGTTCGCCATCTGCACAAGGTCGAAGCCGACGGATTTCGGGGCGGTGCTTTCCGGCCCCTCGTTCGTCAGTATCAGGTATTCCAGCTTGCCAATCTGCCCGATGACCATTCGCTGGGCTTTCTTGGCTTTGCCGTTGTCGATGGTCACGTCATCAAGGTTTGTGAGCGGAACGCCGTCCACCACCAGCGCGGGGCCGAAACAGAAGGCGTGCAGGACGGTGCCGCCGCCAGCAATGTACTCGTCCCACTTCGCCTGCGTGGTGCGGGTGATGAGGTGGAAGTCGCCATTTTCGTCCACAATCAGCTCGTCGCGGCCCTTGTGCGGGCGCATCCGCAGCGTCTGACCGTTGCGGACGACGATGCCTTGCTCATGGTAGAGGCAGTAGTCGCCGTCGATGCCCATGACGGCGTTGAAGCGCTTCGTCATGTCGTTGACGTGGCGCGCCTGCTTCGACGGGTACTTGTTCGCGAAGCCTGTGCGGAACTGGCTCACGTCGGTCAGCTTGACGCGTGCGGACATGACGGTCGTTGTGCCTTCGCCGGGTGCATCAACCTGCTGCAAATCCTGCGTCCAGTAGGTGACGTTAATCTGGATGTCGATGGAATCATCATGGTAGCCGCCGTTATTGGGCAGGTAGCAATCCGGGTTCGGCAGGTTGGGGGAAACCTTGATATCCCACGGAATTGGCTCGAAATCAGGTGCGTCCTCCGCCAAAGCGGGTACAATCAGCAGCGCGCAGAGCAAAAGCGAAATCAGGCGTTTCATCGGGAAATGTACCTCCTACGGTGTTCTACATATCAGACGAATCAAAAGGGGAAAACGTTGTCATGTACGAAAATTTAATTTTTTTGTAACAATTTTGCGGATGCGCACCATTTCGCCCAAAAGTTGAAATTCCCTCTTGCATCAGCGCGCAAAATGGCGTATAATAAGCCTGTCAAATGACCCCGCTTGACGGGAGAAAAGCAGCTTTTGTCCTTCCAGAGAGCCGCCGGATGGTGCGAGGCGGCAGGGCGCGGGTGCTTCTTCCACTCCTGAATGGGGGCAGACGAGGAGTCTGCCGGGTTCGCCCGATACAGCGAGCATGAGTGGTCTGACGTGCGTCAGGCAAACTGGGTGGCAACGCGAGCTTCTCGTCCCGGAATTTTACGGGATGGGAAGCCTTTTTGGTTTCCGCCAAGCAAAAAAGGAGGATTTTTTCCGATGCTGGACATCAATCTGCTCCGTACCAATCCCGAATTGGTGAAGGAGAACATCCGCAAGAAGTTTCAGGACGAAAAGCTCGTCATGGTCGATGAAGTCGTCGAGATGGACAAGGAGTACCGCGCCGCGATTCAGCAGGCGGACACCCTGCGCAACCAAATTAAGGTTGCGTCCAAGCAGATCGGCATGCTGATGGGCAAGGGTCAGAAGGAAGAGGCCGAAAAGGCGAAGGAACAGGTCGCCGTTTACAAGGCGGATCTGGAGGGCCTTGCGGCGAAGGAAGACGAATTGCAGGCGGAAATCCGCAAGCGGATGCTCGTCATTCCGAACATCATTGACCCGTCTGTGCCGATTGGCAAGGATGACAGCCAGAACGTGGAAATCGAGCGCTTCGGCGAGCCCGTCGTGCCGGATTTCGAGATTCCGTATCATGTGGATATCATGGAGCGCCTGCACGGCATCGACCTTGACAGCGCCCGCAGGACCTCCGGCAACGGCTTCTATTACCTCATGGGCGATATTGCTCGCCTGCACTCCGCGATTCTGTCCTATGGCCGTGATTTCATGATCGACCGCGGCTTCACCTACTGCATCCCGCCGTACATGATCCATGGCGACGTGGTGACGGGCGTGATGAGCTTCGCCGAGATGGAGAACATGATGTACAAGATTGAGGGCGAAGACCTCTATCTGATTGGTACGTCCGAGCACTCCATGATCGGCAAGTTCATCGACACGATTCTGGACGAAAGCCAGCTGCCGCAGACGCTGACCAGCTATTCCCCCTGCTTCCGCAAGGAAGTTGGCGCGCATGGCATTGAGGAGCGCGGCGTGTACCGCATCCACCAGTTCGAGAAGCAGGAGATGATCGTCGTCTGCAAGCCGGAGGACAGCCCGATGTGGTTCAACCGCCTGTGGCAGAACACCGTTGATTTCTTCCGCTCGATGGACATCCCGGTTCGCACGCTGGAATGCTGCTCCGGCGACCTTGCTGACCTGAAGGTGAAGTCGCTGGACGTGGAAGCGTGGTCTCCGCGCCAGAAGAAGTACTTTGAGGTCGGCAGCTGCTCGAATCTGGGCGATGCGCAGGCGCGCCGCTTGAAGATTCGCGTCAAGGGCGACGACGGCCGCAAATACTTCGCGCATACGCTGAACAACACCTGTGTTGCGCCGCCGCGTATGCTGATTGCCTTCCTCGAAAACAACCTGCAGGCCGACGGCCGCGTCCGCATTCCGGAAGCGCTGCGGATGTACATGGGCGGGAAGGAATATATCGGCTGATTGGGCTGAAGGGAAAATTGCAAAGGGACGGGTGCAGGGGGGATGCAATGCTCCCTGCCCCCGTTTTTTCTTTTCCCCGCGCCCTTCTTTTCCGCCGCCCGCCCGCATACCATCCATCAGCCGAATCAACGGGCAAGGAGGCGGACAAACATGAAACTTCCCAAACTTCCGAAACTTCCATCCATCAAATCCCTTCATCTCCCCAGCCGCATCACGATGGAACGGCTGCTCATTGTCTCTGCGGCGGCGCTTGTAGTTGTCCTCGCCGTCCGCGGCGGACAGCAGACCCAAACCGCCATGCAGCAGACTGACTTCACCCCCGATGTCAGCACCCAAACCATCGCGGACGCATCGCCGGATGTCGAAATGACCGCTACCGTCTGCTGGTATGAGGACGGCGAGGGGTATCTCGTGCCGGTCACGCGCCAGATTCCGCTGCAGGACGGCGTGGCGAAGGCGACGCTGAGCCTGATGGTGAAGTCGTCGGAAAATGACCTCGCGGCGGCGCGCATGGGGCTGCGGAACGTTATTCCAGAGGGCGTGACGTTCGATTTGGACATTTCCGGCGGCAAGGCGCGCGTGGACTTGAGCAAGGAAGCGCTGAGCTGCCAGAACGCGGAGGAAGAGCTGCTGATGGTGCAGGGGACAGCGGCGGCGCTGTGCGGATTTGACACGGTGCAGGAGGTAACGTTCCTCTTTGACGGTCAGAAGCGCTCGCAGTTGACGCACGGGACGGACGTGTCGGGCGTGTTCAAGGCGGACAGCGTGAATCTGGAAAGCGTGGAAACGACGGCGAACCTGACAAATGCGTCGCGGGTGCAGCTGTATTTCCCGTCGGCGGACGGGCGGCTGATGGTGCCTGTTACGCGGACGGTGTTTTCCCCTGCTGACCTGACCACGGCAATGCTGGAACTGGCGAAAGGCCCGGAGAAGGACAGCGGGCTGGAAATTCCGCTGCCGAAGGACTGTGGTCTGCGGTCGGTGACGCTGAAGAACGGTGTCGCGACAATTGACTTCACAAAAGAATTTGCGTCCCTTGCGACGGCGGAGGACGCAAGCGCGGCGACAAGTCAGGCGCTCCGGGCAATTGTGTTCACGGCGAGCCAATTTCCGGGCGTGAAGAAAGTCGAGGTGCTGGTGGAAGGAAAGCCGTTCGAGGCGCAGCCGTCGGCAGTAACGACGTTCGTGAATCAGGCGGACGAAGTGATGGCGCAGTATCCGGGGCTGATTACGGTGGACTAAGGCACCACCGCACAACTCGGCGGCGCGTCTGCCGATGTCTTTTCCGCCATCTGCGACATGCAAATTTCTCGATTTACCGCCAGTAAACCTTCGAAATTTGCATTTGCATCTGACGAAAAATCCATTCGTCAGCCGACCACCTCATTTGTGCGGTGTTACCCTAATACTATTTCCTGCATTCGCCTGCGCCATCTGCTTGCGCCGCGAATTTGGAAATAGTATAAAAAAGGCGGGTGCGCGGAGCTTCAAACTCCATGCACCCGCTTTGCGTATATCAATAATTACTTCTTGTTTCCCCCGAACAGCCCCGTGATTCCGCCCAGAATCCCGCGCGTCACCTGCCGCGTCACTTCGCGGGTCGCGGTGCTAATCGCCGTATTCTGCACGCGCCCCAGCAATGAGTCGTTCTTCCGGGCGCGCGCGGCACGTTCTTCGCGCAGTTCATCCGCGTGCTTCCGGCGTTCTTCCGCCTGGCGTTCCTTCTCGGCTTTCTCAGCCGCTTTGCGCTGCTTCTCCGCCTCGCGCTCCTGTGCCTTCGTCGTTGTCGGCGCTGCTGCGGTCTGCGCCTGAGCCGGGACGTAATTGCCCGTCGCGGGGTCAAGCTGCATCGGCATCATCTTCTGCACATACTGCCCGCTTGCCGGGTCGTAGACCATCACCAGCATGTTCTGTACCTGCGGCTGCTGCACAGTCAGCACCGGGACAGGCTGCCCCTGACCTATCGGCTGCTGCTCCTGCTGATTCTGCCACGCCGGACGTGCGGGTTCGTCCGCCGCCATCCACGCGGGACGCGGCGTGCTGCCCTGTGCGGCAGACTGTGCCTGAAACATCGGCTGTGCCTGAACCATCGGCTGCGCAGACTCGCGCTGCACATAATGCCCTGTCTGCGGGTCGAACACGAGGAAAGCATCGGGGCGGCTGACCGTCGGCGCAGCGGTCGAAATCTGCGGCGCGGCGGCTTCCGGCGCGGGCATCTGCTCCTTCTGGAACGCGCTTGCCAGCATTTCGTAGGCGGAAACGCGGTCAACCGGCGTGTCGTAAACGCCGCGGAAGGGACTGGATTCGATGCACTCCTGCCGCACATCGCCGTCGATGGCGTTCATGGCGCTCTGCGGGGGAAGGATGGTCGCGCGCTCGACGATGCTCGGCGCACCGTCCGCATCGAGGAAGGAAACCAGCGCTTCGCCTGTTTTGAGCGTGGTGATGGCTTCTGCCGTGTCGAACGCGGGATTCGCGCGGAAGGTCATCGCAGCGGTGCGGACGGCCTTCTGGTCAAGCGGCGTGTAGGCGCGCAGGGCGTGCTGGACGCGGTTGCCGAGCTGCCCCAGAATGCTCATGGGAATGTCGCAGGGGTTCTGGGTGACGAAATACACACCGACGCCCTTGGAGCGAATCAGCCGGACGACTTGCTCCAGCGTTTCCAGCAGCGCCTTGGGGCAGTCGTCGAAGAGCAGGTGCGCCTCGTCGAAGAAGAACACCATGCGCGGCTTGTCCAAATCGCCGCATTCGGGAAGCAGCTCGTACAGCTCCGAAAGCATCCACAGCAGGAAGGTTGAGTACAGCCGGGGTTTGCGGTAGAGCACGTCCGCCGCGAGGATGTTGATAACGCCGCGCCCGCTTTCATCAAGCTGCATCCAGTCGGCGATGTTCAGCGCGGGTTCGCCGAAGAATGCATTGCCGCCCTCGTCCTCCAGCATGGCGACGGCGCGCTGAATTGCACCGACAGATGCCATGGACACGTTGCCGTAATCGAGCGTGTACTCCTTGGCGTGCTCACCGACGTAGGCAAGCATGGCCTTCAAGTCCTTGAGGTCGAGCAGGAGCATGTTCTCGTCATCCGCGACGCGGAAGAGGATGCTCAGCACGCCTGCCTGCGTGTCGTTGAGGTTCATCAGCCGCGCGAGCAGCGTCGGCCCCATTTCGCTCACGGTCGTGCGGACGGGATGTCCCTCTTTGCCGAACACGTCCCAGAACACGGTCGGGAACGTGCGGTACTCGAACGTCGGCACGCCGCACTGCGTCAGGCGATTGGCGATATTGTCGCTGTGTGTGCCGGGCTGCACCATCCCGGCGAGATCGCCCTTGATATCCGCGAGAAACACGGGCACGCCCATGTCCGAAAATCCCTCTGCCAGCACCTTGAGGGAGACGGTTTTGCCCGTGCCGGTCGCCCCGGCAATGAGACCATGGCGGTTTGCCATCTGCGGCAGCAGGCAGACGGGGTGTTCACCCGTTCCAAGCCAAATTTTGCCTTCGTAGAGCATGTGTGTTGTGTTCTCCTTTTTCCTTTTATAGTGGTACTATTGGTACTTCTTTATCGCGGCAGGGGTTTCGCCTCTGCGGAGGCGACCAGAGGGCTTTGTGGTCGCCCTCCGGACTCCTTCGCACGCACACCCATGTTACTTGGATTTTATCGAAAATGCGATTAGTTGGTGTGCCGTTCCTCCTTCTTCTCATCCATCTCCGCTGTGCGTTCCGAAATAATATACCGCGGACGCTGCTTGACTTCCAAGTAGATTTTGCCGATGTATTCCCCGATAATACCGAGAAACAGGCACTGCATCCCGCCAACGAAGCATACCAGACAAGCCAGCGACGCCCAGCCAGCCACCGAATGCCCGGCAATCGCGGCAATCACTGCCCAGATAATGCCGATAAATGACAGAATCGTGATAAACAGCCCGGCGAAGAACACCATGCGAATCGGTTTGACCGATAGGCTTGTGATGCCGTCGAACGCCAGCCCCAGCATCTTCTTCAGCGGATAGTGGCTTTCGCCCGCAATGCGCTCGTGGCGCTCGTAAGAGACGCTGGTGGACTTGAACCCGACCAGCGGAACCATCCCGCGCAGATACAGGTTTACTTCACGGAATTTTGCCAATTCCTGCAGGGCACGGCTGGAAATCAGGCGGTAATCCGCGTGATTAAACACAACCTCCGCGCCCATTGCGCTGAGCAGCTTGTAGAAGCCTTCCGCCGTGAAGCGCTTGAAGAACGTGTCGGTATCACGCTTGGAGCGCACGCCGTAGACGATTTCGCAGCCGTCAAGGTACGCATCCACCATCGCGTCCATGGCGTTGATATCGTCCTGCCCGTCACAGTCGATGCTGATGGTGATGTCGCAGCGGTCTTTCGCCTCCATCAGCCCTGCCCAGACCGCCCTTTGGTGCCCTCGGTTGCGGCTCTGCGCAATACCTTGGAAGCACGGGTCTTTCGCGGACAGCGCCGTGATAATCTCCCACGTCTTGTCCTTGCTGCCGTCGTTGACGAACAGAATGCGGCTCTCGTCGCTGATTTTCCCCGCGTCTGCGAGCTGACGCACCTTGTCGCGGAACATGCCGCTGGTAATCGGCAGTACGCTTTCTTCGTTGTAGCAGGGAATCACAATATACAAAACAGGCTTGTGTGCCATGCAGAAACACCTCCAGAATGGTTGATTATGTCTTATTATAGCACATTTTCTCCTGCTTGAACAGGTTCTTTTTGCAACAGTTTCGACGCAATTATTGTTCACAAAATATTTACAAACACTTCCGACATTCGTTACAAAGTCGTGCTATGATACGGAAAGTACTCCAAGAGGGGTGCGGCTATCAAAGGAAGTGTGCTTATGAATCAGGCGGCAATTGGTCAGTATATCGCAGGCAAGCGCACTGCGCAAGGGATGACGCAGGAGCAGCTGGCGCAGAAAATTGGCGTATCGCAGAAATCCTTGATGCGCTGGGAAACGGGCAAACGTCTGCCCGATGCTGACGCGGTGGAAGCGCTCTGCGCGGCGCTGGGTATCACCCTGCCGGAACTGCTCAACGGCAAGGATTCGCCGCAGAAGGAAGAAATGCAGCTGACGCATGACGCACAGATGCTTGACCTGCTGCGCCGGATGCAGCGCACAGTTTATGAGCAGCATATTCTCTACGGCGTTCTGCTGATTCTGCTGGGCATCGCGAGCAACGCATTGTCTGCGCTGGTCGGCGGCAGCCATGTCAAGGAATTCTTTTCGGGTGTGCTGATGGGGATGTCCGTTGCGGAAATGCTGGCGGGGGTCGTCATCGTGGCCATCCATGTGATTCACGGAAAATGCGAGGAATAATTAGCAATTAGAGAAATCGAGAAATCAATGCGCATTCTGCATTGCGAATTGCGCATTGAAGAAGCGGTCGTGCGACCGCTTTTTTCGTTTTGGGAAATCGCAGAAACATGCCTTTTTTCCTTGACCCCTTCGGCATTCCGATGTATAATAAACAATGGTGTATTAGCGCATTGAGCAGAAAGGGGTGAGTGTCCTGTACGCACAGGTAATTGTGGACATTGTGCATGAGAATGTTGCGCACACGTTTACCTACCGCATTCCAGACGGCATGACGCTCACCGCCGGACAGCGCGTGGAAGTTCCGTTCGGGCGGATGCGCAAGGAGGGGGTCGTCCTTTCCCTGACGCAGGAGACGGACGTGCCGCCGGAAAAGCTCCGCGACATCCTCCGCCCGCTGGAGGATTATGCCGCTATCTGCCCCACGCTGCTGACGCTCGCCCAGCAGATGGCGGACGACGTGCATTGCCCACTGGCGGAAACGCTGCGGCTGATGCTGCCCGCCCAAATGCGCGGTGGACGCATTCAGGTGAAAACGCAGACGGTCGCGCAGGCCGCGAAGCCGCGCGAAATGCTGGAAGCGGCGGCACTGGCGGAGAAACGCTCGCCGAAACGGCGTTTGCTGCTGACGGTCTTATCCGACGGGCGGACGCACCCGGTGGAGGAATTGAAGCTGCTTGTCCGCGAGCCGCTGCAAGCGCTGCGCCAGATAGAAGCAGCGGGGCTAATTGCCCTGCGGGAAGAAGAAGTGCTGCGCCGGCCGAGCGGCAATACGCCGGACACCGCCGTCCCTGACCCGCCCCTCACGCCGGGGCAGGAGGAAGCGCTGTCTGTCATGCTGCCGGATTTGCGCAGTGGACAGGGGAAATACCTGCTCCACGGCGTGACGGGCAGCGGCAAAACCGAGGTGTTCATCCGCCTCGTGCGCCAGACGCTCGTGCAGGGGAAATCCGCCATGATTCTCGTGCCGGAAATCGCCCTCACGCCGCAAATGGTCATGTGGTTTCGGGCGCGGTTCGGGGCGGTTGCGGCGGTGCTGCACTCGCGGCTCAGTGCGGGCGAGCGCTTTGATGAGTGGCGGCGCATCCGGCGCGGCGACGCGCGGGTCGTCATCGGCGCACGGTCAGCGGTGTTCGCGCCGTGCGGGAACTTAGGGCTGATTGTCGTGGATGAGGAACACGAATCGACGTACATCTCCGACCGTCATCCGCGATATGACGCGCGCGAAGTTGCCATCCGCCGATGCGAAAATGAGCACGCGACGCTTCTGCTTGCCTCCGCTACGCCCAGCATCCTGTCCTTCGCCAGGGCACGGCGCGGGGATTATGTGCTGCTTGAAATGCCCTCCCGCGTCGGCAACCGCCCGATGCCGCAGGTCACGCTGGTGGACATGCGCAAGGAGATGGAGAACGGCAACCGAAGCGTATTTTCCGGGCAATTGGTCGCGGCACTCAAGAACTGTGTCGCGCGCGGCGAACAGGCCATGCTGCTGATGAATCGGCGCGGGTACAACAGCTTTGTCAGCTGCCGAAGCTGCGGATATGTTGTCAAATGCCCGAACTGCGATGTCGCCATGACCTACCACGTCGTGGGCAGCGGGCAGACCGAGGCGAAACTCCACTGCCACTACTGCGGATTCGCCGCGCTGCCGCCGAACACCTGCCCGAAATGCGGCAGCAAGTACATCCGCTATTTCGGCGCGGGGACGCAGAAAATCGAGGAAGAATTGAAGAAGCTCTTCCCACAGGAAAACGTCATCCGCATGGATATTGACACGACCTCCGGCAAGGATGGTCACGCAAAGCTGCTCGATGAGTTCCGCTCCGGGCGCGCGAAGCTGCTCGTCGGCACGCAAATGATTGCCAAGGGGCTGGATTTCCCGAAGGTGACGCTGGTGGGCGTGATTGCGGCGGATATGACGCTGAATCTGCCCGACTACCGCGCGCGGGAGCGGACATTCCAGCTGCTGACGCAGGTCGCCGGGCGCGCCGGACGCGGCACACTGCCGGGGCAGGTCATCATCCAGACGTACAAGCCGGAGGATGAGGTGATTCAGACCGCCGCCGCGCAGGACTACCGCGCGTTCTTCGAGCTGGAGTTCGATCGCCGGCGGACGGGGCTGTATCCGCCGTTCACGATTCTGGCGCGGCTGCTGGTGGAGAGCAATTCGCCGCAGAAGGCGCGAGAGGTCGCGACAATGCTTCATGCGCGGTGCGAGGAGCTGCTTAACGCGCATCCGCAGTGGAAGAAGCGGGCGCTGATGGTGCGGCTTGACCAGCCGAGCATCACGGTTTTGCGCGGAAAAACGCGCTGGCATGTGCTGATGAAGCTGCTGGTGCATCCGGAGACGGAGCAGTTCGCCGCGGCATTGAGCGAACTGGCGCGGGAGAAGCAGGAGGGCGCGGAGGTGTACTTTGAGTACAACCCCACGACCATGATGTAAATGTGGTTTTATTTCCCTGAAATCGCGTGAATTGTGTGGGTATCCTGTGGATAAACACGCGGAAGCAGTATGCAGATGCGACCAACTCAATCGCGTGAAAGGGTCAAGGGACGAAGTCCCTTGCGGAGTCCAGAGGCAGAGCCTCTGGTGGGGGTTAGGGGCAAAGCCCCTCGGTTCTCCCTTTACCCCAAAATCTTCTCAATCGCCGCTTTTTCCTCGTCTGTCAGCGGCACATGCTTCCGCACCGTCTCCACGTTTTGGAGAATCTGCGCAGGGCGGCTTGCGCCGGTAATCACGGTCGTAATCGCCGGATTCTCCAAAACCCACGCAAGCGCTAACTGCGCCATCGTTTCGCCGCGCGCCGATGCCATCGCGTTCAGCGCCCGCACGCGCGTCAGAATATCCGCCGTCACGTTGCCTTCGTTCAGGAACACGCAGGAGGACGCCGCGCGCGAATCCGCCGGGATGCCGTGCAAGTAGCGGTCAGTCAGCAAGCCCTGATTGAGGGGGGAGAACACTGCCGCGCCGATGCCGCGATCCAGCAGCACGTCGCACAGGCTGGGCGTGCCGCGCTCAATCCAGCGGTCAAGCATATTGTAGCGCGGCTGGTGAATCGTCAGCGGCACGCCGAAAGCCGCCAGCAAGTCCGCCGCCTGCGCCGTCTGCTCGGCGGAGTAGTTGCTGATGCCGACGTAGAGCGCCTTGCCCTGATGCACAATATCCGCCAGCGTCCGCATGGTCTCCTCCAGCGGCGTGTCCGGGTCGAAGCGGTGATGGTAGAAGATGTCCACATAATCGACCTTCATGCGGCGCAGGCTTGCGTCGAGGCTGCTCATGAGGTACTTGCGGCTGCCGCCGTCGCCATACGGGCCATCCTGCATGGTGTAGCCTGCTTTGGTGGCGAGAATCAGCTCGTCGCGGTGCGGGCGCAGATCACTGTCCATAATTTTCCCCAGCGTTTCTTCCGCCGTGCCGGGGCGAGGGCCGTAGTTGTTTGCCAAATCGAAGTAGGTGATGCCCGCGTCGAACGCCGTCAGCAGCATGTCGCGCGCGGTGTCCTGCGGCGTGACTGAGCCGAAATTGTTCCACAAACCGAGGGAGATGCGGGGGAGCTTCAGCCCGGAGCGGCCGCAGCGGACATAGGGCATGTGCGCATAGCGGTCAGCGGCGGGGGCGTAAAAACCGGGTGCGGGCATGTTCATTCTGGTATTTCCTCCTTACTTGCGCTTTGCGGATTTCGGGTCAAGAAACGTCATAAATTCGCACTCCAGCCGTCCGTTGTACAGGCGGCGCTTCTTGTCCGCGCGGCGGCCGAACGACCGCTCGAACGTCGGGTCGGATGTGATGGCGCACAGGCTCCAGCCGGGGTGGCGGCGCATCATCCGCCCCAGTTCGCGGTAGATGCCCTCGCACGTCTTGCGGTCTTCAAGGCGCTCGCCGTAGGGCGGATTGCACAGGAATACGCCCGGTTCGCCCTCCAGTTTCAGCTTTTCCAGCGGCTGGCACGTCAGCTCGATTTTGCCCTCCAGCCCCGCTTGACGCACATGCCGCCGCGCCAGTTCGAGCGCTTCGGGGTCTTTGTCCGATCCGGCAATGCCGAAAACGTGGTCGGGCAGCACGTCCGCCTTGCACGTCTCGCGGATTTGACGGCATTCCTCCGCCGGGAAAATGGAAAACTGCTCCATGGCGAACGCGCGGGTCAGCCCCGGCGCGCGGTGCTCCTGCCGGAACGCGGCTTCAATCAGTAGCGTGCCTGTGCCGCAGCAGGGGTCGTACAGGCGCATCCCCGGCCGCCACGGGGATAGCTCCACCAAAGACGCAGCGAGCGTTTCGCGCAGGGGCGCTTCGCCGTTCCAGGTGCGGTACCCGCGGCGGTTGAGGGCTTCGCCGGAGGTGTCAAGGGTGATGCGCACGCGGTCTGAGTGGATGGCGACGTCGATGGGGTACACCGCGCCCGTCTCCGGGAAAACCGCGCGGTGCGTCGCCGCTTTCAGCCGCTCGATGATGGCTTTTTTGGTAATCGCCTGACAGTCGCGGACGCTCATCAATTGACTGCGGACGCACTTGCCGGACACGTTGATTTTCGCGTCGGCGGGCATGATGTCCTCCCACGCGATGGACTTGACCAGCTGGAACAGCTCCTCGAACGTCCGGCATTCGTCCTCCGCCAGCACGATGAGCACGCGGTCGGCGCTGCGCAAGCGCAGATTGCACAGGAACGCATCTGTCAGTGTGCCCGTGAAGCGCGCGCCGCCGAGTTCCGCGC
>OGZO01002186.1_pt1 | contig 13706 bp, 15 predicted proteins | sample 1576721 | NCBI WGS metagenome assembly OGZO01 (sample SAMEA3541516, study PRJEB24748) | human gut metagenome | biome: human gut; feature: human-associated habitat; material: faeces | place: China | collected 2012 | reverse complement strand
TTTTTTCAATACTGCTTCAAGGCTCAATGCTTCCATGGATATCACGAAATCTTGATACGGACTATACCGTAGATTATCGGGGTAGCTATCTGTGCGGAGAAGGTTGCGGTATAGTAATAGCCGGTGAATGTGCCGACCTTGTCTATGCCGCCTATCTCGAGCACGAGGGGCAGGGTGTTGACGGTGATGAACATATTCGCCGCGCCGCCCACGACAAGAGCTACCCAGATGAGCGCTCCGCTGAGTGCGTTGATGTGAAGTATCTCGGTGAGCAGGTATGCGCCGAATGCGACGATGAATATGGCAAGTCCGCCGAGGATGGTCTTTTTGCGGCCAAACTTCTTGCCGAGCCAGCCCGCGGGGATGGCGGCGACTGCGGAGGCGGCGGCAAAGGCGGTGGTCATGATGGTTGCCTGAGCGGCGGTCTTATGAAGAATCTCATCCGCAAACAGAGCGAAGAAGGTGGAGATGGCGTTCGTGCCGCAGAAGAGGAAGAACAGACCCATGAGCATGAAGATGAGGCTTCTTCTCTCGCCGGAGGTGCGCAAGGCTCTGCAGGATGCAGGTCTGCGCGCTTCCGACCTGAAGAAGGTCCTGATGGTCGGTGGTTCCACCCGTATCCCCGCTGTCTACGACGCCGTGAAGAAGGAACTGAACTGCGAGCCCTTCAAGGGCATCAACCCCGATGAGTGCGTGGCTGTCGGTGCTGCTATTCAGGGCGGCGTTCTGAACGGCGAGAAGAAGGGTCTGCTGCTGCTGGATGTCACCCCGCTGAGCCTCGGCATTGAGACCCTGGGCGGCGTGTGCACCAAGATCATCGACCGCAACACCACCATCCCCACCCACAAGAGCCAGGTGTTCTCCACCGCAGCCGACAACCAGCCCTCTGTTGAGGTCAACGTGCTGCAGGGCGAGCGTGAGTTTGCCCGCGACAACAAGAGCTTGGGTGTGTTCCATCTGGATGGCATTGCTCCGGCTCCCCGTGGCGTGCCTCAGATCGAAGTTACCTTCGATATCGATGCCAACGGCATCGTGAAGGTCAGCGCTAAGGATCTGGGCACCGGCAAGGAGCAGAACATCACCATCACCGCTTCCACCAATATGTCCAAGGAGGACATCGACAAGGCTGTGAAGGAAGCTGAGCAGTTTGCTGCCGACGATAAGAAGAAGCGTGAAGAGGTCGATATCCGCAACGGTGCCGACCAGATGGTGTTCCAGACCGAGAAGATGCTGAAGGAGAACGGCGACAAGCTGCCCGCAGACGTGAAGAGCGATGCCGAGGCAAAGCTTGCTGACCTCAAGACCGCTGTCCAGTCCGGCAACGTGGATGACATCAAGGCAAAGCAGGAAGCCCTGAGCCAGGTGTTCGAGAAGATGTATCAGGCAGCCGCTGCCGCACAGCAGGCCGCCGGTGCACAGCCCGGTGCCGACGCAGGCGCAGCCAACGAAAAGCCCAACGATGACGGCGTTGTGGATGCCGACTTCAAGGAAGTCTAAGTCTGACACAAAGCGCTGTGTCCGGCCAAACCGGCGGGCACACGCGCAATAGAGCAAAAGCCGCTCCGGTTTAGGCCGGAGCGGCTCTTGCTGGTTTATAGAATGTAAACCCTCTCAGTCATTGCTTCGCAATGCCAGCTCTCCCGATGGGCGAGCTTTTGGCGGTGAGGACAAGTTTCCCTTCTCGGTCTAAGCTCCCCCCTCGGGGGAGCTGGCGCGTCAGCGCCTGAGAGGGTTTCGGCGGAGACAGACCGTGACGGGAGAGGTTGGAGAGGTGAGTGGATATGGCACAGGAAAAGCGTGATTATTACGAAGTGCTGGGGGTATCCAAGGGCGCAAGCGATGCCGAGATCAAAAAGGCATACCGCAAGCTTGCCATGAAGTACCACCCGGACTATAACCCCGGCGATAAGGACGCCGAGGCAAAGTTCAAGGAGATCAACGAGGCAAACGAGGTGCTTTCGGACCCGAAAAAGCGCCAGCTGTACGACCAGTACGGCTTTGCCGGTGTTGACCCCACTTATGCAGCACAGAACGGCGGCGGCCCCGGCGGCTTTGGCGGTTTTGGCGGCGATGGTGTGGATCTGGGCGACATTTTTGGCGATATCTTCGGCGGTGGCTTTGGCGGCTTCGGCGGCTCGTCCCGTCAGGCAAACCCCAACGCCCCCCGCAAGGGGCAGGACATCCGGGTGCGCATCACCCTGAGTTTTGACGAGGCCGTGCACGGCTGCAAGAAGAACATTACCATCACCCGCCAGCAGGAGTGTACTGAGTGCCACGGCTCCGGCTGTGCCGCCGGTACCAGCCCCGAGACCTGCCCGGACTGCGGCGGACGCGGCTTTGTCATCCGCCAGCAGCGCACCCCCTTTGGCGTGATGCAGACCCAGCAGCCCTGCTCCCGCTGCGGCGGCAAGGGCAAGCTGGTAAAGAACCCCTGCAAGGTCTGCCACGGCAGCGGCAAGGTGGCTACCAAAAAGACGCTGGAGGCGTCCATCCCCATGGGCATCGACGACGACCAGAGCTTTGCACTGCGCGGCATGGGCGATGCTGGTACCAACGGCGGCCCCGCCGGTGACGTCATCGTCATGGTCAGCGTGCGCCCCAGCGAGGTGTTCCAGCGCGACGGCTACGATGTTTGGGTCACCGTGCCCATCACTTACAGTCAGGCGGTGCTGGGCGACAGCGTCACCGTGCCCTCCATTGACGGCAAGGTGGAGTACACCGTGCCCGAGGGCACCCAGAGCGGCACCACCTTCCGCCTGCGCGGCAAGGGGATCCAGTACCTGAACGGCCGTGGCCGCGGCGATATGTACGTCAAGTGCGAGGTGGAGATCCCCAAAAAGCTGAACAAGGCGCAGCGCGATGCCCTGAAAAAATTTGAGGGCACGCTGAAAGAAGAAAACTACGAAAAGCGTAAGGGCTTCTTCAAAAAGCTGAAGGATATGTTCAACGCATAAGGTATGAAATCCCCTGAGCTGCCGGGAACAGCAGTTCAGGGGATTTTTGTTTTTGTTGAAAAGCTACACAGAATCGAGTATAATATAACTGATGATTCGGGACGTCGCATTTGGGAAAGAGGTTTATATGGCAAGGTTTATACCGTTTATTCTGAAAACGGATGATGAACAGAAAATAGGTGTGAGGATCACACGCATGAAAAAAGCAGATGCGGCACAGACGGAAAAAGAGCCTGTATGGCAGACGAGTTGGATGTCTGCCTATATCCAGAAGGATGCTTTTGAAAAGTATGCGTTAAAAACAACGGATGGACCATCAAGCGTTGTCTTGAGTGGACCAAGGAGTACCTAGCCGAGCGTGGCGAGGAGCACCCCCGTCTTTCTGCTGAGTGGCTGCTGTGCGCTGCCACGGGTTTGGCACGCATCGACTTATATATGCGCATGGACGAGATGCTTAACGCGGCCCAGCTCGAGACCATGCACGCGGCCGTTGTCCGCCGCGCTAAGGGCGAGCCGCTGCAATACATCACGGGCAGCACGCAGTTTCGCATGATCGACGTCGCGTGCGCCCCCGGCGTACTCATTCCGCGTCCCGAGACCGAGATGCTCGTCGAGGAAGTCCTCAATTATCTGGATGCCGAGGTGCTGAGCCCCGAGGCTGCCGCCCGTCAGCGCGTTGAACTGCCCTGGAACGACGAGGTCGAGCAAGCGCGCAAAGTCGAAGCCGCATTGGCCGACGAGCGAGCGACGGCCGAGCGCCGTGCCGCTAACCTCACGGCTGCCGATGAGGCTGCGCTGGGTGGCGACGTACTGGGCAGCCGTGCCTATGCCGAGGAACTGGCCGACCGCGAGGCCGAGGAAGCCGCCACGCAGATAGCAGAAGCCGAAGCCGCGGAAGCCGCCGAGCCCGAGCTCGACGAATACGGCATCGCCATCGAAGGCGCCGACCACGAGGCGTCTCTGACGGAGGATGCCGCCGCGCCCGCTCCGGTCGAGCCCCGTATCGCCCGCGTTCTCGAGGTCGGCTGCGGCACGGGCTGCATCTCGCTTTCCCTTGCCTGGGAGCGCCGCGGCCATGTCACCTGCACCGCTACCGATATCGAACCGCGTGCCATTGACCTGGCCACCAAAAACCGCGACGCGCTCGGGCTTACGTCCGATGAGGTCGCCTTCAGCCTCACAAACCTGGTGAGCTCTATCCCCCGCGAGGAATGGGGCACCTTCGACGTGCTCGTCTCCAACCCGCCCTACATTCCGACTGACGTCATGCGCTCGCTACCGCACGAGGTCAAGGACTTCGAGCCCGATTTGGCGCTCGAGGGCGGTGCCGACGGCCTCGATATCTTCCGCCGCCTGCTCAATGCGGCGCCCTATATGCTGCGCGCCGGCGGCCTGTTTGCCTGCGAGCTCTACGAGGGCGCCCTCGACGCCGCCGCCGAGCTCTGCCGCCAGGCGGGTCTCTCGGACGTGCGCATCGTCCGCGACCTTACCGATCGTCCCCGCATCGTTCGAGCCATCGTCACCGAGCCCAAACAGCGCCAGTAACATTTATTAACTGGTTAGCAAAAATTATAAAGTAGTTTATAATTAGGACGGCTGAAAGAGGTCGGCCCATGCAACCTCCTACCTTTCGGGAAATCATTGCCCTACTCAAGCACGATGGATTCGTGAAGGTCGCGCAAGTCGGTAGTCATGCTAAGTATGTTTCTGGTGACCGCGTTGTCACCGTGAACGGTTCTGGTGGTGATCGACCAAAGAAGGGCACGTGGGCAAGTATTCGTCGCCAAGCTGGATGGTAGTTGGAGGCAAAATGAGGCAGCGATTTACCTATGACTGCGTTCTCATAAAAGAAGACGACGGTTACTGCGCCAGCTTCCCGCAGATTCCCGGCGCCTTTGCCGATGGCGATACGCGCGAAGAAGCGATTGCCCATGCCACCGAGGCACTGATGGCGTTTTTGGCCGACGACCTCAACAACGGTTTGACTCCGGCAGGGTACGAACGCTCGGCCGAGGTCGTGACCCTTTCAGTCGAAATCGACCACGAGGACGCTCGGGAAGCGGCGTGCCGAACATTTAAAGACGCAGCTCTGGACCTCAAAGTTTCCGCTCCGCGGATTACCGCGCTGGTCAAAGCCGGAAAGCTCGATGTTGAACTCGTCGACGGCCGTCGGATGATAACGATAGACAGCATCGAGCGCTACGCCGCCCAAGAACGCCACGCCGGCAGGCCAAAGAAGTTCGTCGCAGTCCAATAACCCCCTCACTTTCACCGACTACTAGAGCCGCTCACCAAACCAACATGCGCTCTGGGCAAATAGATTGAACGTTTCGTGCGAGAATGCCCCACAGTAAACAAACTTGCACCAGAGCGTAAGGGGCTGGCATACACATGCAGACGGTCTATCGGGTATACGAGGGAGCGCGCGAGCCGCATCGGCTTGCCGTCGAGCGTACGGCCGAGGTACTCGGCTGTGGCGGTCTGGCCCTGATTCCGACCGAGACCGTCTATGGTGTCGCTGTGGCAGTTAACGCCTTTTCGGACGCCGCGCCTCAAGATACAAGCGAATTCCCATCGTGGCCGCGCGATCCACAGGCCACCGTCAACGGCGCCGCGGTCCCCGCACTCGGTACCGGCTATCGTCGTATCTTTACCCTCAAGCAGCGCGAGCTCACCCAAACGGTTGCCTGGCTGGTCGATGATGCCGAGGCACTCGACCGCTATGGCGTGGATATCCCTAACGAGGCCCGCGTGCTCGCCCGACGATGCTGGCCGGGCGCCCTGACTATCGTGGTCAAGGCGGCCCCCTGCGTGCCGACCTTTATGCGCGCCGCCGACGACACGGTGGCACTTCGCGCTTCGGCCTCGCCCGTGGTGCAGGCGCTCATTCGCGCCTGTGGCAGCCCCCTTGCCTGCACCAGCGCCAACACGCACGGTGCGCCCTCGCCGGCAAGCTTTGCCGCCGTCGAGGGTCGCATCCTGGAGGGTGTCGATGTTGCCGTCGACGCCGGTGAGACTCCGTGTCGCGATGCCTCGACCATCGTGTCGTTCCAGCACGGCGGGCTCCAGATCCTGCGCCAAGGCGCACTTCCCGCATCAGAGATCGAACGGGTCCTGTCCGACCCGATGCAATAGAAAGGTGTAAGCGATGTCGTTGAATCTGGGCAGCCTGGGCATGGAAGATGCCTCGTTTAACTTTGGCGGTTCCTACATCATGGCGCTCGACTGCGGCACCACCTCGGTACTTGCGACCATCGTCGACGAGTACGGATGCATCGTCGCGCAGGCACGTCGCAGCGTCAAAACCAGTTTTCCGCGTCCCGGTTGGGTAGAGCAAGACCCCATGGCGGTCCTTGCCAGTCAAATCGCCGTCATGATGGAAGTCCAGTTTAAGAGCGGTATCCACTCCGACCGCATTGCCGCCATCGGCATCTCCAACCAGCGCGAGACCACGGTGGTGTGGGACCGCATAAGCGGCCAACCCATCTATAACGCCATCGTGTGGCAATGCCGTCGCACCGCACCTCTGATCGACGAGCTGGTCGAGCAGGGCGCAGAAGAGCTGGTGCGCTCCCGCACGGGGCTTACGCTCGACCCGTATTTCTCGGCCTCCAAGGTGCAGTGGATTCTCGATAACGTCGACGGCGCGCGCGAGAGCGCCGCGGCGGGCGACCTTATGTTCGGCACCATCGACACGTGGCTCATCTACAATCTCACCGGCGGTCAGGTCTTTGCTACCGACTACACCAATGCCAGCCGCACCGCGCTCTTTAATATCCATGCGCTCGATTGGGACGACGATCTGCTGGCGCTTTTCGACGTCCCGCGCTCCATGATGCCCGAGGTTCGTTGGAGCTCGGGCGATTACGGCCGCGTTGCGAGCGACATCATGACCAACATGCCACCCATCATGGGCGTGGCGGGCGACCAGCAGGCGTCGCTATTCGGCCACTGCTGCTTCCATCCCGGCCAGACCAAAAACACCTATGGCACGGGTTGCTTTATGCTCATGAACACCGGCGACGAGATCGTCGAATCCAAGAACGGCCTGGTCTCCACCATCGGTATCGCTGCGAACGGGAAGATCAGCTATGCACTCGAGGGCTCCATCTTCGCTGCCGGCTCCACCATGAACTGGCTGCGCAACAACATGGGCATCATCTCGAGCGTGAGCGAGTCCGCGCAACTCGCCGCTTCGATCAACGACAACGAGGGCTGCTACCTCGTCCCCGCCTTCGCAGGCCTGGGCGCTCCCTGGTGGGACCCGCATGCTCGCGGTATCGTGTGCGGCCTGACCGGTGCCTCGAGTCGCGCGACCATTGTGCGTGCGGCCTGCGAGTCCATGGCCTATCAGAGTTATGACGTGCTGCGCGCCATGGAGCAGGACGTGGGACTTTCGATTGAGCGCCTGTCCGTCGATGGCGGTGCCTCGCGCAACGAGTTCATCATGCAATTCCAGGCCGATCTGCTGGATATGCCCGTGCTGCAGTGCGAGACGGTGGAGACCACGGCGATCGGCGCCGCGTACTTGGCGGGCCTTGCCGTCGGCTACTGGGAGGATTTGGAGGAGCTGGAGCAAAACGCTCAGATCGTCAAAATCTTCCATCCTCATATGTCCGCCGAGCGCCGTGAGAGCAACCTCGCTGGTTGGCGTGATGCCGTCAAGCGTTCGCTCAGCACCGTTCAGTAGGGTTGCGACGGGGCACTCGATACAACAAACCGTTAAACTTATGCACGGCGCGCGGCAACAACATCGCCATGCGCCTTGTCAGCAAGGCCATCTTCCGGCCGCAACGAAAGGGGCTTCAACCCATGACCGTCACCTACGATACGTCCCGTGTGACCCTTGTCGATCACCCGCTCGTCCAGCACAAGCTGTCGATCTTGCGCGACAAGAGCACCGGCACCAACCAGTTCCGCCAGCTCGTGCGCGAGCTCGCGCTTTTTGACGGCTACGAGGCCATGCGCGATCTGCCCATGGAAGACGTCGAGGTCGAGACCCCCATCACCACCGCAACGTTTAAGCAGCTCGCCGGCAAGAAGCTCGCCATCGTTCCCATCCTGCGTGCAGGCCTTGGTATGGTCGACGGTATCCTCGACCTGGTGCCCTCCGCTCGCGTGGGCCATATCGGCATGGAGCGCGACGAGGTTACCCACGAGCCGCATGAGTATTACTGCAAGATGCCCAAGGATATCGACCAGCGCATTTGCCTGGTTGTCGACCCCATGCTGGCCACGGGTGGCTCAGCCGAGATGGCTATCAGCTACCTGCGCGAGCGTGGTGTCAAGGACATCCGCATGCTGTGCATCGTCGCGGCCCCCGAGGGCCTCAAGTCACTGACCGAAAAGGACCCCGACGTACATATTTATACGTGCGCCATCGATGACCGTCTCAACGAGGCCGCCTACATCGTTCCCGGCCTGGGCGACGCCGGCGACCGCATCTACGGCACGCTCTAGTCGTCGGGCCTTGTCGGCTGCGGTCACAAATACGAAGAAATGGTGCGCGCGGGCGAGCAAAAGACGTCCACGCGCACTCCTGTTAACGGACGTTTAGCCCTGAGGGGTTCGAGAAAAACGTATTACCTACCTGCGGGATAAAGAAGGTCTTAAGAAAACGTACAGCTGCGTATTAACCGATGCTTTTTCGGTTGTACTTTAGCGATTGGCTCGTACAATAGTCACCAATGTTTGGCGGGAACTGTTCTGGGAAGCGTTAAAAAGGAAAGTGAGGACGCCAGTGTTTCAGATAGCCGATCTGCTCGCTATCGTCGCAGGCGCCATCGCGGGCGCGGTCGCCTTTCTCCCCTTTGTCTTTACGCTCAAGCCGGTTCTTGACGATAAACAGAATGCGGACATGCTCAAGGGCATGGTGAGTCTGGCGGTCTCGGCAATCGCCCTGCTCGTCTTTACCTTGGTTGTGTTTGCGTTGTTCGGAGAGGCATTTCGCATGTTCCTCCTGGGCGAGGCGATCGGCTTCGTGGCCTTTATGGCCGCCTGCACGGTTCGCGTCGCCAAGGCGCTGCGAGATCCTCATGAGGTCGAAAGGTAAGTCGTGGAAATTTTTGAAAAGCTGCCTGATGAGATTAATCATCTGGTCAGCGAGTTCAGCTCCACCCCTGTCGTGGGCGATCTGAGCTGCGGCATCACGCAGTACTCGTTTTGGCTGATCGTCTCCACGATCGTGCTCCTGATCGTCCTGGCCGTGTTCAAGAAGAAGCAGACCCTGGTTCCCAAGGGCTTCTTCGTCAACGGTTTCGAGTACATCATCGAGTACGTCGAGAACGATATCGGCAAGGGCGTCGTGGGTGAGAACTGGAAGAAGCACTTCCCGTTCCTGTGCTCGCTTTTCCTGTTCATCCTGATCAATAACATGATCGGCCTGATCCCGGGAATGAAGCCCGGCACCGGTGCAATCGGCTCCACCGCCGCGCTCGCCATCTTCGCCTTCGTGTACTTCATCTACTACGGATGCAAGGCTCACGGCGTGATCGGCTACATCAAGAGCCTCGCCCCGCAGGGCGTGAGCTTCCCGATGAACGTGCTCGTGTGGGTCGTCGAGCTTTTCTCGACCTTCCTGCGCCTCATCACGCTCGCCGTCCGTCTGTTCTGCAACATGTTTGCAGGACACGTGGTCATGGGCTCGTTCGCCATCATGGCGAGCATGTTCATGCAGCCGCTGCTTCAGCAGGTTTCCGCGGCCCACGCCGTCGGCGCCTTGCCTTCGCTGGCCTGGCTTGCCATCCTCATCCTGATCTATGCGATCGAGCTTGTGGTCGGCGCCATCCAGGCTTACGTCTTCACGGTCCTTACCGCCGTGTATGTCTCCGAGGCAGAGGAGGTCGCGGAGGAGGAGTGATCTTCCGTTCGCGCCTCAAAGGTAAGGCAATTCGTTAAACCGCCGGTGCCCGTACCCATGGAGCCCGGCAGTTATAAAAAGGTTATCCTGCGTGAAATAAGACACGCACGACAAAGGAGGAATCGTGGGAGTTATCGGTTACGGTCTCGGTGTTATCGGCGCTGGTCTTGCTATCGGCCTGTCTGCTCTGGGTGCTACGGGTGCTATGGCCCGTCAGCCTGAGGTCCAGGGCCGCGTGTTCACCGTCTTCATCATGGGCTCCGCCTTCGGCGAGGCTCTGGCTCTGATCGGCTTCGTTGTCGCGCTGATCGTTAAATAGCACGGAGCGTCAAGTATGAATCTTTCATCCCAGAAGAGCGCGATCGCACTCTCCGCGTCCGCGGCCGCGCTGCTCATGCCGGTTTCCGCGTTCGCCGAGGACGGCGCTGCCGGTGCGGACATCCTCATCCCTAAGATGGCGGAGTTCATCCCGGCGCTTATCGCCTTCCTGATCATCTGGATCGTGCTGGCCAAGGTCGCCCTGCCGGGCATCATGAAAACCATGGAAGAGCGCGGCAAGAAGATCGAGGAGAGCCTCGACGAGGCCGAGAAGACCAAGCAGGAGGCTATCGCCAAGCGCGCTGAGTCCGACTCGATCGTCACCGACGCCCGTCGTCAGGCTGCCGACATCGTTCTCGAGGCCCGTAAGGACGCCGAGTCCGAGCGCGCCCGTATCATCGAGGCTGCTCACAAGGAGGCCGAGGAGATTATCGCCAAGGCCCACACGACCGTCGAGGACGAGCGCAAGTCCATCTACGCCGGTGCCGCGAGCTCTATCGCCGACCTGTCCGTTGCCGTCGCCACCAAGATCGTGGGCGAGGCACTCGAGGACGAGGCCGGGCAGAAGAAGCTCATCGAGCGCTACATCCAGGAAGCAGGTAGCCTGAATGCCGACTAGCCGCTATCAGGACAAGGTGCTCGAGACATACGCGCGCTCCCTTCTGGAAGCCGCTAAGGCCGAGAACCATGTGTTCGAGGACCTCGAGATGATCGAGCGCCTGGCTAGCGCCAGCCCCGAGATCATCGCCGTGCTCGACACCATGTCCAAGCGCGACCAGCTCGACCTTCTTCCCAAGGTGGCAGCTGCCTTTAAGTATGTTGCCGAGGAAGACGAGGATGTAGTGGGCGTGACCGTCACCACGGCGATCCCGCTCGACGACGAGCTGCGTCAAACCATCACTAAGAAATGCGAGCAGGACTTCGGCCGTAAGGTATTCCTTATCGAGCAGGTCGACCCGTCTATCGTGGGCGGCCTGGTGCTCGAGGCCCGCGGCGAGCGTCGTGACATTTCCGTCAAGACGCAGCTGCGCATCGCGCAGGAGACCCTCGCAAACTCTGCTAATTCGTACGGAGGTGAAGCCTAATGTCCGAAACCCTCAATGCCCAGGATATCGCCAAGAAACTGCAGGAGCAGCTCACGAGTCTCTCCGCGACGGTCGATACGCATGAGGTTTCAACGGTCGACGAGGTAGGCGACGGCATCGCGCGCGTCTCCGGCCTCAAGAGCGCCATGGCAGGCGAGCTTCTGGAGTTCAAGAGCTCCGATACCGGTGAGACCGTCTTCGGCCTTGCCCAGAACCTTGATCGTGACGAGGTCGGCGCCGTTCTGTTTGGTGCCGTCGACTCCATCAAGGAAGGCGACGAGTGCCGCACCACTGGCCGCATTATGGATATCCCCGTGAGCCGTGCCATGCTCGGCCGCGTCGTCAATCCGCTCGGCCAGCCCATCGACGGCCTGGGTGACATTGTCGCCACGCACCGTCGCCCCATCGAGTTCAAGGCTCCCGGCGTTATCGACCGTACCCCGGTGTGCGAGCCGGTTCAGACCGGCCTGTTGGCTATCGACTCCATGGTGCCTATCGGCCGCGGTCAGCGTGAGCTCATCATCGGCGACCGTCAGACCGGTAAGACCGCCATTGCCATCGACGCTATCCTCAATCAGCGCGGCAAGGGCATGGTCTGCATCTATGTCGCCATCGGCCAGAAGGCTTCCACGGTTGCCAACATCCGTGAGACCCTCGCCCAGCACGGTGCGCTCGACTACACCATCATCGTTTCGGCAACCGCTGCCGATTCCGCCCCTATGCAGTACATCGCGCCTATGGCCGGTGCCGCTATCGGCGAGTTCTTCATGTACAACGGCGAGGACGGTAAGCCCGCCAGCGAGACCAACCCCGGCGGCCACGTGCTCGTCATCTACGACGACCTGTCCAAGCAGGCCGTGGCCTACCGTCAGATGTCGTTGACGCTGCATCGTCCGCCCGGACGCGAGGCCTATCCTGGCGACATCTTCTACCTGCACTCTCGTCTGCTCGAGCGTGCCGTCAAGATGTCCAAGAAGAACGGTTACGGCTCCATGACGGCCCTGCCGATCATCGAGACCCAGGACGGCGACGTCTCGGCCTACATTCCGACCAACGTCATTTCCATTACCGATGGTCAGATCTACCTGCAGTCCGAGCTCTTCTTCCAGGGTCAGCGCCCGGCAGTCGACGTGGGCATCTCCGTGTCCCGCGTCGGTGGCGACGCTCAGACCAAGGCCATGAAGCAGGTCGCCGGCAACCTCCGTCTGGACCTCGCTTCGTACCAGGAGCTCGCCGGCTTTACGCAGTTCGGCTCCGACCTCGACGAGGCTACGCAGAAGCAGCTTACCCACGGCGCTCGCATGACCGAGCTCCTTAAGCAGCCGCGCTACAAGCCGTTTGAGGTTGGCGAGCAGATCGTTACGCTGTTCGCCGGCAACGAGGGCTTCCTGGATGACCTGGAGATCGCCGACGTGCTGCCTTTCCGTGCCGAGCTCATCGAGTACATGGACAATGGCTTTGGCTCGCTGCTCGACAAGGTTCGCGCCAAGAAGATCGACGACGACACCAAGGCCGAGCTCTTGCGTGTCATCGGTGACTTCAAGCAGCAGTTCATGGCCAAGCACCATGCCGATACGACTGGATCAGAGGAGAACTAAGCCCCATGGCCAACCTTCGCGACATTAAGAAGCGAATCTCCTCGGTTACCACGACCAAGCAGATCACGCGCACGATGGAGATGGTCTCTACGGCCAAGATCCGTCGTGCTCTCGATCGCTCCAAGCAGGCTGAGCCCTATAAGGAGGCGCTGACCGACGTCATGTTGACGGTCGCCGGCGACGCCTCCTGCTCGGGCACCGATCCCATGCTGCAGAAGCATGAGAGCGTCAAGCATGGCCTGATTGTCGTTATTGCCTCGGACCGCGGCCTTGCCGGCGGTTTCAATACGACGGTGGAGCGCACGGCCGAAAAGCTCGTCGCTTCTTGGGCGAACGACGGCATCGAGTGCGAGATCATCGCGTGCGGGCGTAAGCCGGCTACGTATTTCCGTGACCGCGCAAACGTCGTCATGCACTTTGAGGGCAACTCCTCTGAGCCCAATTTCAATCAGGCCCGCATGATCTCCTCTCATATCTGCGATGCGTATCGTGCCGGTGAGCTTGACCGTGTCGAGCTTGTCTACCACCACGCTAAGAACCGCGTGGATCAGGAGCTTCGCGTCGAGCATCTGTTGCCGCTCGACCCCGAGATGATCGCTATGGCCCACGGTCCGCGTAAGAACGAGACCGACGCCCCTAAGCGCATCTCGTCCACGTTCGAGTTCGTGCCCTCTCCCGAGCATGTTCTCGGCAAGCTTGTGCCGTCTTATATCCTGACGGTCATCTACCAGGCCCTGATCGATTCGGCGGCTGCTGAGCAGGGTGCACGCCGCAAGGCCATGCACTCCGCGACGGAAAATGCCACCGCGATCATCTCGACCCTTACCCGCACGTATAGTCGCGTGCGCCAGGCTTCGATCACGACCGAGATTAACGAGATCGTCGGCGGAGC
>OGZO01002182.1_pt1 | contig 13728 bp, 7 predicted proteins | sample 1576721 | NCBI WGS metagenome assembly OGZO01 (sample SAMEA3541516, study PRJEB24748) | human gut metagenome | biome: human gut; feature: human-associated habitat; material: faeces | place: China | collected 2012 | reverse complement strand
ATAAGGTATTCAGCAAAATAGAAATATATTTGGGCCGGCAGTTCGTTGAGCGAAAGCATCGAAGTATCCAATGAAGCGGAGAAACTCCTGATGGATAAACTCCCGGAAATAAAACATGTGGTAGCCAAAATAGGTACGGCGGAAGTTCCGACAGACCCGATGGCAGTGGAAGATGCCGACGTAATGATTGTCATGAAGCCTTTTAAGGAGTGGACCAGTGCTGCCAGTCGTGCCGAAATGGTAGAGAAGATGAAAGAGGCTCTTGAACCGTTAGCTAACCGTGCAGAGTTTAATTTCTCCCAACCTATTCAACTTCGTTTTAATGAGTTGATGACAGGAGCCAAAGCTGATATTGCTGTTAAACTTTATGGAGAAGATACACATGAACTCTATCAGAAGGCAAAAGAAGCTGCTGCTTTTGTAGAAAAGGTACCTGGGGCATCGGATGTGATTGTAGAACAGACAATGGGGTTACCTCAGTTGGTAGTAAAGTATAATCGTGGAAAGATTGCCCGCTATGGTATCAATATAGAAGAATTGAATACTATTATTCGTACAGCCTATGCCGGAGAGGCTAGTGGAGTAGTCTTTGAGAATGAGCGTCGCTTTGACTTGGTGGTTCGCCTGGATCAGGATAAAGTGGCTGATTTGAATCTGGATAAACTCTTTGTCCGTTCCAATGAAGGCATTCAGATACCGGTCAGTGATCCCCGATTCCGTCTCCGTTGCTGTCGCGGAAACTCTGTGGATATACCTCATAAAACACTGCATCTTCCAGCCACTTTATCATCTCAAGTCCTCCATTATTTTTCTTCTGTCACAAGCGTTTTCGTTGTCGGTCCCTCCTGAAAGCTCACCGGAATCTTTGTATTTCCTTCTGTTTTTCCATTCGCGATCAGTTCGTTCAGGCACCTTACAGCCTCTTTTGCAATCTCATGCACCGGCTGCGCAATGCTCGATACGATTGGTTTCCCCTGATTTAAGAACTGCAGACCATCGTATCCGATAATCTGGATATCCTCCGGCACCTGTTTTCCCATCTCTTCAAGTTCTTCCCGTACAATCGTTGCGAGGTGATCCGAACTGGTAAAGATTCCATCGATGGAATGTTCGCCCAGGGACGGGGAAATATAAGCCCGCAGCATATTGTTGATCAGTTTTCTGGATCCGTAGGATTCATAGACCGAAACAATCTGTTTTTCTGACATTTCCACACTGTTACAGGAAAGATCATGTTCCATACAATATTCCGTAAAACCGACTCTTCTTTTTCGTACTTCACTGTCTACGGATGACATTGTCATAAAGCACAACAGGTTGGTGGATCCTCTTTTATGCAGATTCTCTGCTGCGAGCCAGCCGCCCTGCCAGTTATCTCCTGCCACACATGGGATGTGTGATTTGTAATGACGGTCGATGGAAACAAAAGCCATGTTTTCGATCCGTTCCTCTTCTACCTTACTGTAAGTCACACCAATGATTCCGTCAACTTTATTTTGTTTTGCCATATCCATAAATGCCACTTCCCGTTCGGCATCATCACCGGACAGGCATAGCAGTACCTGTTTTCCGACTGCTGACAATTCGCTTTCCAGGGCATCCAGCAACAGTGCAAAATACGGATTGATCAGATTCGGCAGAATGACAACCACATAATCGGTCTTCTGCATCCGCATTCCCTTTGCCAGAGTATTCACCTGATACCCCAGTTTTTCTATGGACGCTTCTACCAGCTTTCTCCTCGCTTCACTGATAAGCCTTTTGTTATTATATGACCCAATGATGATTATATATCTATTTTTAGGGATGTTTTAACGTTTTAAATAGTGTAAAATATAACTATACGGGTGAGGTTTATATGAAAACATTAACAACAAAAAAGACAGCTATGATTATCGTAGCGGCAGCCATGAGTATGCAATCTCTTGGCTTAAAAGCTTTCGCAAATGAAATTTGTGAATCTTATGAGGCTGAGGAAAGTACTTCTGTAACACAAGATAAGACGCAAGAACAAATTTTAAGTGATGCAGTGTTTGAAGCACATCAAGCACTAATGACAAAAAAAGCTTTGTTAGACCAGGCTTTAGCTGAATTAGATGCTGTAAAGCCTGATTATGAATCAAAAGAATTGGCTTATAATGAATCACAAAATAATGCTTCAAATAAAGAAGAGACTGTTAGTGACGAATTGTTAGATACGATGAAATCAAATCTTCTTGAAATTCAAAGCACAAAAAAAGATTTAGATAAAGCTTGGGAAGAAAAAGATAAGGCTTATGAGGAGTCTAATAAAGCAGAAGCTGCATATAAGAATGCGCAAGAAGAGCTAGAAAAAGCAAAAAAAGCATATGGTGATGCTGTAGCAAAAGCAGAAAGTGCAGATCAAGGTGAATTAGAAGCTGCTAAGAAGGCTGTTGAAGAAGCAGAAAAATCTGTTGAAACAGCTAAGTCTGATTATGAATCAGTTGTAGCTAAAAAAGCTGAGTTAGAAAAAGCTGTATTAGAAAATACGGAATTGTTGCAAACAGCAAAAGAAGAATTGACTGCTATTGAACAGAAAAAAGCTTTTGCAGATGAGGAAATGGGGCAACTTCGTTTTACTTTGAAACAATTACAGGATTCAGTTGCTAACGATACTACAGATGAGCAAGTTGCAGAAAAACAAGCCTTAATTGATAAGTATCAGGCTGAATTTGATGGTTTAATGGAAACTGTTAATAATTATGCGATGGAAATCGATAAATTACAGGAAGACATTACAAATATCGAATCTGACAAAGCACAAAAAGAAGCTGAATTAGGTGCAATGGAAGGAAAGATTTCTGAAGCAAAAGCAACATGGGATGCTAAGACAGAAGCTAAAGTTAAGGCAGATGAAGCTTATAAAGAAGCTGAAAAGGCAGTTGAGGACAACAAGGCTGAAAGTGAAAAACTTCAAGTTGTTGTTGATGAAGCTAAGAAAAAATTAGATGTAGCACAAGAGGCTCATGATAAAGCTTTAGAAGCACTTGGAACATTAAAAGCTAATGTTGTTAATGCTCAAGCAAAACTTGACGGAATGACTGATACTTATAAAGAGGCAGTTAAAAAATGGAATCAAGGCGCTTATGGATACTATTCTTCATTAGAATATGGGGAAGGCGTTGATAAAGAAGCAATGTATGAATTTGAGTCAGAAGTTTTAGAAAGTACTTCAAACAGATTCTTTGTAAAGCTTGGCGAGAAAACAGACCCTTCTGGTATCAATAATATGATTGAAGCAATTGATTATTTAAAGGCTTGTAATGAATTGAGACGCAAAAATGGATTACAAGATTTAAAAATTGACATGGGATTAATGTCATATGCGCAATTAAATAGCTCAAACAATATTGACCAGCTTGAAAAAAACTTTCCATACGGACACACAGGATTATTCAACTGTGGTGAAAACATTGCGTATGGTCCGGGAACTTGGAATCCATATGATGGATGGTATGGAGAAGAATATGCATTATTCCAAAAAGCCGTTGAATCTGGAAAATATCCTGGTTTAGAAAATATGACTAGTGCTCAGGTATATCGAAAATATCCTAGCTTATGGCATAAATTAGGACATTATTATAATATTGTTGATTCTACATATAAATATACTGGATATGGATTAGGTCAGTTGGTAACTGATGATATTCGTGATGGATGGTACCATCATTCTCAAACCTTCGGAAAGAAGGGTACTGGCGATATTGTCATGACTGTAGAAGAATATGAACAGTCTATTAAAGGCTATGCAAATGGATTGCAACAAATTTTTGATGACTATAAGGCAGCTACTGAAGAATTAGCTAATGCACAAAAAGCATTGGATGAGGCTTCAAAACAAACAGAAACATATGAGCCTTTAGAGAATGCTAAAAAGGTGTATAATATTGCACAACAAAATTTATCTGTTTCTTTAGAAAAAGCAAACGTGTTAGAACAAGAAAAAACAGATAAACAAAATGCGTATACTGCAACAGTTGAAAACGAAGGCAAGGCAAAAGCGGCATATGAAGCTCAGGTTTCTGCTAAAACGTCTTTAGAAGCAGAAATTGAAGGTTTGAAAAAACAAATTTCTCAGTTAGATGCTCAAGTTCTTGAAAAGATTGAATTAAAGGATGCAGCTTTTGAAAAGACTGGTGAATTATCAGTACAAATTGCAGATGAAAAATATGCAATCAATGATTTAAAAGCTAAAAAAGCTGAGTTGTTAAAGGCTGAAGAAGATGCTCGTATAAAGGTAGAAAATAAACAGGTAGTTATAAATCAATTAAATGATTCTAGAAATAAAATTGTACAAAAGGTTAATGATACTAGTACTACAATTGAAACTTTAAAGAAGGAATTGGCGGAGCAATCTAAGATTGTGGATGCGAAGAAAAATAGTTTAGATTTAGCTCAAGATAATTTAACGAATGTAACTAAAACCTATAATGATTTGTTGTCTTTAAATGAAGATGTTACAAAAGCAGCTGCCGAGTTAGAAGTGGCAAAAACAAATTATAGTACTGCTGCATCAAATTACGATAAGGCATTGGATTATCATCATGATTGTTATCAAAGATTAAATGTGATTCAGACTAAATTTATTGGCTTGAATGAAGATAGAATTGAATTAGAAAAGCTTCAAGATGTTTTAAATCATTTAAAAAATAATGAACTGGATATAGAAATTCCTAAATCTAAATATGTAGAAATCACAAGTGATTTAAATGCATATAAACAGTCTTTGATTGATTTAGAATCAAGTAAAGAGGCTTATAATGCTGCACTTACTATCTATACAGAAAAACAAGAATCTTATAATAGAGCACAATTGGCATATGATGAAGCAGCCGAAAAGGAAAAAGCTGCATTCGATGCGTATCATGCATATCTACAAGAACAAGAAAATAGAAAGAATGGATTCTGGATTCAATCTGGAAATAGATGGTGGTATAGCCATCAGGATGGAAGCTATACAATCAATGATTTTGAAGTAATCAATGACCAAACATATTATTTTGATGGCAATGGATGTATGGTAACTGGTTGGCAGAAGATAAATGATAAAGATTACTATTTCAATGAATCAGGTGCTATGGTTACAGATGCATGGGTAGGAAATTATTATCTACAAAAAGATGGAAGTATGGCTACAAATACATGGATTGGTAATTACTATGTCGATTCAAATGGTTTATGGACACCAGACCAATGGATCGTATCGAATGGTAAATATTGGTACAGACATCAAGATGGAAGTTATACAATCAATGATTTTGAAGTAATCAATGGCCAAACATATTACTTTGATGGTAATGGGTATATGGTAACTGGTTGGCAGAAGATCAATGATAAGGATTACTATTTCAATGAATCTGGAGCTATGGTTACAGATGCATGGGTAGGAAACTATTATCTACAAGAAGATGGAAGTATGGCTACAAATACATGGATTGGTAACTATCATGTAGGTGCGGATGGAAAATGGGATAAGACAAGATAAGGGATTGTGTATGATCCCTTTTCTTATATGCAATTTATGGTGTAGAATATAACTGTAGTTTTTAAAATTTATCGGAGGTATCTTATTTTGTATATGAATATTTCTTTAATTTTATAACAAATACAATACTTAATAAAAGGAAATGATTTCTGTATCTTTCAATATGTGACAAAAATGGATATTTGATCCATTCGAGAAAGGATATTTATGATTAAGAAAACGGTAATGATTTTGGCTGCTGCAAGTATGGCAGCACAGTCTATGGGATTAACGGTATTAGCTCAAGAAATTCAGAATTCTAATGTGAGTTTGGTTGAAGTTGAAAAAACACAGAAAGAGATTTTAGAAGAGCAGATTTTGGCAGCGCAAAAAGAAGTGGACAAGGCGCAATTGGAATTTGATTCTCAACAAAAGTCTTTGGATGAGGCAAGTAAGGATTTAGATGCAAAGAAAAAGAATCTAGAAAATGTGAATGTTTCTTTCAATACGACATCTAATACTACAAATGTATATCTTACAAATGCATTCGTACAAAACCAGAATGAGATAGATGCGGCAAAAAAAGAATTGGAAGCTTTAGAAGCAGAAAAAAAGCGTTTGGAAAAAGAGTCGAGTGATGCGAAAGCGCAAAGTTCACAATTGAAAGAGGATTATAAAAAAGCCGAATCGGAATATAATAATTTACTTTCACAAGGAACGATTGAAGAATTAACGAACAAACTAAATAGTCAACAAAAGATTTATGATGAGGTACGTACAAACTACGACATGGCTAAAGCAGACTATGTAGAGGTAGAGGCTAAATATAATGAAGAAGTATCCAGGGTGAATGCGTATAGTCAAAAAATTGCGGATGCACAAACTCAATTGAGTCAATTCGAAACTTTAAAAGCGAATTATTTAGAAAGTATGAATACAGCGAATGATTCCATGAATCAGCTTCAGCTGGCATATGATGCGGCAACGGATGAAAAGGTAAAGGCAGAACTGAGTGCTCGTCTAGAAACAGAAAAGGCAAGTCTAGAAGCTTATCGTCAAGAATGGCTACAGGTCAGTGATGAAATTGTAGAAATCAATGGGCAGATTGATTCGGATCGTTATTATGTTGAAAATAGTCAGTCTGTTTTAGCTGAATTAGAAGAAGATTATAATGCGGCTAAAGCCATTTTAGATGGATATGAAAAGCAGTTAAAAGAAGCTGAAGATACGATAGCGAATCAAAAACAATTGATAGATGATGCCAGTGCTGAAGTCTTGGCTGCCAAACAGAATTTGGATGAAAAGAAAAAACAGTTGGAATTGTATGCTTCAAAAGAATCGGATTTAGCACAACTTGTTGAATTTACAAGAGATACGTATGAAGCGATAAAGGAACAGGTCAATAAAGGTAGTTTAGGCTTTTATGAAAGTATTGAGGATACACAAGCTGTAGATGTTATTAAAGAAGGGATTGCCTTAGGCACAACAACCCTTGGCGATATGGGCGATGCCACTTTCTTATATAATATGAAAGTTTGTATGCCATTACTTCAAGAATGCAATCGTTTGCGCGTATTAAATGGGTTGCCCGAATTAAAGACGAGTGGTTTGATGATGGCCATTGCTCAAGTCAGCAATAACCAATCGTACTTTACGCGAGGCGATTCATTTCCAGAAATAGCTAATGTTTATCATCTGTCAGAATCTTTATGTGGTGGATTTAGCTGGGATATTGGTTCTCAAGACTTTACAGAAGATGTTGGACGTGGACCTTTTGAGGCGTGGTATAACTTAGATAAAGAATATATGGATGCATTTTATGAGGAACATCCGGAAGAAAAAGATAAAGAGATCAGTGATACGTTGACGCGTTATCCGGAAATCTATAAGAATGTAAGTAATTTTGCAGCTCTTTTAAATCCAGATTATAAAAATACATCGATTTCTTTTGTTCCTTTAAAAAAATGTGAATTGGATTTCCCACTTGGTCAGTTTGTTTGGGATAATTGTAGAAATACGGATTATTTTGATTTTGGAGGCGGTATTTTATCGGCAACGCAAGAAGGCAAAATGTATGATAATCGTATTGGACAAATGAGTGTTAGTGAATTTGTGGCATTATTCAATGAATATTATGACAATATCTATAAAGAATTAGAAACGACAAAAAAGGCATATGAATCTGCATTAGAACAAGCATTACAATATGAAGATCCTTCTGTATCCGATATATATTTGGCTTATCAAAAGACTTTACAAACGCTTCAAGAAAAAGAACAGGCAAAAGATGCATTGTTGGATAAAATTGTTCAGTCTTATTTAGATACATATCATGTTCCAGATGATATTCTCCACGCACAATTTGATGTGGAATCTGCACAAGAACTGCTTTCGGAAATGACCGCATCTGTGGAACATGTGAAAGATAGAATAGAAACACAAGAAAAGAAACTTGTTCAAAAAAAACAGGAATATAATGAATATAAAGAGACGTATGAAAAAAGAAAAAAAGATGTGGATGCTTTAGAAAAGAGTTTGAAGTTATCTTCTCTTTCTGTAGCTGGATTAAAGAAGCGTTTAGAAGAACAAAATAGGTTGTATACATATTATAAAAATGAATATGATACAACATGTGCTTCCATTGAAAATACAAGTAAACAACTCGGTACTTTTCAGTTAGAAAAGACAAAAAGTGAAGAAAAGGTAAAAGAATATTCGGCTCAGCTGCCTTCTTTAAAAGAAAAGATGGATCAGACAAAAGCTTTGTATGATGTAGAAAAGGATAAGTATCAGTCTTTAAAAACAAAAAGAGATCGTATTGTATCTGTAAAAAATACTTTAGATGAAAATAAACAACAACAAGTTATAATAACCAATACAATTCGTACAAATGCCAATCTTTTAGTTGAAAATCAAACAAAAACAGAAGAGATTCAAATAAATCAGCCGATTCTAGAAAAAGAATCTTTACGACTTGAAACAGTTTCTAGCTTGTATCTAGCAATCTTACAAGATAAAGAAGAAAATAATACAGTTTCTTTAAGCCAAGAAGAGATGCAGTTGTTTGATGCACTTCGAAAGGCTAAAAAGGCAGTAAAAGAAGCCAATCAATCATTACAACAAGCACAATCTTTCTATAATACAAAGAAAGATGCGTATAATGCTTCTAATAAAAAATTAGAGGATGCCAAATTTGCATTGGCTATAGCACAGCTTGAATTGAATAAATATCTTATAACACAAAAGGGACCAGGATGGCATAGAATAGATAATGACTGGTATTATGTTAATGCATCCAATGAAATTGTAAAAGATCAATGGGTGAATAATTACTATTTTGAAGATGATGGCAAGATGGCTACTAGTAAATGGATTGGCAACTATTATGTAGATAGTAATGGTCGTTATACACCGGATCAATGGGTTTTGAACAATGGTAAATATTGGTATCGTCATCAGGATGGTTCTTATACAAAGAATGATTTTGAAGTGATTCAAGGACAAACTTACTATTTTGATTCAAATGGCTATATGGTCAATGGCTGGAATCAAGTAGGCACTGACTGGTATTACTTTAATAAAGCGGGTCATATGATTAAGAATCAATGGATTGACAACTATTATTTTGAAGCAGATGGCAAGATGGCAACCAATAAATGGATTGGCAACTATTATGTAGATAGTAATGGTTTATATACTCCAGACAAATGGGTTTTGACCAATGGCAAGTACTGGTATCGCCATCAGGATGGAAGTTATACTAAGAATGATTTTGAAGTGATTCAAGGACAAACGTACTACTTTGATTCAAATGGCTATATGGTAACGGGCGTGATGAAAATCAATGGTTCGACGTATTGTTTTAAAAATTCAGGTGTCATGGCAAAAAATGAATGGGTGAATGATCACTATTATGAAGCCGATGGTAAGATGGCTACCAATAAATGGATTGGACAACATTATGTAGATGAAGAAGGTCAATGGGTTTTAAGTGCAGGACAAGATCTATAGTAAAGTAGAAGTGGAATGCATAAAATAGACATCGGGGCAAAGATTGGCAACGATCATGTCAATGCGTATGGAAAGATGGATACCTATAGAATATTTTCTATAGGTATTTTTTTTGTTGCATTCTAGGTTTGATTCGTCTATAATGTTCACATAGCAGAAAAGAGACGATTATATGAACGTTATAGATAAACGAGTTTTAAAGAAAATAAATCAGTATGGAAAGATAAGTCAAAGACAATTGTCTGACGTTTGTGGCTTTTCATTGGGTAAAGTAAATCAGTCAATCCAGTTTCTTCAGAAAGAAGAATATATTGATGAAGAATGGAATTTAACAGAGAAGAGTGCAAAATTAATTGATTTGTATAAACCTAAAAAGGCAATCATATTAGCTGCTGGTTTAGGAATGCGAATGGTTCCTATTAATACGGAGGTGCCAAAGGCTTTATTAACAGTAAAAGGTGAGACATTAATTGAACGATTGATTCATCAGCTTCATGAAGTAAATGTGTATGATATTACGGTTGTAGTTGGATTTATGAAAGAAGAATTTGAATTCTTGATTGATGAATATAATGTGAAATTGGTTTGTAACATGGATTATGCGAAAAAGAATAATTTGCATTCTTTGTCAAAAGTTGGTTCAGATTTAATTAACACTTATATTATTCCTTGTGATATTTGGTGTGAAATCAATCCTTTTAACGCATGTGAATTATATTCTTGGTATATGGTTAAGAATCAGGAAACGGATAATACTTCGGTTCGTTTAAATAAAAAGTATGAACTAGTTAAGACAAAGCTAAACGAAGTGGGGGATACAATGATTGGTATTTCTTACATATCTTTAGATGATGCTGGATTTGTTGCTAAACGAATCTATAGTATGTCTTCACAAAGAGAGTATGAACATTGTTTCTGGGAAGATGTTTTATATGTAAAGGATAAGATGATTGTTTCTCCATATGTATTTAATGATGCGTATGAAATTAATACGTATGAACAATTAAGAGATTTGGATGAGGATAATGAAATTTTAAATTCAGATCTAATGAATATTATTAAAGATACAATTGGTTGTGAGATTTCAAAAATTATGAATATTCAACCATTAAAAAAAGGAATGACAAACCGTTCTTTTAGTTTTGAGGTAGATTCAAAACGATATATTATGCGTGTTCCAGGTGAGGGAACAGAGAAGTTGATCAATCGTAAACATGAATATGATGTGTATCAAGCTATTAAAGATGAAAATATTTGTGATCCTGTAATCTATATGAATCCAGAAAATGGATATAAGATTACGGAATATATTCATGATGCGCATGCATGTGATTCAACCGATTTTAGTGATGTATCAAAGTGTATGAATAAACTTCGTAGTTTCCACAATAAGAAACTTGTTGTAAATCATACATTCGAAGTGTTTGAGGAATTAGAAAAGTATGAGTCATATTGGCAAGGTATGCCAAGTATTTATAGAGATTATAAAGCTACAAAAGCTCATATTTATGAATTAAAAGAATTTGTGGATGCACAACCAAAAGAATGGGGTTTATCTCATATTGATTCTGTGCCTGACAATTTCTTGTTCTCTGATGATGAACTGTATTTAATTGATTGGGAGTATGCCGGTATGCAAGATCAGCATATTGATATTGCGATGTTTGCGATTTATTCACTATACGATAGGGAAGATGTAGAAAAATTAATTGATGCATATTTTGATGGTAAATGTAAGGATTTAGTTCGCATTAAGATTTATGCCTATATTGCCATCTGTGGCTTATTGTGGAGTAACTGGTGTGAGTACAAGCGTAATCTAGGTGTTGAGTTTGGAGAATATTCATTAAAACAGTATCGTTATGCCAAAGAGTATTATCGTATTGTAAAAGAAGAGCTAGAAGAAAGAGGAATAAGTTTATGTACAAAGTAGAAAGAGCAATTATAATGGCGGCTGGATTTGGTTCTCGAATGAGTCCATTAACTTTAGAAACGCCAAAGCCATTAGTCAAAGTAAATGGTACGCGATTGATTGATACTGTGATTCGTGGTTTACATGAGAATGGAATTTATGAGATCTATGTAGTTGCAGGATATTTAAAAGAACAGTTCTATGACTTAGAAAAGGAATGTTCGGGTTTAAAGGTTATTGAAAATCCATATTTTGATACATGCAATAACATTTCTTCTTTGTATGTCGCAAGAGAACATTTGAATAACACAATAATCTTAGATGGGGATCAAATGATTTTTAATACCGATATCTTGAAACCAGAGTTTGAGCGTTCGGGATATAATAGTGTTTATGTTGAAAATGGTACGGATGAATGGCTTCAACAAGTAGAAAATGGAATTGTGACTTCTTGTAGTCGTACGGGAGGTCAAAAAGGTTGGCAACTGTATAGTATTTCTAGATGGAATACGGAAGATGGCCAACAATTAAAAAAGGATTTGGAAGAGGAATTTGATGTGAAACAAAATCGACAAATCTATTGGGATGATGTGGCAATGTTTTGTCATCCAGATCACTACCAATTGGGTGTTATGCCCATGAAGGCGAGTGATGTTGTAGAAATTGATGGATTGGATGAATTAGTTCAGATTGATCCTTCATATAGTAAGTATTTGAAAGGAGTTCAAAATGAAAAATAAAATCGATTGGATGATTACATTATTACCATTATGTATTATTGTTGCGTTGTGTGTTGTATTCTTTATTGCTCCAGAACAGTCGAATGTTGTATTAAGTCAAATTCGATTCTTCTTTGGAGATACATTTGGAAGTTACTATTTAGTTATTGGACTAGGCATTTTTATTCTATCCATCTATATTGCCTTTTCTAAATATGGAGATATTGTTTTAGGAAATAAAGGCGAAAAGCCAAAATATTCATTCTTTGCCTGGGGATCTATGATGTTTACTTGTGGTTTGGCTGCAGACATTCTTTTCTATTCATTTTCTGAATGGGTGATGTATGCATCAGATCCACATATTAAAGAAATGGGTTCAGTTCAAGAATGGGCTGGGGTATACCCATTATTTCACTGGAGTTTGATTCCTTGGAGTTTTTATTTAGTATTAGCCGTAGCCTTTGGATTTATGCTTCATGTTCGTAAAAGAAATCGTCAAAAGTATTCTGAGGCATGTCGACCAATTCTTGGAAAATATACGGACAAATGGCCTGGAAGAATCATTGACTTATTAGCCGTATTTGCACTTCTTGCAGGAACTGCCACAACATTTAGTGTTGCGACACCATTAATGGCTACAATTATTCAAGATCTATTCCATTTAACAATTAGTCGTACTGCTATTAATATTGTAATTTTAATTATTACTTGTATTGTATATACATATTCATTATTACATGGATTTAAAGGAATTAGTCGTTTGGCAAACCTATGTATCTATCTTTTCTTTGGACTATTAGCCTTTGTCTTATTATTCGGTGGACAGACTTGTTACATTATTGAATCTGGATTGACTTCTTTGGGTACAATGGTTGAAAACTTCATTGGGTTATGTACATTTACAGATCCATTACGTTCAACAAACTTCCCACAAAACTGGACAATTTACTATTGGGCATATTGGATGGTATGGTGTGTTGCTGCTCCATTCTTTATTGGAAGTATTTCTAGAGGAAGAACTGTAAGACAAACGATTCTAGGTGGATATGTATTTGGTGTTGGCTCTACATTAATTAGTTTTATTGTATTAGGTAACTATTCAATGGGACTACAAATGCATGGTATGGCTGATTTTATGGCGCAATATGCACAAAATGGTGACTTATACGGCATGATTGTGAATATTATTAAAACACTACCTTGTGCACCAGTCGTTATGGTTGTAGTTTTACTTACAATGATTGCCTTCTATGCCACTTCATTTGATTCTATCGCACTAACGGCTTCTTGCTATTGCTATCACGAATTAGAAGAAGATGCGCAACCAAGTTGGATCATTCAATTAATGTGGTGTATCTTATTAATTCTACTTCCAATCGCGTTGTTGTTTGCCCAAAGTTCTATGAACAATCTTCAAAGTGTAAGTATTATTGCAGCCTTCCCGATTGGTATAGTTATTGTAATGATTGCACTAAGTTTCTTGAAGGATGCAAAACCAAAAGAATAATTTATTTGATCATTGATTCATCTCAATGGTCTTTTTTTATATATTAAGATTTTGGTTTCGGAACAGGGAAATGTGGTATGTGAAAAACTGTCGA
>OGZO01002169.1_pt1 | contig 13774 bp, 12 predicted proteins | sample 1576721 | NCBI WGS metagenome assembly OGZO01 (sample SAMEA3541516, study PRJEB24748) | human gut metagenome | biome: human gut; feature: human-associated habitat; material: faeces | place: China | collected 2012 | reverse complement strand
CGGCCCGGCGAAAAAAGGAGCTGGAAAAGGAAAAAGAAAAGATTTCCGCAAACATGGAATATATCCGCAGAGAGATCCGTGAACTGGATGAGAAGCGTGATCGGATCATGCAGCAGCAGGACGGGATGAACATAGGGACCAGAGAACGGAGTACTGAGGATCTTCTTGAGCTTCGGATCGATCGTGTAAAAAGAAGGCGGGAGCTGACGGATGCAGTTCTGGCAGTTGTGCTGCTTGGTGGGATTGCCGGTACCAGCTGCCTGGCAGCTTTTTCCGGGCAGGTCATTTTCAGTGTTCTGGCAGGCGTGGCAACTGCGGCGATTTCTGTAGCGGCATTGTTTTTTCGCATACGGCTCAGCAGGGAGCTGAATAAGAGAGAACGTCAGAGAGAGCGCTGGCATTCCAGACATGAGGAGCTGACCTGGAACCGGAACAGTCTGGACAGTGACTACGAAGAGAAGCATACAGCGCTGGAGAACCTGCAGGCAGAGTTGACGGAATGTGAAGAAAATACAGAAGTGATCACTCCGGAGGAAACGGAGATCCAGGCGCTGAATATGGCTATGGAGACGATTGAGGCACTTTCCGGAAACATTACGGATCAGGTAGGGGTCCGTCTGAAAAAACGTACATCTGAGATATTAAGTGAGATCACCGGTGGCAGATACCAGGAGGTTCTGATGGATGAGGCACTGCATATGTCTGTGAACACAGGGGAGCGTATCGTATCCATTGAGAGACTGAGCCGCGGGACACTGGAGCAGATTTATTTTGCCCTTCGTATGGCAGCAGGAGAGCTTTTCTGCAAAGAGGAACCGTTCCCTGTGATCCTGGATGATGTATTTGGCATGTATGATGAAGAACGTCTTGCAGCGGCTCTCAGGTGGCTGCATAAAGAAAACAGACAGGTGATCATAAGTACCTGCCATAAAAGAGAAATGGAGATCCTGGATAAAGAGAGGATTCCCTATCAGAAGCTTCCTATGTGAGCTTTTGCAGGAAGATTTCAGCATAAAGATCAAAAGCAAAGCAGACAGCAGATGCGGATCATGGATATCCGTCTGTTACAGAAATATAAAGCGGCTGCGCTTTCTGAGAAACTGTTATATCGTTCTCAGAAGGTGCAGCCGCTTTGCGTGCGTTATGATTTATTTATTTCTCATGCTGGCTCATGTAATTTGTTACGCAGCGTTTGATTCTGTCTACCGGATTCAGAAGGTGGCTGACAGAGGTATCATGGTTCAGCGTATCAATGATCAGAGCAATATATTTGCTCATATCGCAGCTGATGTAGTATGGCTTCTCAAGAAGCTCCGGTGACTGATAAACCAGGTTAGTAGTAAGGAGCTTGTCGAAGTAGCCCTTCTTGTAAGCATCGTCAAATTTATCAAGACCATCGGTAAAGAATCCGAAGGTAGAGCAGATGTAAACTCTGCCTGCTCCTTTCTCTTTCAGGAGAGACGCGATCTTAATGATCGTATCACCGGAGGAGATCATATCATCGATCAGGATCATATCCTTGCCCTCGATCTTTGGTCCGAGGAATTCATATGCTGCGATCGGATGACGGCCGTTTACATATCTTGAGTAATCCAGACGTTTATAGTACATACCCATATCAACACCGAGGACATTGGCGAGATAGATCGCACGGTTCATGCTTCCTTCGTCCGGGCTGATCGTCATGAAATGATCCTTGTCGATATGAAGTCCCTTTTCATTATTAAGAAGAGCCTTGATGAACTGGTAGGATGGCTGTACAGTCTCAAAACCATGAAGAGGAGTCGCATTCTGTACACGGGAATCATGTGCATCAAAGGTGATGATATTCTCAACACCCATATCGATCAGCTCATGAAGTGCATTGGCACAGTCAAGAGACTCTCTTCCCACACGTTTGTCCTGGCGGCTCTCATAGAGATATGGCATGATCACGTTGACTCTGCGGGCTTTTCCGCCTACAGCGGCGATAACACGCTTCATATCCTGGAAATGATCATCTGGGGACATAAGATTTCTGTAAGGTCCGATCGGATAGGATAAGCTGTAATTTGTCACATCTACCATTACGTAGATATCATCACCGCGGACAGATTCGTTGATGGTGCATTTACCCTCACCGGAGCCGAAACGTGGAGTTTTGGCGTCAATAATGTAAGAATCGCGCTTGTATCCTTCGAATGCAAAGGAGTCCATTCCAGGATACTGTCTTTCGGCACGCCATTTGACCAGCCAGTCATTCACCTTCGCACCTAATGAGCTGCAGCTCTGAAGGGGAATCAGTCCAAGTCTTCCTACCGGGAGTGTGGAAAAATCTTTTGTATTTACCTGTGCCATTTTAATTTCCTCCTAAAAATATTTTCTGTATACGGATGTCCTTCCCGATCAACGATATCATCTGATAGTTGCTGGCAATTCGGGAAAATGTTCTCTCGGAATAGGTATCCGAGAAATTTTTGAGCGTCAGATTCGTGGAAATGATCGTGGATTTCCTGCGCATGATCCGCTCATTGAGACAGAGAAAAAGCTGTGAAGATACGAAACTGTTGGTAAGCTCCGTTCCCAGGTCATCAATGATCAGAAGATCACAGTCATAGATCAGTTCCTCGTCTGTGCCGGTATCTTTTCGGGAAAAAGAATTCGCAGCCATCATATCAAAAAGATCGTAGGCGGAAAAGTACAGAACACAGTGGGTGGATCTGAGAAGCTCCCGTGCGATGCAGTGTGAAAGAAAGGTTTTTCCCACACCGGTATCACCATATAAAAACAGGTTTTCAAATTTATGGTCGAAGTTCTGCACAAAGCGCTGTGCAGTGTCATAGGCCCGTCTGGCTGTTTCCAGGGCAGACAGTCCCGTGGCTTCGTTTTTTATTGTAGCAGAATAATAGTCAAATGAAAAGCTGTCAAAATTCTCTTTTTCGAGAATTTCATTCAGATTGGACTGTGCATAAAGCAGTTCGATCTCAGCTTTTTTAAAACAGGTGCATTTTCGGCTGCCGATATAGCCGGTATCCTGACAGTCAGGGCAGGTGTAAGGCATCTCCAGATAGTCTCCGGGAAAGCCGTTTGCAACAAGAAGGGTGATCCGTTCATCGGAAAGCTCCTGGATGGCTGCCTTCAGATCCGAAGTTCCCTTTTCTTCGCCGTTTAAAAGGCGACGGACTTTGTCAGCACTTAAAGTTGCCACCTCGTCATCGATCTCTTTCAGACGGGGGATCTTTCCGTAGGCTTCGGCTGTGTGCTCCTCCAGAATACGGTGGTTCTGTGCCTGCCGGCGGCTGTATTCTCTCATTATAGTATCATATTGAAAATTCTGTAAAGGCATAAAGCGCTCCTTCCAGGTTCTGTTACTGATTATTTAAAAGACGTTTCTCATATTCCGCAAAATCATAATCACGCTGGTGGAAATTATTGAAGCGGTTGCTATTCTGAGGCTGAGTCTGGGGCTGCTTCTTCCTGGAAACGGATTTCTCAAGCTGGCGTTTTTTGTGTGCGGCATCCAGAAGCCGGATATCCTCCAGCGTATGTACGTTTTTCTTTTTCCAGCCGGAGAGGATCTTATCTGCATATTGGAAACTGGGCTGTCCGGTGGAAAGGACAGTACGGCTGCAGGCTTCCTGGATCAGCTCCAGATCAAAACCGTAGGTCTTGCGCCAGGTATCAATGTAAGTGATCTCGTTATCAACAGGATTGCGGCCGCTGATCCCCATAGCCTTCAGGATCGTGTAATAATCCTTGGAAAAACGGGAGCTGGCATCCCGGGCCATCTCGACGGTGGTGATGCCGTCTTTTGCCCAGGCGAGTGCAACAGTTTCAATATAACGCATACTCTTGCGGCCTCTGGAAACACAGTATTCCACAAGATATTCGATGAGATCCGCAGACATATGGAGTTCATCATAGAAAAAAAGGATCTTCTGCATTTCTGTAGGCGTCAGTGTTTTGGTCAGATACTGCTCTGTGATATAGAGAAGCTGACTGATCTCTTCGTTTTGCTTAAGTTCTCTGATACGGTCAGGAGTGAGACTGAGAATGTAATCAGCGGAGCTTGGGACTCCCGGATCCGCGTTCCCGGAAACGGAAACAGAATTGCCGGAACCGGTGAAAGTATCTACGGAAGCGCTGCTCTCTCTATGACCGGTATCCGCAAAGGGTTCCAGCAAAGTGATCCCGGAAAGCTTCTGATCTACAGTATAGGTTAATGCGATCAGTTTCTCACCTTCCCAGTATTTCAGCGCACGGGAAATATCTCTTTCCGTGCAGAAAAGGCTGTCTGCCATATGCTCCAGGCTGAAAGAAGAAGGAGCAGCAGATACCATCCGGAGAAGGTAGATATATACCTTTACGAACTCCCCGTTGGCACGAGGCATGAAATTGTCAATAAAGCGATTGGAAAGAATCGTTACCTCCAGTTCAGAGGAATTCTGAAGTGAAATCAGGCTCATGATCAGCAGCTCCCTTTCTAAAATACAGCAGATATTTCAGGTGATATCCCAAAGTCCGCCATGCTAAAAAGGATTATAGCACAACCGCTTTTACTTGAGAATAGTCTATTTTCACAGAAGTTGTGCACTAATTTCCATGTGGAAAATGTGGATAGTGTGGAAAACTTTGAGGATAACATTATCAGCAACTAACAAAAACCTTAATTTTGTAAGAAAAATGCGGTATTTGTTGAATTTGGCTGTTGAATTATGTCAAGTAGGTTATACACAAAAAAATCCACATGCCAGGCACGTCTGAAATGTGCATAAGCATGTGGATAATGTGGATAATTATTTTCCGAGAAGGTGTTCTCCAATATTTACAACGTCTCCGGCGCCCATAGTTATCAACAAATCACCATGTGCACAACTTTTTAAGAGGAAGCTCTCGATCTCATCAAAAGTCGGGAAATATTCGCAGGGGGTTCCAAGTTCCTGGATCTGTTTCTGGAGATCCTGGGAAGAAATACCAAGATTGTCTGTTTCACGTGCGGCATAAATATCAGCCAGTACAACATGATCGGCCAGAGTCAGCGCTTTTGCAAATTCCGGAAGAAGAGCTTTGGTACGTGTGTAGGTATGAGGCTGGAATACACACCATACCTTCTGATGCGGATAATTCTTTGCAGCATGAAGGGTTGCCTCGATCTCGGTTGGATGATGTGCGTAATCATCAATGATGGTAATACCGCCGATCTCACCTTTATACTGGAAACGACGGTCTGTACCGGTAAAGCTTCCGAGACCTTTGACGATCACATCATCCGGAAGGTCCAGAAGGCGTCCTACGGCAATGGCGGCCAGTGCATTGGATACGTTGTGGATACCCGGTACACGCAGATAATAGCTGCCGATCTTTTTGCCCCGGAAGAGAACGGAGAAGGAAGGATGTCCGTATTTATCCCAGGTAATGTCTGCTGCGGTGTAATCGGCATCGTGCTCCAGACCATAGGTAAGAACATTGCATGGAAGCTCCCGGGTGATCGTCTCATACTCCGGTGTGTCGGCGTTGATGATCAGAGTACCGTCAGCAGGGAGAAGCTCTGCAAATTTCCGGAAGGAATGGCGGATGTCATCGATGTCCTTGAAGAAATCCAGATGATCGGCATCCATGTTCAGGATCACACTGATCTTAGGGAAGAAGCTTAAAAAGCTGTTGGTGTATTCGCATGCCTCTGTGATAAAGGTCTCAGAATTTCCAACGCGGATGTTTCCGTGGATAGCAGGAAGGATTCCGCCAACACTGATGGTAGGATCACAGTCACCCTCAAGAAGGATATGGGAAACCATGGAAGTAGTAGTGGTTTTTCCGTGGGTTCCGGAAATTGCGATCGGTGTATCGTAGTTCCGCATGATCTGTCCCAGAAGCTCTGCGCGGGTGAGCATTGGAAGCCCTTTTTCTTTCGCACAGGCAAATTCCGGGTTGTCCGGGTGGATCGCTGCTGTATAGACAACCACATCTACATCATCCTTGATGTTGGAAGCGCGCTGTCCGTAATAGATCACAGCGCCACGTTCTTCCAGTGTGCGGGTCAGCGGGCTGGATTTGGCATCGGAACCGGAAATCCGGAAATTTTCTTCCAGAAGGATCTCGGCAAGGCCGCTCATGCTGATGCCTCCGATCCCGATGAAATGAATATGGAGCGGTTTATGAAAGTCTATCTGATACATAATAATCTCCTTATATATATGTTATTTTCGTAGCTCTTTTGTCTGTTTTATTATAACGCCAACAGAAACAATTGAAAAGTGGTTCTTTTGGCTAAAAAAGCGGTTTTTTCCGGAATATAAAAGTAACCAGAAAATAACATCGAAAAATGTTGAAAATTACCAGAGGAATGAAAAAAATGATGAGTCTTACCAATTTATAATATACAATAGCGATAAAAAAAGTAAAATACAGCTAAAATAATTGTAAAAAATGTTCACTAATACAGTAAAGTATGCTATAATGGAATAATCATAACATACAAGAGGTGATCGCATGATTAAGAAAGAGATGATTGCCATGCTCTTGGCCGGTGGGCAAGGCAGCAGGTTAGGAGTTTTGACAGAAAAGGTTGCAAAGCCGGCAGTCGCTTTTGGTGGTAAATATCGTATCATCGATTTTCCACTGAGCAATTGTATTAACTCGGGAATTGACACGGTGGGTGTGCTGACACAGTACCAGCCTCTCCGCCTGAATACACATATCGGTATCGGTATTCCGTGGGATCTTGACCGCAATGAAGGCGGTGTCACAGTCCTTCCTCCGTATGAGAAGAGCACAAGCAGTGAATGGTACACAGGAACTGCCAATGCGATCTATCAGAATCTGGCTTATATGGAGCAGTATAACCCGGATTATGTACTGATCCTTTCCGGTGACCATATCTATAAGATGGATTACGAAGTGATGCTGGATTTCCACAAAGCGAACAAGGCAGATATTACGATCGCGTGTATGCCGGTTCCCATTGAGGAAGCCAGCCGTTTTGGTATTATGGTTACTGATGAGAGCAGCCGTATTACTGAGTTTGAGGAGAAGCCGGAGCATCCAAGCAGCAATCTTGCATCCATGGGTATCTATATTTTCTCATGGCCGGTTCTGAAGGAAGCACTGATCGCCCTGAAGGATCAGAATGGCTGTGACTTCGGTAAACATATCCTTCCGTACTGTAAAGAGAAGGGGCAGCGCCTTTTTGCTTATGAGTACAACGGCTACTGGAAAGATGTAGGAACTCTTGGTTCTTACTGGGAAGCAAATATGGAGCTGATCGATATCATTCCGGAGTTTAATCTTTATGAGGAATTTTGGAGGATCTACACCAAGGGAGATGTGATCCCGCCACAGTATATTTCCGCAGATGCAGTTGTGGACAAGTGTATCATCGGTGAGGGAACAGAAATCTATGGTGAAGTACATAATTCAGTGATCGGTCCGAATGTTATCATCGGCAAGGGCAGTGTGATCCGTGATTCTATTATCATGAAGAATACAGCAGTTGGTGAGAACGTTGTTATGGATAAAGCCATCGTGGCAGAAGATGTTGTCATCGGAAATAATGTTGTGATCGGATGCGGCGAGGAGGCACCGAATGTTCTGAAACCGGCTGTATATTCCTTTGGACTTGTGGCTATCGGCGAAAACAGCGTGATTCCGGACAGTGTCAAAATCGGTAAGAATACCGCTATCGCCGGTGTTACAACAAAAGAAGACTACCCTGACGGAGAACTGGCAGCCGGCCAGGTAATTGCAGCAAAGGACGGTGGGAAAGAATGAGAGCGATAGGTATTATTTTGGCAGGCGGTAATAATAACCGCATGAGAGAATTATCAAACAAAAGAGCAATCGCGGCAATGCCTATTGCAGGAAGTTACCGCGCGATCGACTTTGCCCTCAGCAACATGGCAAATTCACATATCCAGAAGGTTGCTGTGCTGACACAGTATAATGCCCGTTCCCTTAATGAGCATTTAAGTTCATCCAAATGGTGGGATTTCGGAAGAAAACAGGGAGGACTTTATGTCTTTACTCCAACCATTACCAGAGATAACAGCTTATGGTATCAGGGTACTGCAGATGCGATCTATCAGAACCTGAGCTTTTTAAAGAACAGTCATGAACCCTATGCGGTGATCGCTTCCGGCGATGGAATCTACAAGCTGGATTACAATAAAGTCCTGGAGTATCATATCGCAAAGCGGGCAGATGTTACCGTTGTATGTACTACATGCAAGGATCAGAGCCAGGTTGAGAGATTTGGTGTTCTTCGCATGAATGAGGACTGTCGGATCGAGGAATTTGAGGAGAAACCGATCGTTTCCTCCTATAATACGGTATCTACTGGTATCTATGTCATCCGAAGAAGGCAGCTGATCGAACTGATCGAGCGTGCTGCCCGGGAAGGAAGGCATGATTTTGTAAATGATATTCTTATCCGTTACAAAAATCTGAAGAGGATTTACGGATATAAGATCGATAACTACTGGAATAATATCTCTACTGCAGAGGCTTATTATCAGACAAACATGGATTTCCTGAAACCGGAGATCCGGAACTATTTCTTCAAACAGGAGCCGGCGATCAAAACCAAGATCGCAGATGTACCTCCTGCTAAGTACAATCCGGGTGCAACTGTGAAGAACAGTCTGGTGTCCAGCGGATGTATCATCAACGGAACCGTGGAGAATTCTGTTCTGTTCCGTGATGTATTTGTAGGAAATAACTGTGTGATCAAAAACTCTGTGATCCTTAATGACGTATATCTTGGAGATAATACGCATATTGAGAATTGCATTGTTGAGAGCCGGGATACCATCCGGGCGAATTCATATTACTGCGGCGAAGAAGGAGAAGTGAAGATCGTCGTAGAGAAAAACGAACGCTACGTATTATAAATGCGGAAGATCAGTTTTCCGCAGATACGGTTAGCGAAATGAAAGGGGCAAGTAGCAATGAATATTACAGATGTACGTGTGAGGAAGGTAGCAAAAGAAGGGAAAATGAAGGCCGTTGTGTCTGTCACAATAGATGATGAGTTTGTGGTACATGACATCAAGGTGATCGAAGGCGAGAAGGGGCTGTTCATCGCAATGCCAAGCCGTAAGGCAAGCGACGGTGAATATCGTGACATCGCACATCCGATCAATTCAGCAACAAGAGAGCAGATCCAGACGATCATCCTGGACAAGTATCAGGAAGTAATGGCTGAGGAAGCTGAGAATGAGGTTCTTATGGAGGCTGCGGAGTAAGAGAAGCAGCTTCGGGGGGGATTACATCAGAGAAGTATTCTCGTAGCTGATGATCTTTGGATTGAAACAGCATAGAATAAAAACTGCCGTTTTACAGATAAATCTGTGAGAGGGCAGTTTTTTTGTGCTCCGGAAAACAAAAAAACGCTTTTCAGTTCATAAAAATTTAAATTATTACGTATTTGTTACAGAAATAAAATAAAATTATTGCTTTTTATGAAAAATGTGTTATACTAGAATCCATGAAAGGACGAAAGGTGTTTATATGAAGAATAGAAAAGTTTTCACATTACTGCTTACAGGTATGCTGACCCTTTCCATGGGAAGCACCGTATATGCATCAGGTACAGACGCTGCGATCGCAGAGGCACAGGCGGAGAAACAGGCCGCTGAGGAGGGTCTTGCGCAGGTACAGAGCAGCATCGGCACACTGGAGAGCAAGAAGCAGGAGCTGGAGAGCTATCTGGCTGATTTAAACGCACAGTATGAGGATCTTACCAACAGCATTTCTGAGCTTAGTATCCAGGCTGCTGAGAAGGAAGATGAATTAAATAAAGTAAAAAAAGAACTGAAAAAAGCAAAGAAAGCTTCTGCAGATCAGTATGAATCCATGAAGCTTCGAATCGCATATATGTATGAAAATGCCGGAACTTCCGCACTGGAGACACTGCTTTCTTCCGAAAGCCTTGCAGAATTTCTCAATCGCGCGGAGAATGCGATCCAGATTTCTACATACGACAGAGACATGCTGGATAAATATGTGAGTCTTCAGAAGAATATCCAGGAGAATGAGAAAAAGGTTGAGACGGAGTCCGCAGAGATCGATGATCTGATGACGGAGCGTGCAGCCAAACAGCAGGAAGTGCAGTCCATGGCTTCCAGCACAAGCGATGATATTAACTCTTATGTAAACCAGATCAGCGCCAGCCAGGAAGAGGCTCAGCAGCTGATGGCAGATATCAGTAATGCAGACAGCAGTATTACCGCTCTGGTACAGCAGGCAGAGGCGGAGAAGGCTGCAGAAGAGAAAGCTAAGGCTGAAGCGGCAGCAGAGGCTGAGAGACAGGCAGCAGAAGCGGCAGCCCAGGAAGAAGCCGATCAGGATAACGAGGACAGCGAAGAGGCTGATTCTGACGATGATTACGGCTATGATCCGGAGGAGGATACAACCGAGTCTTCCAGCAGCTCTACAAGTACAGACATTGTTGTAGAGGAGGAAGAGGAAGCGGATGATGTACAGTCCGGAAGTTCCGAAGATGTTTCCGAGAACAGCTCCCAGGAGGTTTCCAATGATGAGACAGCTCCCGAGGAGACGGAAGATGCCTCTGCGGATACGTCCGATTCCGGTTCTTCCAGTCAGGGAACATATCTTGGAAACTTTACACTGACCGCATACTGCAACTGTGCACAGTGCTGCGGTACAGCCGGCAATCTTACCGCCAGCGGAACAGTTCCGACAGCAGGACGTACCGTTGCTATGGCAGGTGTTCCGTTTGGGACCAAGCTTCTGATCAACGGCACTGTTTATACGGTAGAGGATCTGGGAACTCCTTACGGACATGTGGATATCTATTGTGGAAGCCATTCTGAGGCATTAAGCTTCGGACTTCAGTCTGCAGATGTATATCAGGTGGGCTGATCCGGAAAAATCCAGAGGAGAATATTTAAGAGAAATACAGCGCTGCAGGATCGTATGCGGATCCTTGCAGCGCTGCTTTTGTATGCATGACGCAGATATGTGTTTCGTGAAGTGTAGTGTGTGGAAATTCACAAATTTCCTGCAATCCGGAGATTTTACAGATACGGCGTACCCGGGATCTCCGGATAGGTTCCCATACCGATGAGAAGCTCAAGGCCTGTCTGACGGCCTTCCAGTACAGCAGCTTTTACAGCACTGGCATCACCGGAGATGGCGATGATCACTTCGTTGGAATGACTGGTACCGATATTCGGAGTCATATATTGTGTAATGGATACTGCTGCGGATTTCACGGCATTATCTGCCATCACAAGACCGATAGCAGCCGGAGAACCTGCCATGAAACCAAATGCTTCACCCAGAGGTGTGCCGAAGGCTTTATGGATAGCAGGACCTGCACTTGCGGAAAAAGCAAACTCCAGGTGGCCGGATTCGCTGATGTAGACCTCACCTGCATATTTGTTAGTCAGTTCCAGAGCCAGAGAAATGGCGTGACGCACGTCGGATACATCATTTCCGCCAAGGACGATATAGTTTCCGTGACCGCCCCAGCCCTTGGTGTCTCTTGGAAGTTCAATGGAAAGGACTTCTGTATTTGTGGCTTTTACTGCATCGTCAATAGCTGTGATCTGGCCGGCAGCGCCTGTTCGGGAACTGAAAAGCCCCAGGCAGTGGTATTGGGTACCTACGTTCATCTTTTTAAGCAGAGAATCATCAACTCCGGAGATCACGAGTCCGATTGTGTCAAGGACTGCGGTCCCTACAAATTCAGTACGTGTGCAGTTGGTGCTGATGTTATGAATATCGTGTATATCCATGTGGAAAAATCCCCCTTTTTGCTGAAAACTCATTGGTTTCAGTATAGCATCAGAGAGGGGAATTTGAAAGTGAAAATTGACAATATCATTTGTAAATGGCAGGTTTACATAGTAGTAAACGGCATTGTAAAATGTAAACTTAAAAAATAAAATTAAGTTGACATTCAAATCCTGCTGTGTTAAATTGTTAACAGCGAAAGAGCTGATATCATTTATAAAGGACAGGAATGATCTTCCGACAGGAAAAGCAGAAAAGGAAAGAAAGGATACAGATTATTATGACAACAGTGGCAGCAGGCAGAAGCAAGACGTATGATCTTGTTTACATTGCAGTTTTTGCAGTAGTGATGGCAGTTTGCTCATGGATTTCCATTCCGGCACAGGTACCGTTTACTCTGCAGACATTCGGAGTATTTATGGCAGTTGGTGTGCTTGGAGGAAAAAGAGGAACTCTGGCAGTTCTGGTTTACGTTCTTCTTGGAGCAGTAGGAGTTCCGGTTTTTGCAGGATTTTCCGGAGGCATTGGAGCTCTTCTCGGAAATGCAGGTGGATATATCATTGGATTTATCTTTTCCGCACTTGTTATGTGGGCAATTGAGCACGTTTTTGGCAGAAAGCCGGTCGTTCAGATCATTTCCATGATCGTTGGACTGATCGTATGCTATGCCTTTGGAACCGCATGGTTTATGTTTGCTTACACAAGAAACACAGGTCCGGTAGGTCTTATGGCAGTTCTTGGCTGGTGTGTGTTCCCGTTTATCATTCCGGATCTTATCAAGATCGCGCTGGCTTATGTTTTATCAGGAAAGGTACGTAAATATGCAAGATAAAAGCATTGCTGCGGCATATGCTTCTGATGAGGGCACAGAGGGAATGATCATTCCGCTGCGCCCTCATCATGGTATGTGCCTGGCGTATTTTAAGGGGGAAGGCTACAGTAACGGTTTTACTGCACATATGGCCGAGATGCTGAAGATTTTTCTGGAGGGAAAGAAAATAAGGCTTCATGTGGATACGGATGAGATCTGCTCTGCCTGTCCGAATAATCTGGGCGGACATTGTGAAACCGGAGATAAAGTGGCAGAGTATGACAATGCCGTGCTGGAAAAATGTGGACTGAAGGCCGGACAGACATTGCACTTCAGCGAATTTACAAAAAAAGTCCAGGAAAAAATCCTTGCGATGGATAAACGTAAGGAAATCTGTGGAAACTGCCAGTGGAACAGTATCTGCGAAGAACAGAAGAGCCGCTGGGCATAAAAGAAAGCAAAAATATAGAAATATAAAAAAGTATATGATCTGAGAATGCCGGAGGAAATGGCAATAGCTGTTGCATTTCCTGAAATGATGTCTTGGAATATATACTTTTTTTATTTGAAATATCAGATAATAATATAAATATTTTGAAAACAATTTTCAGTTGAGAAAAAAACAACAATAACCGTGAGGCTTTTTTGCCAGATATGTATAGACAAATAATTTAAGCATTGATAAAATGACGATATGTTAGTTTGGACAAACTAAAGCGTGCTTGATAGAGCACTTCTGCGGAAACTGACATATGTTGAATATCCTGCAGAAGAAATTTCAATTAACCAGAGCAGCTGTAAGGTCATGATCTGGTATAAAGTTGTGTAATATAAAAGACAAAGAGGAGGACAGGTATGCATAAGTGGAAGCTTTTTAAGAAGTCAGCTGCACTCGTTCTGAGTTCAGCGGTGATCGCGTCAGGAGTGCCGGTAACGGCAATGGCGTCTGAGGCGGAAGTTTTTAGTGACGTGTCAGGAGAAACACAAGGAGAGACAGCACAGGAAGAAGGAGAGAACGAGGATCAGGAGTCTGTTTCCCAGGGCCAGCCGGAAGTTGGTGAAGCTGATATTCAGTCGGAAGAGCCGGAAGAACATCGGAAAGCCTTGCATCTTCCCGCATTTTTTTGACAATCGAAATACCATCCTCATCCGGAAGCATAATGTCAAGAAGGACGCAAGGGTATGGCTTCCATGCACTGCTCTGCAAACACAGACTTAAACGGCGAGAAT